>Ga0102940_1001596_pt1 | contig 14432 bp, 10 predicted proteins | sample SalPonR2_C_D1_MG_FD_78215 | JGI IMG/M metagenome (GOLD analysis project Ga0102940, IMG submission 78215) | Salt pond soil microbial communities from South San Francisco under conditions of wetland restoration - Salt Pond MetaG R2_C_D1_MG | ecosystem: Environmental > Aquatic > Marine > Intertidal...
AGGAATAGTTGTCAAGACTTGCTCCTTGGGAAACCGGAAATTCCTCGATATCGCCTGGAGTAGTCCGCTCGAATCTTCCGGCCCGGCACCTTATGAGCTCGCGATTTCACAGCCGGCTGAGATGGCCAAGGCCGAACTCCACATTCCAACGAGCTTCAATTTGCGGCGGCGGTTTCTCGTGCCTGAGGACGATGCCACTCGCTTGCATCGCCGTCTGGGGCGCATCGGCGGCAACGCGTTGCTGCGGCTCAATGAAGCTCTCGGCTACACAGGAGATGTCTCTCCCGAACCGGTTTACGAAAACTCGCGGCCATCGCGCCCACTGACGGTGGAGAAACGGCGCACCAAAAGCATGCGGCCCCACAGATCAAAATAGCCTCGTGCGACAACTCACTGTGCAAAAACTGGGGGCTTGCCCGCCATGCCTTGCGGAAAACCCGGTCTGCAATGTGTGTTTTGAACAAGGTTCCATGGACACGAGCATTGCGCCTGGCCTGCTTTCTTTCCCGCGCAAGCGCTCCTCCCCCGACGTATGTTTCTTATGCAACCCAGACCAACTGAGATACGCTGAATGTCACAGACTTTGCCTCCCAAGACCCTCGCCGACCTCCAGCAGGACCTCCGGGATGGAACGGTTGCTACCAAGGCACCGGTCGCCATCCTTGCCGTGCTCGATCTGACCGCAAAGGCCCTTGGCCAGTCCCGCATGCAGGATCCGACCCTGCTTGCGTCCGAGGCGCATCTGACCGCCGCGTTGCCGCGGGACCCGGATGCCGGGCTCTTGGCCGTATTCGGTGACGCCGCAATCTACAAGCGATGCTGGAAGGGCCTGTTTCGGCAGTGCCAGTTGGCCGGGCTTTGGGATGATCCCTATCCCCTCCTGAACGAGATCGCCATGGCGGCGGGCGCCCCCGGCATCAACCGCACGCTGATCGAGACGCATTTCCCCGGCAGTTTGCCATACGACATCACCCGCCACGAGGTGCTCGAGGTGGACCGGGACCTGCGCGGCCCCGCGCGCAGGCAGCTGCGCCGCGTCTTCCGCCTCCTCGATCAGATCCGGGGCAACGCGTGCATCGTTGCCGCCGGCGCCCTCAGGCCGGACCCGATCGGCCCGCTGCCGGCCTATCGGGATCAGGATCGGCCGCGGATCGAACTCCCCGAGGACTTGGCCGCCTGCCTCCCTATGCTTGGAAGGGCGAATGCGATCCGCGCGCGACGCGCGTTCGAACTCGCCGTGGACCTCGGCATCCTCACCGAAAACACCCCGGCGGACCAACTCGAGATCACGCGCGCCGAGGCGAAGGCGTATCACGCGGCCGTCTGCGACCGGGTCTCCCGCAATTCCGCCAGCCTGTATCTGAAAACCCTCATCGCTCTCATCCGGGCTGCAAATCCGACAGGTATGCCCGATCGGCTTGCTACCTCCGCGACCACATCCAGGCCTCGCAAGACAGCGCCCCCAAAACCCAAAAAGATCAAGCCACCCAAACCAGCCGCCCTTCCTGCCGCGATTGAAGCTGAAATCGACGCCTTCGCCAAGCTGCAACGGATCGGTCAAACGCGGATCACGCCCCTGAAACGCAGGCTGGCCAAGACCATGGATGACGCCAGCCTGTCCGGCGACTGGTTTCCGGATAATATCGTTGCGCTGCATGACGCGGCGCATCCCGACCTGCCGCAGGAGAAAAGACAGTCAGAGCAAGATCTGATTGAGGCGTTGAGCCGCCACATGCGCGGCCCCTGCCCGTGGGATCTGCTGCTCGGACGGGCTCGTGACCTCGCGCTTCCCGGTGTCGATTACCGAGGCTTGTCCTTGATCAAAACCATCGCAACGGCGCAGGATCCGGCGCTTTGTCCTGCGGACATTACCTCGGACACCGCCCCTGCCCTGCTACACATCGCCCGCCAGCGTCGCTACAGCACCCTCGGCCGCCTTGGCATTCAGTCGCTCGACCTGTTGCGGGACCAGGTGCCTGACCTACTGACGGGCCCCGCAATCGGCACGCTGACGGACGGACGGAAACACGACAACCTCGACTTGCCGGACAAACTCGAGGCGGACTTGCGCGCATTCGGAAAGACTCGCGGCTACGCCGCCCGGAGCGTGAAGGCGCAGCTCGTCGCTGTGCGCAAGCTCTACAGCTGCACCGCAGATCGCGCCGCTTTTGAGGCCGAGCCACGCGACATCCCTTGGGCCGAACTCTTGAAAGCGGCACTGAAGAGCCACCCCCAACAGATGAAGCGCTATCGCCCACAGATCCAGCGGCTTGCAGAATGCCTCGCACAGAACCTGACCCACGGTTGGCACCGTCTCAACACCTTGCTGTGTGCGCTCAGCGTATCCAGGGAAGAGAACCCCATCGAACGCCTGTCGCAGGTGGCACGACTGACAGATTTCGAACCATGGCAACTGGATCGCGAGTGGGCGTGGGGGCATGAGCGGGGGCTGCGCCCAGACTTGCGCCATACATGGTCGCGCGCCATTGATCTCTTCGACGCCCTGCGGGATATGCCCGAGGTCGCAGGATCCAACCTGATGCCAACCGAGCGTTTGGGTCCAATGCCCGTCACCGGTGCAAGGTGCAAACACGCCGAGTTTCCGCTGCCCCACGGCATCGAGGCCGCTCTCGTTGGCGAAGACCGGCAGGTGCTCGAAGCCGCGCATTTCGTCTGGCGCGTCTTGCGTCACCTGCGCGTCTACGACCGCGGCGACACCCCGTCTCGCGGCGAGTTGTTCGCAGACGCGCATCTGGACCGCGTGCGTCAAAGCCAGTCACTGATCTCGGTGCAAGCTGCCAAACTCCATCTTGCCCGGATCCGCGACTGGCGCTCTGGTCAGGAGCTCACCGGCGGATGGGGACTGGGCCTTGAAAAGCCGGCATGTCATTTGGACCGATCTGGTCTGCCTCGACAGGGCCTACACCGCTCAAAATAATGCCTCAAAGGTCAGATTGCGCGCTCTGCAGCCTGACGTACAAGGTTCCATGGCATAAAACGCTGGCCAGAAATTCCACACAATTGCCTCAGCGGGTGATGGTCTACAAAAGAAATCACTTTGTCTCCCGCCAAAAAGCTCAATTTCCCAAACATCCGGAGCAAACGCACCGGTAACGAGAATAATACCGTTATTACCGCTACATCGATGGAGAATCCGATGCCAAAACAACTCAACGAGGCAAAATTAAACGAAACTTTCCTGAAGGATGTCGAGAAAGCCTTCAACGCGCTCGAGAAAGCCGGACAGAAAGTCACTGTTCAGGCCATTCGAGAGCAGACAGGCGGCTCCATGACCAAGATTTGCCCGGCTGTCCGGATCGTGCGCGATCAGCGCGAGAGCAAGCGCCGCGAGGCCGAAGCCGTGCCTGACATGCCTGAGGAGGTGCGGGAGGCGTTCGAGGCTGCCTGGGTTCAGACCTATCGTGTCGCAGACACCAGTGCCGCTGATGCGCGCAAGAGCTTTACGGACCAGATTGCCGCCAAGGACGCGGACATCGAGGAGTATGAAACGGTTCTCTTCGCGCTTGAGGCTGAAAAAGAAAAGCTCGCCTCGGAGCTCAAGGCCGCCAAAGATGCAGAGCATGAAGCGCGGCTCTCGGCAACCAAGCTTGAGGGGCTACTCGGGCAGTACGAACGCGATCTGCAGGTTGCGATTGGCAAACTCGAGGAGCGCGACATGATCCTGTCTGCGTTTTTTCCAGATCGAAAGTAGTCAGCTATCGCCCAAAGGCAGATCCTGATGCCCTTCTCTTGATCAAAACTGAACCTCTCCGGGTTTTCCGGTGGCTCCAAATGGAGGAAGGATTGGAGCCATGGAAAAAGACAACAGAGCGAACCTCTATTCACCTGCAACGCGCGCGAGACCCGAGCGGATGGTGCTCGACAATCAGGGCAACTATGAGAGCCAGTCAGCAGCGATCAATGCGATTGCGCCGAAGATCGGCTGCGGCCGCGACCCATTGCGGCGTTGGGTTCAGCAGGAGGAAACCGACACGGGCTGCCGAGATGGCGTGACGTCAGAGGAACGGGCCCGGATCAAGGACATGGAACGCGAGGTATGGGAGCTTCGGCAAGCGAACGAGATCCTCAAGAAGGGTGAGCCAATGGAACGCCAATGGTCCGAGAAACATTGGCGAACGCGTATTTTGCCCAGGCGGAACTCGACCGCCCACTCAAACGATGATCGGGTTCATCGACGATTACCGGGCCGAGTATGGGGTCAAGCCGATCTGCCGGGTTCTGCCGATCGCCCTTCGACCTTCTACGAGCACAAAGCCATCGAGCGTGATCCGGTTCGTCCCTCGGATCGCGCCAAACTTGACGAGGTTTTGCGCCGCGAGGTGCAACACGTCTGGGATCAGAACTTCAAAGTCTACGGGGTGCGCAAGGTCTGGCACAAGATGCGTCGTGAGGGCTTTGATGTCGCCCGCTGCGAGTTGGAAAGGCTGATGCAACAACTGGGAATAACTCCACCGCACATCACGCGTTACAGCGCTTGAGAAACCAGCTGTGATCTATAGGTTGGCTGGGAGGGGTCTGGCTGACGGCGATGGAAAAAAGTAAATATTCCGAGAGAGATATCTGTAGCAAGCTCGTCACGCCGGCGATCATGGAAGCGGGTTGGGACCTGCAGACGCAGATCGCCGAGGAAAAAACCCTCACCGATGGCCGGATAATTGTCCGTGGTAAGATGGTCGCTCGCGGCAAACAAAAGCGCGCTGACTACGTGCTTTACATCAAGCCCAACATTCCAATTGCGGTCATTGAGGCCAAGGACAACAAGCACTCTGTCGGCGATGGGATGCAGCAGGCTCTTTCCTATGCTGAGATGTTGCGGGTCCCATTTGCCTTCTCGACGAACGGTGATCGGTTTCTGTTCCATGACAAGACTGGGCAGTCAGCATCCATGGAAACAGAAATCGGGTTGGACGAGTTTCCATCGCCAGACGAGCTGCAAAAGAAATACGAGACTTGGAAAGGCCTCTCCGATCAACAGGCGCAGGTCGCCTTTCAAGGCTATCACGACACGGGAAAGACGCCTCGCTACTACCAGACCAATGCGGTGAACGCAGCCGTTGAGGCTATTGCCAAAGGTCAGGACCGGCTCTTGTTGGTGATGGCGACTGGTACGGGAAAGACCTTCACCGCGTTTCAGATCATATGGCGCCTGTGGAAGTCCGGCGCGAAGAAAAGAGTGCTCTTTCTTGCAGACCGAAACGTGCTGGTTGATCAGACGATGGTCAATGACTTTCGCCCCTTTATCGGGTCGATGGCCAAGCTGTCGACCCATTCGAAGACAATCGAAAAGGCGGACGGCACCACCGAGGAACTCACGCTCGCGGTCGACAAGAAGCGCCGCATCAACACGGCCTATGAAATATATCTTGGCCTATATCAGGCACTGACCGGGTCAACCGAGAGCCAGAAAATCTACAAAGAGCTGTCGCCCGACTTCTTCGACCTGATCATCGTGGACGAATGCCACCGCGGCAGCGCCGCAGACGATTCCGCCTGGCGGGAAATTCTCGAGCACTTCTCGGGTGCAACTCAGGTCGGGATGACGGCAACGCCGAAAGAGACCGAGTACGTCTCCAACATCAATTACTTCGGCGAACCGATCTTTACCTACTCGTTGAAGGAAGGCATCCGCGACGGCTTCCTCGCGCCCTACAAGGTCATCAAGAGCCACATAGATCGAGATGTCGAAGGATATCGCCCCGAGAAAGGCCAGCTTGACCGGGACGGGAACGAGGTCGAAGATCGCATCTACAACACCAAGGATTTCGACCGCACTTTGGTGATCGACGATCGCACCAAACTGGTAGCACAGCGCGTCACACAGTTCCTCAAGGAAAGTGGCGACCGCATGCAAAAGACAATCGTCTTCTGCATAGATCAAGAACATGCAGGGCGTATGCGGCAAGCGCTGATCAACGAGAACCAGGATCTGGTTGAAAAGGGTTCCCGCTACGTGATGCGGATCACCGGCAACGACAAGGAAGGCCTGAACCAGCTTGCCAACTTCATCGATCCCGAGGCTGATTACCCGGTCATCGTGACCACCTCCCGGCTACTGAGCACGGGCGTGGATGCACAGACCTGCCGCCTCATCGCACTCGACCGGGAAATTGGCTCCATGACCGAGTTCAAGCAAATCGTCGGACGCGGCACGCGCGTTCACGCGGACACCGGTAAATACTACTTCACGCTGATGGATTTCCGGGGCGCGACCAATCATTTTGCCGACCCGGACTTCGACGGCGAACCCGTCCAGATCTATCAGCCCGGGCCCGATGACCCAATGACGCCTCCGGACGATCCGGCCACTGATCCTCCGGATGACCCGGATGGCGAGGAGACCGTCATCATCGATCCGATCGATCCGGCTTCGTCGCCGGGCGAACCTCCTGACGGCGATGATGCGCCAGGCGGCTCAGGTCCCCAAAGGAAGATCTACATCGATGGCATTGGCGCATCGATCATCAAAGAACGTGTTGAATATCTCGATGCCGACGGGAACCTTGTCACCGAAAGCCTGAAAGACTTCACGAGACGGCACCTGACCCGCCGCTTTGCGACAATGGATGATTTTCTGCGGCGCTGGAACACCGAGGATCGCAAACAGGCCATCCTCGATGAGCTATCCGATGAAGGTCTCGACATCACTCTGATAGGTGAGGAACTGGGCCGCGACCTCGATCCCTTCGACCTGATCTGCCACATCGCATTCGATGCAAAGCCGCTCACCCGGCGGGAGCGCGCTGAAAACGTCAAGAAACGAGACGTCTTCAACAAATATGGCGAGCGGGCTCGGACCGTTCTGGCAGCGCTTCTGGAGAAGTATGCCGACGACGGCGTCCTGACCCTCGACGACACGAACATCCTCCAGATCAATCCGTTCTCTCACATGGGGACACCCCTTGAGCTGATGCGGAGTTTCGGAAAGAAGAAAGATTACCTGCGGGCGGTCCATGACCTGCAAAACGCCCTCTATCAAGAAAGCGCGTAACACCCATGTCGATGAGAAATCTCGTCAAATCTATCCAGGACGTCATGCGCAAGGACGTTGGTGTCGACGGCGATGCGCAGCGCCTATCGCAGCTTGTCTGGATGTTCTTCCTCAAGATCATCGACGACCAGGATGAGGCGCTCGAGTTCACGCGCGACGATTATACCTCGCCAATCCCTGAGCACCTCCAATGGCGCAATTGGGCGACGGATCCTGAGGGCATCACCGGCAACGAGCTCCAGGACTTCGTCAACACGCAACTTTTTCCGACCATGAAGGAACTCCCCGCCACGACGCCCCGCGCACGTGTCGTGCGCTCCGTCTTCGAGGACGCCTACAATTACATGAAGTCCGGCCAACTCATGCGGCAGGTCATCAACAAGATCTCTGAGGTTGACTTCAACAGCCTGTCCGAGCGCCAGCATTTCGGCGACATCTACGAACAGCTCCTCAACGACCTGCAAAATGCAGGCAACGCGGGCGAATACTACACGCCCCGCGCCGTCACCGCCTTCATGGTGCAACAGATCGATCCGAAGCCTGGCGAAATCCTGATGGACCCGGCCTGCGGCACCGGCGGGTTTCTGACCTGCGCCATGCGCCACATGCGTGACCACTACGTGAAGCGCCCCGAGGACGAGGCGACCATGCAGGGCTCGCTCCTTGCGGTCGAGAAAAAGCCTCTCCCGCATATGCTCTGCACGACGAATATGCTGCTCCACAATGTCGAGGAGCCATCATGGGTCAAACATGACAACACCCTTGCGCGCCCCCTCATCAGCTGGACCAAGGATGAGCGCGTCGACATCATCCTCACCAACCCGCCCTTCGGCGGCAAGGAAGAGGACGGGATCGAGAACAACTTCCCCGCCTTCAAGACCCGCGAAACCGCCGACCTCTTCCTCGCCCTTATCATCCGTTTGCTCAAGAAGAACGGACGCGCTGCCGTGGTTCTTCCCGACGGCTCGCTCTTCGGCGAAGGCATTAAAACCCGCCTCAAGGAACACCTGCTGACCGAATGCAACCTGCACACCATTGTGCGGCTGCCGAACTCGGTCTTCAAACCCTACGCCTCCATCGGCACCAACCTGCTGTTCTTCGAGAAAGGCACCCCCACGCAGGACATCTGGTATTGGGAACACCGCGTCCCCGAGACGCAGAAGGCCTATTCCATGACCAAACCGATCCGGCTGGAGCATCTGGACGACTGCGCCGCATGGTGGGGCGGGCCGAACCGCGAGGGGCGGCAGGAAAGCGAACGCGCCTGGAAGGTCTCGATCGACACGATCAGGGAACGCGGCTTCAACCTCGACATCAAGAACCCCCATGTCGTCGAGGACGATTGGGGAGACCCGGAGACCCTGCTGAACGACCTGACGAAGGCCGAGACCTCGGTCGAAAGCCTGCGCGCTGAGCTGAAATCCATCCTGACCGAGGCGCTGGCCCGATGAGCGTTCCGCATTTCCCCGATTACGCCCTGGGCCGCCTCCGTGCTGCCAAGGCTGCGATGCTGGATGATCGAGAAGTCACCGATATTCTGGAAGCCAAAGACAGCGTGGTCGCCCGCTACAGCCCTGCCTTCCAGCCGGGACGCATCGAGGCAATCGAAGAAGATGTCCTGCGCTCCTTTCTGTATTTCGAGAATAACAGGCACTGGACAGGCCTCAATCGGCAGGTGAACCGTGTCTGCGCGGATATGGATGCCACACGTGCCGCCTTGGCGCATCTGGTCGACGAAGCCCGTCCGATCGCCGACCGGATGCAGCCGGTGACAGAGATCAAGGGGATGGGCAAAGGCATCATCACCGCGATCTTGCATGTCGCCTATCCAGGCACCTACGGCGTTTGGAACAACACGTCTGAGCAAGGCCTGATCGAGCTTGGTCTCTTCCCGGAAATCCCCAGGGGCGCCACTTTCGGTCAACGCTACGCTGCCGTGAATGAGGTGCTGGTGGCGCTCAGCCAAGCCCTCGAGATCGACCTCTGGACCCTCGATACGGTGTGGTGGTTTCTGCAAGCGCCCAACGCAGATGACAATGCAGGCTCGGATGAATTCTCCCACGCGCCGGAGGCAGTGCCGACCGCCCCCTCGGTCAAAACCACCCGGTTTGCGCTGGAACGACACCTCCATGACTACATGGTCGACAACTGGGACATGCTCGACCTCGCCCAGGAGTGGGACATCTACGCTCGGGATGGCGAGCCCGATGCAGGCTATGAATTTGTCACGCCCGTGGGACGCATCGACCTCTTGGCGCGGCACAAACGTGATCCGCGCTGGCTGGTCATCGAGCTGAAGCGTGAAAAGTCTTCGGATGCCGTCGTAGGTCAGGTCCTGCGATACATGGGGTGGGTCAAGCGCCACCTTGTCGAAGGTGGCGAAACCGTCGAAGGGCTGGTCGTCGCCACTGAGGGCGACCCCCAATTGCACTACGCCCTCGACGTTGTGCCATCGGTATCCTTCAAATCCTACGAGGTGGAATTTCGCCTCAGGAACGGGCCCGCCTTCGAGGAGTTTGCCAAGCCATGAATGCGGAGCAACTTCTGAAGGTTTACGAGAAGATCAGCGAAGCGCCAGACGCCATCGCACGCCTCCGGCGGTTTGTGCTGGACTTGGCGGTGCGTGGGAAACTGGTTGAGCAAAGCCCGGCGGATGAGCCTGCGTCGCAACTTCTGAATCGGATCGAAGAAAGAAAGGCTGAGATCTTATTAGAGACGGGCATGCGGAAACCTCGCAAGGTTGCCGATATGGATCCTGCCGAGACTTGGGCCCATCTACCCTCGAACTGGGCCTGGACGCAAATTTCGAACCTTGGCTTCATCTCTCCACGAAACGAGGCGGATGACGGTGTCGAAGCCTCGTTCGTGCCGATGCCAATGATTTTCGCCGAGTATGGTGTTGCGAACGATCACGAGACCCGCCCTTGGGGAGAAATCAAAAAAGGCTATACGCATTTCGCAGAAGGCGATGTTGGACTTGCGAAGATCACGCCATGTTTCGAAAATGGGAAATCCACCGTTTTCCGCAACCTTACTGGAGGCTTCGGAAGCGGCACAACGGAACTTCATATTTTGAGGCCAGTCCTCGTTAATCCTGACTATGTGGTGCTGTTCCTGAAGAGCCCACAATTCATCGAGACTGGTATTCCCAAGATGACAGGCACCGCCGGGCAAAAACGTGTGTCCAGTGAGTATTTCACCAGCTCACCTTTCCCCCTCCCCCCACTCGCTGAGCAGCACCGGATCGTCGCGAAGGTCGATGAGCTCATGGCGCTCTGTGATCGGCTGGAGGAGGCCCGCAAGACCCGCGAGGAGACCCGCGACAAGCTCACCGCCGCCAGCCTCGCCCGCCTGACCGCCCCCGATACGGCGGCGGAGGATTTCCCCGCCCACGCCAACTTTGCGCTCGAAGCCCTCCCGGCCCTCACCACCCGCTTCGACCAGATCAAGATCCTCCGCCAAACCATCCTCAACCTCGCCGTCCGCGGGAAGCTGGTAGAGCAGGATCCGAAGGATGAACCGGCATCAGAACTGTTGCAGAGTTTCCGAACAAGCAAGCTGGAGCTTCGCAGAAAAACAGGCGATGCTCGGATCAAGGCCGCCGCAGATGCGACCCCTTTGGAGCTGCGGCTTGACCTGCCCAAGGGCTGGGAAGTTCAGTCGTTCGAAAACCTGTTCTTGTTCATCGACTACCGAGGCAAGACGCCACCGAAGACCGAAGCCGGAATTCCCTTGATAACCGCGAAGAACGTCCGCATACGAAGCCTGAATCGAGAACCGAGAGAGTTCATCGCGCCCGAGACTTTCGAAAAATGGATGACGCGTGGTTTTCCAAAACTCGGCGACATCTTTTTCACGACTGAAGCGCCTTTGGCCAATGCATGCCTGAATGACATCGAGGAGCCATTTGCACTGGCCCAGCGGGTTGTGTGCCTCCAACCGTACGCCGAAATCAACACCCGGTTTTTGGTCGATGCGATGGCAAGCGATCTGGTTCAGGAAATGATTGATCGAGAAGCGACTGGGATGACAGCCAAAGGCATTAAGACCGCTAAGCTAAAGCCGTTGGCTTTACCAATCCCACCCCTCGCCGAACAACACCGCATCGTGGCCAAGGTCGATGCCCTCATGGTCCTTTGCGACCGGCTCGAGGCCGCCCTGACCACCACCGACACCACCCGCACCCGCCTCCTCGAAGCCGTCCTCCACGAGGCGCTGGAGCCTTCAAGCACTCAAGACGAAATTGCCGCATGATCACGCCATGGCACGTGCTTTTCCCAGCTGCGACGAAATCCTGACGAACGGACATCACCATGCCTATTCAACACGCCGTCTGGACCGTTTCCCAAGATCCCACAGAGATACAACAAGGCACCCTGCCGTCTGGGCAAATGCTCAAGGACATGATTGTTAGGCAACCGCGAATTCTGTCGTCGGAATGGATGCTGATCGGGTGTCAGGTCGATACAGGTTTCGGTGGCCGGATTGATCTGTTGGCCCTCGCGCCTGATGGCTCCCTCGTCCTCGTAGAGTTAAAACGCGACCGCACACCAAGAGAAGTGGTCGCCCAGGCACTCGATTACGCGGCATGGGTCGAAGGCCTGGCCGCCTTGATGATTCTGGTTGGTGCCTGCCGTAATGTTGAACAAGGAGAGTAACAGAGATGTTGAGGTTCTTCCGCCGCAAGCCCCGACACATCACAGCCGACGACATTCTCGGAGAGATCCTGGAAGCCAAACCAATGGCAACAGCAATGGCCCCCAAGGATTGTCGCGGCATCTATGGGCTTGTCGATCATTTCGGCAATCTCAGGTACATCGGGTCAACGCGTTCGGCGGATGAAACCTTCTACAAGCGCATCCATCAACGCCATCGGACTGGATCCGAGACAACCAGCCATTACTTCTCCCGCATGTACAACACCGGTCGCATGTGGCGGCTTCGAAACGACCCGGCAACCAAGGCTGATGGCGATATCGCCAAGAAGCTGCGAAACGCCTTCGTCGCGGATCACTGCAAGGCCGTCTGGGTGCCCCTATCCGATGATCTCGACATCGCTGGGCTGGAAGCAGAGGTCATCCGCCTGGCGCCCAAAGACGCGATCGCCTGGAACCGCCGCGGCATGGACACCTACGAGGAACCTGCGGACCTGGTCGATCTCGTCATCGAACGCCTCAGGTTCGGGCTGGCAGAACGCGCCGCTCTTGACCGCCAGAGGATGCGGTTCCTTAACGGCGCGGCGCCGTCGGCGCCTCCTGCTCTTTCGGGCGGACAGGGGCTTCGCGCGTTTCCTCAAGGTCCATTCCGTTTCGTTGCGCTCGATGTGGAAACCGCAAATCACGATCGCGCCAGCATCTGTCAGATTGGCGTCGCCTGTGTCCGCCCTGACAACTCGATTGAGACCTGGATGACATACATCGATCCCCAGACATCTCGCTGGGCCTTTACCGGCCTTCACGGCATCAGCAATGCGACCGTCACGGGCGCACCGAGTTTTGCCGAAGCCCTTGGCGTGCTTGAAGACATCCTTCGCGGCGTGACCATCTACCAGCATTCCGGTTTCGACCGAAGCGCAATCCGTGCCGCCTGCGCCGCGATGGATCGCCCCGAGCCCGCCTGGCACTGGCAGGACAGCGTCACGGTCGCCCGCCGGGCATGGCCGGAATTGAAAGGCAATGGCGGCCACGGGCTTGCTTCGTTGAAGGGCCACCTTGGGCTGTCCTTTGACCACCACGACGCCGGCGAAGACGCCAGAGCGGCCGCAGAGGTGGTCCTGCACGCTGAGGGGGCCAAGTCTTGCCTACCGGCCAGTATCGCGCCCATAAGAGAGACTTGCGATGTGATCGAGGATTATTCAGAAGCCACGCCTTCTCTCTCTGAGGCTGCAAAACCCGGCGGGGTCTCGCCAGAGGCGAATGACCCGGCACCGGCAAGAAAGCTGATCGGCCATACCGTGCTTACACAAGGCAATATCAACCACAACCATTTCTATCTGCGCGATATCTGGGACGCCTTTCCCACAGATTGCATCGGAGGCGCGAATGCGTCGACCGCCGCGCGCCGCTCGCTCACCGTTCGCTGGGGATCAAGCAACCCGACGGTGACCGATCTGGATGGAAAGAAGAAACTTTTCAGAAAACGCGGATGGGTGCGCGAATTCTTCGCTCAAAATGACGCGCGAGCTGGTGACAGGGTCATGATCCATAGCGTCGGGAAGTATGACTACGAGGCATCCATCGAACGTGGGTAGTGACGGCCCGGAGCCGACCTCTGCAGTCAGTTGCGAAGCTGCAACGCAGCTTCGCCAAACCGGTCATTCATGCATAGCGCAGCATTTTTGAGGTCCGAGTGGCCACAATGTGGGCCCGGGCTTTCACCGGACCAATATTGGCTTGGTCCGGCGCACGCTGCGTTCGGCGTGCGCCGGACATTTGCTTACTCGTCCCGGACGATGGCGCTATAGTCGCCGCGCAGTTGAAGCGTCACTGTGACCGCCTCGTCGTCGCGATTTCGCCAGAACCAGCCGTGGTTCCCGGCGAAAGGCGTCTCGAAGCTACCTTCGCCCGAGGTTTTACCGCGCCCTTTTTCATAGGTCACGTCCTGCCCGTCCGCATGGGCATGAAGGTCGAAATTGATCCGCCCCCCGTCAGAACTCCATGCGTAGAACAGGCTCGCGCCTTCCTCCATCGTTGCCTTTATCTCGGTATATTCGCCCGGCGCGAGGGTAAAGGTGATCTGATCCTGCCATGCCTCCTGAGCATGGGCCGTCCCGACGAAGAGACCAAGAATGTCGTTCACAAGCGAAGAGGTTTCATCGCCGTGTGTCTCCGCGTCCGCGGCGGCCTCTGCGGCGAGCTGCTGCTTGATTTCGCCCATCTCGGTCAGCCCGAGAAGGCTACCTACCCCGGTGGGGTCTTTCCCCAGTTCGGCGGGCATGTAGACCAAGACGCCGATTGCGAGCGCCCCGATACAGGCGATGATCGATGAACGGCGAAGCTGTGCCTTGGTGGGCAGGTCTTCGAGCTTGGGCTTGGGTGCGTTATGCATGGGATGTCTCCTATTCTTATGTGCTGGCGATATATCCGGCGATCTGCTGGTACGTCAGCAGCACGCCCAGACCGGCCATGATGATGTTCGCGTAGGTGCCCTGACGCAGGAAGTTGGGGCTGCGCCGCCAATAGCCCATGACGATCAGGATCACGAAAAGCGCCAGAAGCTGACCCAGCTCGACGCCCACGTTGAACGACAGAAGGTTGGCCAGAAGCCCATCCTCGGAGATCTGGTACTCAAGGATCTTCGAGGCGAGACCGGTGCCGTGGAAGAGGCCGAAGATCAGCGTTGCCGCCATAGTGTTTGGCTGGAACCCCAGCCATTTCTGGAACGCGCCAAGGTTGTCGAGCGCCTTGTAGACCACCGACAGCCC
>Ga0102940_1001598_pt1 | contig 14423 bp, 8 predicted proteins | sample SalPonR2_C_D1_MG_FD_78215 | JGI IMG/M metagenome (GOLD analysis project Ga0102940, IMG submission 78215) | Salt pond soil microbial communities from South San Francisco under conditions of wetland restoration - Salt Pond MetaG R2_C_D1_MG | ecosystem: Environmental > Aquatic > Marine > Intertidal...
GGCGCCACGACCTCGCTCCCGGACCTGGTGGTCTCGTCGTCGGTGGCCTACGAGGGCCACGCGGAAATGGCGCTGAGCAACGCCCTCGGCGGAATTGCCATTCAGACGGTCTTCCTGGTCATCGCCGACCTGACTTACCGCCGCTCGAACCTCGAGCATGCGGCCGCTTCGCTGACCAATCTTTTCCAGGCCACGCTGCTCATCGTCCTGCTGGCCCTGCCGCTGGTCGCATTCACCACGCCGCCCACCGCTCTGCTCGGCGTTCACCCGGTGACGCCGCTGATTTTCCTGGTGTACGTGCTGGTGCAGCGCATGGCGCGCCGGCACCGGGACGAGCCGGCGTGGCGTCCTTCGCGGACGCGCGAGACCGTGACCGACCTTCCCGAGGCGCGCAGCAATGTTTTCTCCATGACTTTCCTGTGGGTCCAGTTCGCGCTGGCGGCCGCCGTGGTTGCTTTTGCCGGTTACCTGATCGCCGAAAGCGGCATCGCGCTGACGCAGAAAACCGGGCTGTCCGGAACGCTGGTCGGCGTGCTGTTCACCAGCTCCACCACCTCCTTCAGCGAGCTGGTGACCTCGGTCGCCGCGGTCCGGCGCGGCGCGCTCACGCTGGCCGTGGGCGGCATTATCGGCGGAAATGCTTTCGACGCCCTGCTCGTGCCGGTCAGCGACCTGGCTTACCGGGACGGATCGATTTACCACGCGGTCGGTACCCAGCCGGTCTTCCTGGCCACCGCCACACTGCTGATGACGACGGTGCTTCTGATGGGCCTGCTGCGGCGCCAGAAACGCGGCGTCGCAAACATCGGCTTCGAGGGCTCGATCGTGCTGCTGCTTTATGCCGCAATAGTGGCCGTGCTCTTCCTGGGGTGAGCCGTTTCCGGCCGGCGCCCGCAGTCCTCCTCTGCGTCAGTCTCCGCGCAAGGTCTTCAGGGTTTGCAGAGCCGGGCCGAATTCGAAATTGCTCACCTCCGTCACCAGTTTTTCGCTGCCGGCGCCGAGGGCCGAATAGACCAGGGCTCGCCGGTTGTCCACGAAATCGACCGCCGCCGCGTCCTGCCTGCTCAGCAAGGCCTCGAGTTCGGCCAGCTCGCGTTCTGCAGCTCCGGGGCCGACGAAAACCCGGCCCGAGCTGGCCGGGCCGCTGGCCGCGGTCGATATGACACGGCTGAATCGTTCCAGCTCCGTCTCCAGCAGTGCAAATGCCTGTTGCAACGCTTCCGCGGGCGCAGCGCCGTCCACCGCGTTGCGGCACGCGGACTCGATCCGCGCTGCGCCGGCGGCGATGCCGGACACTCCCAGGTTCCCGGCACTGCCTTTCAGCTTGTGGGCCGCGGCGCGGAGACTCTCGACATCGCAGCTGCACGGCCCGCTGCCGCAGGCATGCATGGTCTCTCGAGCCGTCACTTCCAGGGTCCTCAGCAGATCGAGATAGCGCGCGGCATTGCCGCCCAGCACGGAATCCATACGGCTGATGTCTACGCCGGCCTCGCCAGAAAGCCTCTCGAGGATGCTCGCGGTCGCCGGCATGCCAGGCGCCTCGGCCGCATCGGGCCCTGCCGGCGCGCCGCCGTCGGCGCTGGCGGCCGACAGCCACTTGAGCAAGACCCCGTACAGCGTGCCGGGGCGGACGGGCTTGGTCACCACGTCGTCCATCCCCGCCTCCTTGCAGGCTTGCCGGTCCTCGGCGAAGGCGTTTGCCGTCAAGGCAATGATCGGCCGCGTCTGCCATCCGGGCAGTCGCCGGATCGCGCTGGTGGCCTGCAATCCGTCCATGACCGGCATCTGGATGTCCATGAGCACCAGCTCGTACTCACCGCAACGCGCCCGGTCGAGCGCTTCCCGGCCGTCGCCGGCGGTCGCCACGCAAAGCCCGGCGCTTTGCAGCAGGTAATCGGTGATCTGCCGGTTGACCTCGTTGTCGTCCACCAGCAGCACCCGCGCCCCGCCGTGAGCGGTCCGCAACCTCGCTGCCGGGTCGCCCGCAAGCGCGGGAATATCCGCGACCTCCGCGCCGGGGTCGAGCCCCAGGCGAACCGTGAACCAGAAGCGGCTGCCCTGGCCCGGCACGCTTTCCACGCCTACCTCGCCGCCCATCATCTGTGCCAGGTGGCGGGTGATCGCCAGGCCCAGGCCGGTGCCGCCGAAACGACGCGAAGTGGAGGCGTCGGCCTGTTCAAACGCACTGAACATGACGTCGATTATTTCGGGCTCTATACCGATGCCGGTGTCCTCGACCTCGAAGCGCACGCGGATGCTGTCCCGCTCTTGTCCCAGGAGCTGCGCGCGCAGATGTATGTCGCCGCTGTCCGTGAATTTGACGGCATTGCTGGCGTAGTTCAGCAGGGCCTGCCGCACCCGGGTGACGTCGCCCTTCAGGCTCATCGGCATACCGTCATAATCCGTGTGTACCTGGATGCCTTTCTCCGTCGCCGCGCCGCGGATAATCTCGGCCACGCCGTCGAGCACCTTGTGCAGCTCGAAACTCTCGTTCTCGAGCTCGAGCTTTCCCGCCTCGATTTTCGACAGGTCGAGTATGTCGTTGATGATGGCCAGCAGGTGACGGCCCGCCTCGTCGATCTTTTGCAGCTGCTCCGCCTGCGCCTCGCTCACGCTCGCCTGGCGAGCCAGGTAGGTCAGGCCGATGATGGCATTCATCGGCGTGCGGATTTCGTGGCTCATGTTGGCCAGGAAAGAACTCTTGGACCGGTTGGCGGCTTCGGCTTGCCGGCGGGCGGCCGCCAGTTCTCCGGTGCGCTGCTCCACCAGTTGCTCGAGCTGGCTGCGATGCCGCTGCAACTCGTCGGCCATTCGCCGATTTTCCGTAATGTCGATCATCACGGCCACGTAGTGCGTGACGAGCCCGTCGGCTTGTCGCAGCGGCGTGACCACCGCGGACTCGAAGTATTCCTCGCCGTTCTTACTGCGGTTCTGAAGCTCCCCTTTCCAGCTCTCTCCGCGCGTGAGCGTGTCCCACATCGCGGAATGGCCGCCCAGGGGATCTTGTTCCGATTTCAAGAAACGCAACTCGCGGCCGACCGCTTCCTCGCGGCTGTAGCCTGTCACGCGCGTGAATGCGGCGTTCACATACTCGATCCTGCCGTCCACATCCGCGATGACGATGCTCTCGGCGCTTTGCCGGACCGCCTGGGAAAGTTTCCGCGCCTCTTCCTCGCCGCGCTTGCGGGCAGTAATGTCCTGGACGACGCCCGACAGGCGCCCTGTCTCACCCGCCTCCGGGCTGCCCGCGATCCATAGCCAGCCTATCTCTCCGTCAGCACGCCTGATCCGGCATTCATGGCTGAACTCGGCGGAGCTCGCCACGGCCTCGTCCAGCACTTCGCGCAAGGCGGGCCGGTCCTCGGGCAAAACCTGGGCCATGAACTCCCCGCGGGTCCACCGGGCCGGAGCATTCTCAAGGCCCGGTATCCGGACGTGCTCCGGCGACCATTCGATCTGCTCCGCCCTCGCGCTGGTCGCCCAGTGCGCGATTCCGCTGCTCCGCAAGGCGAAATCGAGCCGCGCCCGGGTGTCCCGCAAGGCCTGTTCCGCCTGCTTCTTTTCGGTGACATCGTTGATGATCGCGCAGACTAGCGCCTGCTGGTGGATTTCGATCGGCCCGATCAACATCTGCACGTCACGCACCGAGCCGTCCGCCAGGCGCTGCCGGCACTCCAGCGTCCGCTGGGAAGAATCCCGGCCGCGGCACAGCTGCATGACCGCGTCGCGCGGCCACTCGCCCGCGGAGAAACTCTCCATGTCGCGGCCGCACAGCTCGGCCTTGGGCCGGCCGTAATACGACGCGGCCGCATCGTTGCACTCCACGATCCGTCCGCTGGACGGATCGATGACCAGCATTGCGGCGTGACTGTCGTCGAAAAGGCCGCGATAGCGGTTCTCGCTTTCGCGCAGCGCCCGCACACTGGCTTCCTGCGCAAGTCGCTCGGAGAGCAGCTTGCCCAGCACCACGAACGTGCCGGACCCGAGAAGCACCATCGGGATGAGCGTCCCCGGCACCAGGCTCCTGAAAACCCCCGCGTGCAGCCCGAACAGCAGCCCCACCACCGACAGGCCGTGCACCACCAGGCCGACCAGCAGCAACTCGGACCATTTCATCGAAGCCAGTCGATCCTGCCGCCACGCGCGCCAGGCCAGGCCGACCAGTCCGGACACCAGGATGCTGGCAAGACCCGCGGCCACGCCGATGCCGCCCTCGGCCAGCCTGGTGGCCGCCGTCATGATCATCGCCACGACCGTCGGCACGAGACCGAAAAACAGGCCGGCGATCGCAAGCAGCGCCTGTCGGGTGTCGAAGAATATTCCCGGCTGGAATTCGACGGAAACGCTCATCACGCCGACGCCGGCCATGCCCAGCAACAGGCCGACGCCCAGCTTCTTGAGCAGGGAACTGCGTTGCGTGTCCAGGACGCCGAAGACCGCCAGCGTCAGCGTGACTGCCAGCAGCACCGTCGCGTTCAAGGCGAAGGGGCCTAGGATGCTGTCAATGGCGGATCACCTCGGCTGCGACGGGCCGGTTTCGGCAGTTCCCGCGGCGTCTTCGTCCCGGTAGCGCTCCGCGATTTCGACAAACTCCTCGAATCCTTCCAGGAAGCCATCCGTCATGTCCGGGTCGAAATGCGTCCCGCGACCCGCCGAGATGATTTCGCGCGCCTGGGCATAGCTCATCGCCGGCTTGTAAACGCGCCGCGAGACCAGCGCGTCGAAAACGTCCGCAATAGCCATCAGGCGGGCCGACACCGGGATCTGCTCGCCCTCCAGCCCGTCGGGATAGCCGGTGCCGTCCCAGTGCTCATGGTGCCAGTGCGCGATTTCCTTGGCGAGCGACAGGAACTCCGGCGGCACGTCGATATCGCGCTCGGCCCGCTCGATGGCGTCGGCGCCCAGCGAAGCATGGGTACACATGATCGCCCGTTCTTCCGCGTTCAGCGCCTGCGGATTGCGCAGCACCTGGTCCGGAATACCCACCTTGCCGATGTCGTGCAAGGGCGCCGACCGGCCCAGCAGGCCGATGTAGCGATCGGTGAGAACATCCGCGAAGCGCGGATGCCGCCGCATGCGGGTCGCGAGGTGCAGGACATAAGCCTCGGTGCGCAGGATGTGGTTGCCCGTTTCCATGTCGCGCAGTTCCGCCAGGTTCGCCAGCGCCCGGATGCTGACGCGCTGGATCGCGTCGTTCTCGGCCATGCGCCGGTCCACTTCGGCCTCCAGCGCCGCCTTCCGGTCCACCAGCCAGTCGCGCGCCTGCTTGGCTTCCAGCTGGGTGCGAACGCGCGCGCGCACCACCACGGGGTTCACCGGCTTGGTGACGTAGTCGGCGGCGCCCAGCTCCAGCCCGCGCTCGATATCCGCGGCCTCGGCCATCACGGTGACGAAGATGACGGGAATATCGCGGGTGCGCGGCTCGGCGCGCAAGCGGGCCAGCACTTCGTAGCCGTCCATCTCCGGCATCATGACGTCGAGCAGGATCAGGTCCGGGCCAGGCTCGCTGAAAGCGGCGCGTATCGCTTCCGCGCCGGACACGGCGGCACGCACGCGGTACTGGGTGCGCAACACCGAGTTGAGGATGGCGAGATTGCTCGGATCGTCGTCGACGATCAGGATGATACGTTCATCGGTCATCAGCATCGGTATGGCCGGCGGAACGGGCAGAAGTTCCCCGACCATGCTCTGAGGCTTCCACGGGTAGCCAGCGTACATGTATCGGCGTTTTCGGGCCACAGTAGCTTCCGCAGCCTGCCACGTAGCCGAAATTACCTAGTCCATTGCGTACCGCGGCCGGATAAGATTGGCCGTCGAATACGCCTGCCCTGGCGGCAGCGCGACTTATGTTAAACAGGCTGACGGTCCGCTCGCAACGTCAGGCCCAGGAAAGCGACCAGAACATGGCTGACCTTAATGCCGGCGCCACCGCTCAACCGCGCCGTGTCTTGCGCCGGGGCTTGATGCTCGGGCTCGCCTGGACGGTATTGACACTCGCCGTCGCCGCCTGGGGGCACTCCCAGGAGCGAGCGCAGACGGCGGAACTCGCCAGGCACGAGGCGCGCGCCCATTTCAACAAGGACCAGGCCTTTCGCCTTTGGGCGACCCGGCACGGCGGCGTCTACGTGCCGGCCACCGCGCAGACCCCGCCCAATCCCTACCTGGCGCATCTGCCCGAACGCGATATACAGGGCCCGGCCGGCCGGCCGCTGACCCTGATGAACCCCGCCTACATGGTTCGCCAGATGATGGAGGAATACGAAGCGCTCTACGGGGTGCGCGGGCGCATCACCAGCCTGGACCCCCTCAACCCGCGCAATGCGCCGGATGCCTGGGAACGCGCGGCCTTGCGCTCCTTCGAACACGGCAGCGGCACGGTCTCCGAATTCACCAGCGAACAGGGCGAATCCTACCTGCGGCTGATGCAGCCGATGGTGACCGAGGCCGGATGCCTGAAATGCCATGCCCACCAGGGCTATGAGGTGGGCGACATCCGCGGCGGCGTGGGCGTGACGGTATCACTTGCGCCCTACCTGGCCGCGGAAAAGGCATCGCTGCGCAACCTGGACCTTCTGATGGGCAGCACCTGGGCCGTGGGCCTGTTTGGGATCGGCTTCCTGGTCCGCAAAGACATGAGCCACGCCTCGGCCGAGCGCGAGCACACCGAGCGCCTCGGCGAGCGCGAGCGCCGGCTGGAGGAAGCACAGACACTGGCGCACATCGGCGACTGGCAGTTCGACATCGAGCGCGAGCACATCAGCCTGTCCCGGGAAGCGGCAAGAATCCTCAAGCGGGATCCAGCCGCAGCTCCCCTGCCCTTCGACGAAGTGCTGGAATTTTTCCATCCCGAGGACCGGCCGCGGGTGGAACAGCTGTTGCAGGCCGCGCTCGCCGGCGCGGCGGGCTTTCATGAACAGACCCGCCTGCTGTTCGCCGACGGCGAGACGCGCTGGGTGGAGTTGCGGGGCGAGACGATTTTTGACCACGAGGGCTCGCCCTGCCTGGTGCGCGGCACGGCCCAGGACATCACTCAGCTCAAGTGCATCGAGCAGGAACTCGTCCACGAGCGCAGCCTGCTGGAACACAAGGTGGCGGTGCGCACGCGCGACCTGGAGGAATCCAAGCAGTCCGCGGAAGCCGCCAATCGCGCGAAGAGCGCTTTCCTGGCCAACATGAGCCACGAAATTCGCACGCCGTTGAACGCGATCATCGGCATGGCCTACCTGATCCGCCACAACCAGGGCACGAGTTCCCAGGAGGAGTATTTCGACAAGCTCGACGGCGCCGCCAACCACCTGCTCGGCACGATCGACTCGGTGCTGGACCTGTCGCGCATCGAGGCGGGCAAGCTGACACTGCAGGAAGGCCCCGTGAACGTGACTGCGATCATCGAGAACGTGCTGTCGATGGTGCAGCCGCGCGCCAGCGGCAAGGGGCTGAAGCTGAGCGCGGAAACCTGCATATGCCCGGCCGAGTTGCGCGGGGATCAGACCCGCATCCAGCAGGCCCTGCTCAATTACGCGATCAACGCGGTGAAATTCACCGCGCAGGGGGAGATCGTGCTTCGCTCGAAGATGCTTGCCGACGAGACAGACGCCGTCCGGCTGCGGCTCGAAGTCAGCGACACCGGCGCCGGCATCGAGCCGGAAAGCGTGGAGCGGCTGTTCAGCGCATTCGAACAGGCAGACAATTCCATGACCCGGCGCCACGAGGGCGCCGGGCTCGGGCTGGCCATCACGCGCAAGCTCGCGCAGATGATGGGTGGCGACGCCGGCGCGGAGAGTGTGCCCGGTGCGGGCAGCACCTTCTGGTTCACCATGCGCCTGGAAAAAGCGAGCGGAAACGCTGCAGCCTCTCCGGGCTGAACGCCGGCGCCGCACCGGCGCCACGCGCTGGGATAGAATCGCGGCATGGACAATGTAGACGCCTGGCTGGCCCCGCTGGCCGATACCCCGCGACTGGCAACCACGATCTACCTGCTCGGGCTCATCGTCCTGGCCGTGATCGCCGACTGGGTGACCCGGCGCGTGCTGCTGCGGATGATCGGGCGCGCCGTGGCGGCGAGCCCCACCCGCTACGACGACGCCTTGCTCGGACGGGGCGTGATCTCGCGACTGGCTCACGTGGTCCCGGCCCTGGTTATTTTCCTGGGCATCCCGCAGGTTCCCGGCATACCCGACCCTCTGGTCACGGTGGTGCGCAACGTCGCCAACGCCTACATGATCTTCACCGTGGCGCTGTCGCTGGGCAACCTGCTGAACGCGATCGGCGACATCTACGAGCAAGCCAATCCCGAGCGGGCCCGCAGCAAGCCCATCAAGGGCTACCTGCAACTGGTCAAGATCCTGGCCTTTATTTTCGCCGGCGTCCTGGTCATCGCAGTGCTGATCGACCGGTCACCGCTCCTGCTGCTGTCCGGCCTTGGCGCGATGACCGCCGTGCTGCTGCTGGTTTTCAAGGACACCATCCTGTCCTTCGTCGCCTCGGTCCAGCTGTCCAGCCACGACATGCTGCGTGTCGGCGACTGGCTCGAAATGCCCGCGCTGAACGCCGACGGCGACGTCATCGACATTGCGCTGCATACCGTCAAGGTGCAGAACTGGGACCGGACCATCACCAGCATCCCGACCTGGCGGCTGATCAACGAAAGCTTCAAGAACTGGCGAGGCATGAGCGAGTCGGGCGGTCGGCGCATCAAGCGGTCGCTCTACCTGGACCAGTCCTCGGTGCGCTTTCTCGAGGACGATGAGCGCGACAGGCTGCGTCGCTTTGCGCTCATCGATGCCTACCTGGAACGCAAGCGCGAGGAACTGGAAAACCACAACCGCCGGCTGCTCGCGCAGGGCCGAGACCCGGTCAACACACGCCGCGTCACCAACCTGGGCACCTTCCGCGCCTACGTGCGCGCCTACCTGGAAGCACACCCGCGAATTCACCGGCAACTGACGCTCATGGTCCGGCAGTTGCAGCCCGGCCCCACCGGGCTGCCGCTGGAGATCTATTGCTTCACGGCGACCACCCAGTGGGTGGAATACGAAGAAATCCAGGCCGATATCTTCGACCACCTGTACGCCATCCTGCCGGAGTTCGGCTTGACGGTCTTCCAGGAGCCCGCCGGCTCCGACCTGCGACGAGCCCTGGGCGGCCACGCGGCAGAAGCCGCGCTGGACGCGCCGCCGCCAGGCGCATGACGACGACCCGGCACTGGCTCCCCGTCCTGGCGCTCGCCCTGCTGGGCGCATCGGGCGACACGCACGGCGACGAGATGGCCCGCTTATCCGCCGGCGCAGCGCCTCCGCCGCTTTCCATAGGGCTGGCGCTGGGCTCGGGCGGCGCCACCGGCCTGGCCCATATCGCCATGCTGCAGGTTTTCGACGATCTCGGCGTGCGCCCCGCGCGAATCACGGGCACGAGCATCGGCGCCATCATCGGCGCGCTCTATGCCGCCGGGCTCGACGCGAGCGAGATCCGGGACGTTTTCGACGAATTTGGCGGATCCAGCCTGGACATGCTGTCCGGCCTGCTGGAAGCGGACCCCGGCGACAAGCTTACCGGCTTGCTGGAAATCGAGCTGGGCAACGGCGGCGTGCTGGACAGCAAGCGCTTCATGGATTTCCTGCGCTCCAAGGTCGAAGCCAGGCGCTTCAGGGACCTCCGGATCCCGCTCGAGGTGGTCGCCACCGACTACTGGAGCGGCAAGACCGTGGTGCTCCGCGAAGGCGACCTGTTCGAAGCCCTGGCGGCCAGCAGCGCCGTGCCCGGCTTGTTCCCGCCGGTGCAGCGCGGCGATCAGCTGCTGATCGACGGCGGAACCTCCAACCCCCTGCCGGTCGGCCTGTTGGCGGGCCGCTACCCGCTGGTCGTCGCCATCGATGTCTCGGGAACGCGGGAACATTCGGAGGACGGCCAGGCGGGGCTCACGGAGTTGCTGTTCCAGACTTTCGGCCTGATGCAACAGTCCCTGATCACGGCGCAACTCGAGATGAGTCAGCCCGATGTTTACATCAAGCCGGACATCAGCGGCGTCAGGCTGCTGCAGTTCAACCGGATCGAGGGCGTGATGGAGGAGTCCCGGCCCGCCGCCGAGGCGCTGCGGAACGCCCTCCGGCATGCGCTGGAGCGCCAGTCGCCTTGAAAACAGTCGCCGCGGAAACCCGCAGGCATGTGTACGTGGACGCGGATGCCTGCCCGGTGAAAGCCGAGACGGTCAAGGTCGCGGCGCGGCACGCTGTGCCGGTCACTTTCGTGGCGAACGCGTGGATGTCCCTGCCCCGCGGGGCCCGGGTCCACATGCAGGTCGTATCCGGCGCGTTCGACGCCGCCGACGACTGGATCGCCGAACGGGCCCGGCCGGGCGACGTCGTGGTCACCGCCGATATCCTCCTGGCGGACCGCTGCCTCAAACAAGGCGCCCGCGTGCTCGGCCCGACGGGCAGGGCCTTCACGGAAGACAACATCGGCAATGCGCTCGCCACGCGCGAGCTGATGGCCGATCTCAGGGCATACGGCGCGGGCGGCGGCCCTCCGCCCTTCGACGCCCGCGACCGCTCGCGGTACCTGCAGGCGCTGGAACTGCTGCTGCGCCAGGCGTTACCGGGCTGATCTGAGCCGACGACGTCGGCCGGCCATCCGTCAGACCAGGTCGCGCGGAATCACCTGGTCCCAGTCCCTGCAGAACACCCGGCGCTCGCCCTCCTCGAACAGCTCGTAAGCGTCGATGTTCGCGTGCAGGCGAAATTCCGTGGGCGTGCAGGTGAGGACGGTGCGGGTGACCGTGCGGATCTGCCAGTCGTCGCGGCCCAGGCTGCGCTCCCAGACCACTTCGGCGCGCGGCGAGCTGAAGTCGTCCGCCACCGAAGAGTACTGTTCCACGCTGCTGGCCTGCACCAGCAGGTCGATCGCGTCGAGGCGATAGGTGCCGCGGTCATTGACCACTTCCAGCATGGACTTGTCCGCGGCCAGGTCCCGGTGGACCAGCCAGTTGTCGTGCGATGCCTCCACGTGGGTGACCGACGGCCGCGACGCCCCTTCGGCGCGGCCAAAGGGCCGCAATTCCTCGTCGGCCTCGCGGGGCGGGCGCTGCGGCAACAGGAAGCGGCTTTCCCCGGTGTAGACCCGCAGCCGCACAGGGCGCGGCGGCGGCCAGGCAAGCGGCCAGTACGACGTCGACAGAGACAGCCGCAGCCGGTGTTCCGCCGGGAAACGGTGCGCGATGCCGTTCATTTCCACGCGCACGCGGTAACGTTTGCCCGGCTCCAGCGGCGTGGGACATTCGCTGCTGTCCCGGTGGGTCAGGTTTTGCAGGCCGAAGGTGACCCGGGTCGCCTTGTCGTCCGGCGCCACGTCCGAGAGCCGGGCGGCGATCATGGCCACCGGCTGGTCCACCTCGACCTCGAGCTCGACCACGGGGGCGCCCATGATTTCCATCGCCTCCTCCAGCGGTTCGCCCTGGAACACCAGGGCGCCGCCGTCCTCCTCGCGCTGGTCATGGGCCAGGTCGGGTCCCGCCGCGTAAGAGCACCATTTGCCCGCGAAAAGACCCAGCGTGAGCGGCGATTGCACCGTGCGGCGAAACGAGCTGCTGACGTCCTGCGGTTTCATCAGCCGATTGCGCGACAGTCCGCAGGCGTGTTCCTCGATCCGCGGGCTCGGCCATTCTTCCTCAGCGACCCAACGCCCCGGGCGCTCCGCGTAGTAGGTGGTCGGCGGCACGCTGTCCTGCATCCAGACGCGCAGCATGGGCTCATCCATGATGCCGTTCTCTTCGCCCTTCAGCCAGTGATCCCACCAGCACAGCAACTCCTGGAGGAAACCGATGGCCGGTCCCGGGATGCCCTCGTGCGGATACTTGTGACTCCAGGGCCCGATCAGCCCCTTGCGTGGCACGGAGAGCTTTTCCATCATGCGGAACACGGCGTTCGAATAGCCGTCGGCCCAGCCGCTCACGGCGTAGACCGGGCACCGCACGTCGTCGTAGTCCCCGGAAATGGAAGCATGGCGCCAGTAGTCGTCGCGCCGCTGATGTCGCAGCCACTTGCCCAGCCACAAGCCGCTGCCCTCCAGCCTTTGCATCCACATGCTTTTCCACGACTCGCCCACCAGGGCCGGGTCCGGCGGCAGCGAATTGTAGGCGAACATCACCGAAGCCCAGGAGATGTTGTCGCCCAGCAGGCAGCCGCCCATGTGGTGGACATCGTCGGCAAAACGGTCGTCGGAGGCGCATACCGCCACCACCGCGTGTAGTTCGGGAGGTTGCAGGGCGGCGATCTGCAGGCTGTTGAAGCCCCCCCAGGACTTGCCCATCATGCCGACCTTGCCGGTGCACCAGGGCTGCTCCGCCAGCCAGCGAAGAACCGCGCAGCCGTCATCCAGCTCCTGCTGGAGATACTCGTCTTCCAGCACGCCCTCAGATTCGCCGCTGCCGCGCAGGTCCACGCGCACGCAGGCATAGCCGTGTCCCGCGAGGTAGCGATGCATGATCTCGTCGCGCACCGCCGTGCCGAAGCGCTTGCGGTAGGGGATGTATTCCACGATCGCGGGGACCCGCAGGTTCTCGTCGCGCGGCCGCCAGATGCGGGCGGCCAGGCGGACGCCATCGGGCATCGGAATCCAGGCGTTCTCGTCCTCCTGCACCTGCACAGGAAGCTCGTCGATACAGATCATTCAGCCTCCTTTTTTATCCTCCTCGGATGCGCGTTTACGGTCCGTCGGCCGCACGCGGAAATTCAATATGTCGAGGGCCTGCCGGTATCTCTCCAGCAGGTCTTTCTGGGAAGCGGCGCCCAGGAAGACTTCCGCCACCTCGTAGCTGTAGCTGTCCTGCAGCTTGAGGTCGCTGAGGCGCACCCCCTCGGGCGCGACCAGCCGCACCCGCGCTTCGCTGAAGGTCGATTTCAATCGCTCGATGTCGCCTTCCGTCGGCACGCGCTCCAGGATGCCGTCATTGAAATAGCGCAGCATGAACTTGGCCGCCACCTTGTGGACGCCCTCGCGATGGGGAAAATCCGGCTTCCGCCCGAGCGCGAGATCCACCACCGCTTTCTGATTGGTGGCGCCGTCGACCATCAGGAAAAGAGGGGAATGCGACTTGGATATGCGGGCGTTGATCTCGAGCAGGCTGAGCCGGCCGCTATCGGCATTCCAGAAATACTCGATGTTGAACGCGGCGCCGTCGTAGCCGAGGTGCCGCATGACCTTGCTGGATGTCTCGATGATTCGCGACTGCACGCGGCGCGGCAGTTTGGACGGGTACTGGTAACGCGTGAAGGACGAGCGGTGCTTGCCGGAGCGGACCGAATCCACGATACCCAGGATGTCGACCTTCCCCTTCCAGGAATATCCTTCGAGCGTGCACTGGACGCCCGAGGCGATGATCTGTTCGGCAATGCAGTGGTTGCCGTCCACCGGGCGAACCTTTTCGGGCAGTTCCACATGGGCAAGAAACTCGTTGAAGGAATCACCCATCAGCCCGATCTTCTCGCGGATCTCGCCCAGGTGCTCGTCAAAGCGTTCAGCCGAATCGATATGAAAGCCGAGAAAGGAGGAATGCGCCTTGACGGGCTTCAGCCAGAAGGGGTAATCGAGTTCCAGTCCCTTGAGCGGTTCGTCGGCGAAAGGATCGATCGCCTGGAAACGCGGCACGTATTCCGGCACCACCCCGCGCTGCTCGAGCCGCGACCAGTACTTGTGCTCGCAGCGACCCACCGCCTCGAGCGTGGGTGCCGGCAGCCCCCGGTGCCGCGCAATCATCGGCACCACGCAACTGGTCGGGAAGTCCCAGTAACCGATCACCGCGTCCATTCCCCCGGGCGTTTTTTCCGCCGCCTCGTCGGCACGCTCCACCAGCGAGTCAAGGGACGGGTACCCCTTGTCCGGACTGTGCACCACCTCGTCATGCTCGAACAGCGTGTGGAAGCGCAGGCGCTCGTCGCCCCGGATGGTCTGCAGCAACTCCAGATTGAATGGCTCGAGCCCCATCACGAATATGTTCTTCACGCCCTATCCTCGCGGTCCGACGACCGGGTTGTCCCATGAGCGGCCATGACCAGCGGTGCCGCGGCCCATACCCTATTTATAGTTCACCGGCGTCGATTCTGCGGCCGCCGCGATGGCCGCCCCGGCGCTCTGCACGCGCGCCCCGGCGCTGCGTTAGAATTCCCGGGCGCGGCGCAACAACAAGCGTCGGTGAAACAAAAAGGCGCGAGAAGCGTCAGATCATCAAGGGCGACAAGCACGGAGAGATCGGCAAGATGAGCGCAACATCCGGAATTCCTATGGTCGAAGGCGCCGGACTCGGATTGCGGCGCGCTTTCATGGACGAGGCGCTCGCGCTGCCCGAGGGAGCTGTGGACTTCTGGGAAATCGCCCCCGAGAACTGGATCGGCGTGGGCGGCGCGCACGGCCGCAAGCTGCGCGCTCTCACC
>Ga0102940_1001610_pt1 | contig 14358 bp, 11 predicted proteins | sample SalPonR2_C_D1_MG_FD_78215 | JGI IMG/M metagenome (GOLD analysis project Ga0102940, IMG submission 78215) | Salt pond soil microbial communities from South San Francisco under conditions of wetland restoration - Salt Pond MetaG R2_C_D1_MG | ecosystem: Environmental > Aquatic > Marine > Intertidal...
CAAACCAGAATGCGCCCATTATTAAGAAGGGGTAGAAGAAATGCCGTGATGATTTATTTTTAAATCAAAGTAAAAATATCGTTAATTCAAAAGGTTATCGTTTCATTAAAGATTCAGATATGAATCAAATACCGAAAAACAAACATGCCATGCCGTATCAATACAGGCAAATAATTCTATTATGTCTAGTTTTTTCAAATAGTTATGAATAGTGTTTGTTGAATGGCACATATCTTGTATTACACTTATAATATATAGTTTAAATTTGGTGGTTCATATATCTGCTGCATGAATGTGTAAAACCCAATAAGGTGTTGATTTATGAAAGAAAAACCGTGGAAACCCTGGCTGCTGCTGTCACCTTCTCTGACAGCCGTGTTTTTGCTGCTCGTTGTTCCGGTCTGTTTTGTGGTGGTCTACAGTTTCTGGCTCCGGGCACCTACGGGCCAGGATATCCCGGCGTTTCAGTTCGGTAATTATGTCAAATTCTTTGCTGATTCCTTTTATCCGGTCATTCTGCTCAATACCATACGGGTCGCCCTGGAAACGGTTTTTCTCTGTCTGGTCATGGGGTATATTCCCGCCTATTTTTTTTACCGCACCGAATCCCGGTTAAAACCCTTTCTCATGATTCTGGTGATGCTGCCCTTCTGGATCAGCTTTATCATCCGTACGTTGAGCTGGATCAACATCCTGGGGGATTCCGGTCTCATCAACCACCTGCTGTTGAAATACAGCATCATCTCCACCCCTCTTCCCATGCTCTACAATGAAGGGGCTGTGATCATGGGGTTGATCCAGTATCTGCTGCCGTTCATGATTTTAAATATCTATGTGAGCCTGGATGGGATTGACAAAAGCCTGGCAGAGGCGGCCCAGAGCCTGGGGTGCACGGAATGGCAGGCATTCAGGGAAATCACCTTGCCCCTGAGTCTGCCCGGGGTCAGTGCCGGGTGTCTTTTGGTATTCGTGCTCACCTGCGGCACCTATCTGCCGCCCATGATCCTGGGGGGACCGGGCAATGAAATGATTGCCAACCTGATTTTCAAGCGGGTTATCGGCACCCTGGACTGGCCGTTCGGATCGGCGATTTCCGCCATCCTGCTGCTGCTGCTGGTCATCATCGTCTATACCTATAACCGGTACATGGGCATTAACCAGATATTCAAATCCCTGAGCAAAGGGTAAAGGGAAAAGATATGAAAAACCTGATTTCCGGCTGGAGCCTGATCAAACTCTATACCATTCTGGTGTATGCCTGGATGTTCGCCCCCATAGTGGCGGTGGTGATCCTGGCGTTCAACCCCCAGCAGTTCGGCACATTTCCTTTGGAAGGATTCAGCTTTAAATGGTTTGTCAAGCTTTCCCAGAACTCCACCATCCTGGATGCCTTTAAAAATTCACTGGTGCTGGGGTCTTTGACAGCCATATTTTCCACCGCCATCGGTGTGCCTGCTGCGCTGGCATTCATCCGGTATGAATTCAAGGGAAAAGATTTTTTAAACACCATACTCATTGCGCCCATCATGATCCCGGAAGTGATCCTGGGTGTGGCCCTGCTGCTGTTCATCCGGTGGCTGCAGCAGCCCAAAAGTTTTGCCCTGCTGCTCATCGGCCATGTGGTGCTGACCCTGCCCTATGTGCTGCTCATTGTCCAGGCACGGCTGGTGGGAATCAAACGAGAATATGAAGAAGCTGCCCTGTCCCTGGGGGCCAGCCCGTTTCAGACATTCAAAGAGATCACCTTTCCGCTGCTGGCCCCGGCCATCTTTGCAGGCATGCTGTTTGCCTTTACCATCTCATTTGATGATGTCACCGCCACTTTGTTCTGGGCAACGGCCCAGAACCAGACGGTGCCGGTCCAGATTTTCAGTATGCTCAGAACTTCCATCAGTCCGGAAATAAATGCCCTGGGAGCGGTCATGATTGTATTGACCGTCTCGATCCCCCTGGCGGCAGGCTATGTGGCACGGCGATTTGCCAGGGGAAACACCCCCTGAATCGAATATGACAGCACCCGGCTTTGGGGTCGGTGTGCACCGGGTATTTTAACGTAAGAGACAAAGGAGAAGACAATGGGAGAAGAATTGAAAAAACGGCTGGATGATGTGTATCAAAACTATCTGGAAGGAAACATCACCCGGCGGGATTTTGTCAAGTTCGCCGGCATTGCAGGCGCCGCTTTAGGGTTGGCAGGCGGACCTTTCGGCCTGATGGGCAATGCCTTTGCCAGCAAATCCATTACCTGTCATTCCTGGGGAGGCACCACATCAGAGGCATTGCGTAAATTTGCCTTTGATCCCTTTACCAAGGCCACGGGCATCGAGGTTATCGATGCGGCCTTCACCGGTATGGATGCGTTTTTAACCCAGGTCAAAGCCTCTTATCCGCCCGGAGGGGAATTTAATATTGCCCATCTGAGTGCGGTGTATGATTATGCCCGGTATACGGATCTGGGGTTCGGCGTGGTCCTGGATGAAAGCAAAATTCCCAATCTCAAGAATGTCATGACCAAAATGACCGACACCCTCAGGGGCATTACCAACGGTACCTTGTCTGCAGTTCCCTATGACCTGGGCCAGACCGGTATCGCCTATAACACAAAAGATATTTCAAAGGAAAAAGCAGAAGAACTGGGTGCTTCCCTGCTCTATGACAAGAGCCTGAAAGGGAAACTGGGCTCCTGGGGCGGTGATTTCAGAACAAACATGTGGTATGCGGCCCTGCACACCGGACAAAGCCCCAACAACATAACCGATTTGGATGCGGTATGGGATGTGCTGACAGAACAGCGGGGTATGATGAAAAAATACTGGGCATCAGGGTCGGAACTCATGAGCCTGCTGGCCAATGGGGAAATTTCTGCGACAGTGGCCTGGTCCGGGCGGGTGGCAGCCCTCCAGGCTCAGGGACACCCCATTGGATACCTGGCGCCGGACGGCACCTATTCATGGATGGAATACATGTATGTGCTCAAGGGCACGGACCTGGAAGTGGCCCAGAAGCTGCTCAATTTCATGCTGGAACCCGAAGCCGCCATTGCCGTGGCCCAGGGACAGAAATATCCGCCGGCACTGGATCCCACCAAAGTGGAGATGCCTGAAGATGTGAAAAAGCTCCCGGCATTTGATCCAACGGGCAAGCTCAATGGGTATCTGTTTGCAGACCCTGCCTATTGGAACAAGCACCAGCTGGAATGGGCGGAAAAATGGGACCGGATTATGGCCGGTGCCTAAGACCCTCTGAATCTTAATGAACCTGGTACCCCGGCGGCATGGCTGCCGGGGACCTTTTCCATAAATATTGGGAGATAATCGGTTTGACACACGCAAAAGACCCGGCCTTTGTCAGGTTCCAGGGTATTGAAAAACGGTTTGGTGATCTGGTGGCAGTACAGCCCATGGATCTGGATATCCCCGAAGGATCCTTTGTCACCCTGCTGGGCCCGTCAGGTTGCGGGAAAACCACGCTTCTCCGGATGCTGGCAGGGCTTGAACCCCCTACCCGGGGGGATATGTTCATCAAGGGAAAGCGCATCAACGACACCCCCATCCATAAACGCAACCTGGGCATGATATTCCAGAACTATGCGTTGTTTCCCCATAAAACGATTTTTGATAACGTGGCTTTCGGCCTTAAATACAGGGATGTGTCCAAAACCGTGATGAAGGAAAAGGTGGAAAAAGCCCTGGAAACCGTGCGCCTGCCAGGGGTGGGAAACCGGATGCCCTCCCAGCTGTCAGGCGGTCAGCAGCAGCGTATCGCCCTGGCCCGGGCCATTGTCATTGAGCCGGATGTGCTGCTCATGGATGAACCTTTGTCTGCCCTGGATGAAAATCTGCGGGAAGACATGCGCCGGGAGATCGATAACCTGCAGATGGAACTGGGGGTGACCACGATTTTTGTTACCCATGACCAGAGGGAAGCGTTGTCCATGTCCGATAAGGTGGTGGTCATGAAAGACGGGTTCATCCAGCAGGAAGGAGAACCCGAAGAGGTCTACAACAATTCCGTCAACCATTTTGTGGCCGATTTTCTGGGCCATTCCAACTTCCTGAATGCCCGGGTGAAAACCAGGAAAAATGGGAATTATGAAGCAGAACTGGTAGACGGCAGCATCTGCATTGCCAGTCCGGTGGGCGAATTTGATGTTGAAGAAAAAGCCGAGATCGTGATCCGGGCCCAAAAAATGACCCTGGGGCACAAAAAAGATTATGAAAAAGAAGACGGGATGAACTTTTTTTTCGGCAGGATCAAGGACCGCAGCTATATGGGAGGGGAGGTCAGTTATTTTGTGGAACTGCCCGACGGCCAGCTGCTGCATGTGATCAATTTTGTTAAACGGAGCCCGTATCGCCGGGGTGACGAGGTCTTTATCAGGGTGGATCCGTTCCACTGCAGATTATTGAAATTGTGACATAGCACAGCCGTTTTTGTGCAGGATTTACGAAAGAATGGACAAAGCCTTGCGCCATTCTCACAGGAGAATTGCGCGCGGCAAAGGAGGAAATGCACCTCCGTGACGGATGATTTTCATAACAGCCCTGTTCACGGCAGTTTTATGTGGATAAAACAGACCCTGGATCCAGGGGCCAGTTATATTATTTTTGAAAATGACCTGAAACAGAAAGACGGATCCATTTTTGATCCGTCCCATGCAGCATATGCCTATTTTGCGGCACATGCCTATACCTGGAAAAAGGTCATGGATGCAGACCTGCAAAGAGAATATTTGGTGGTGTGCATCGGAACGGGCAAAGAAGATGAAGTGCTGGGCCAGGTCATGGGATACGGGTTTCCCAGGGATACGGTCTATTATTTATACAAGGCAAAAGAGGCGTGACATGAAAACGAACAGAACCATAACAGACACAACCATAGACATCCGGTTTGATTATTCCAAAGAACAAAGATCTGTGCCGCTTTACCAATTGGAGGAAGGGGCCCGGGAATTTCTGGAGATTTACGGCAATGCCCAGTTCTGCGGCAGCGCATTTGCCGGGATCATCAAACAGGGAAACGGCAGGACCAAGTTGGAAAACCTTCTGGCAGCCACCGGTTTTGAAGGGTATTCCGAAGACTTTTTCAAGGCGGTCTTATCCGCCATTGCCGGGGGCGGGGGGCAGACCCTGACCATCAACGGGGTAACACTGCCCCATATGCTGCTGGTGGCCATACTGGAAAAGGTGATTACCGGTCATGGATATGTGTCGGTGAAAAGCACAGACCAGCTGGTAACGTTGACAAACCATGCAATTCCAGATGCAGACAGAGATGATCTCCAGGCGGTGATGGAAAAATACCCGGTACGCCTGTCCCGGCATACCATTCGGCAGATGATGGTTTCCCGGGATGTGGCCTACCAGTATCTGCCCTTTGTGGAGGAACTGGAAAATATCGGCCATACCAACACCTGGATCGGCCAGTTCCATGAGGGCCTGCTGGAGCAGATGTACCAGAACCGGGTGATCTTTCTGTTGAACATGAGCTGCCCGGTCTACTGCCGGTTCTGTTTCAGAAAGCACAAAGATTCCAGAAACGAGAAAAATCCCACCCCCAAAGATGTGATGAAAGCAGTGGCCCATGTGGAAGCATCTCCCTCCATCAAGGAGATCGTTATCACCGGCGGTGATCCCTTTCTGAACAAGAAAAACATGGCTGCCGCCATTGACGGCCTCATGGCAGTGGAACATGTCCAGACCCTGCGCCTGGCCACCCGTTCCATTGCCTATTATCCCGAGTTGTTCCTGGAAAAGGAAGGAGATTATCTCACATATGTCAAACAAAAAAGCCTGGAGCTGAACCGGAACGGCAAGCGCATGGAAGTGGCCACCCATTTTATCCATCCGGATGAGGTGTCCCCGGAAAGCCTGGACATAATATCTGATCTGGTGAAAAACGGGATCGCCGTGTACATCCAGACCCCGTTTCTGAGCGACTGCAACGACACCGGACCGGAATTGGTGCGCCTGTTCAGCCTGCTGCGGGGGGCCGGAGCCGAGCTGCACTATATCTATATCCCCTGCAGTCCCATTCACGGCAATTCCATTTACTGGAAACCCTTGTCCGACGGCATTGACATGGCCATGCACCTGCGGGCCCACCTGTCCGACCGGGTGATTCCCAGGATCTGCACCGCCACGCCCATCGGCAAAATGGACTGGTATTCCAGCGGCTGGGCCGTGGAAAAGGTGGCGGGCAATGAGAATTTCATCTGGATCAGGACCCCCTATACCCCGGCATATTTCAAGGCATTTGCGCCTTTGGCCAACTCTTTGGACAATATCCGGGTCAATGACGAAGGGACCATCGATATCCAGTACATGGCCAAAATCGGTAATGACGATTACCTTGTGGGCACCCGTCCCAAAAAGACGGCACCGGTGAATCCCCCGGCTTCCCCGGCATATCTGGACCGGCTTCAGGCCTCTCTGGTGGAAAATCTCCAGACAGGCACATCCATTGTACATACCGGCCTGGATGGCCTTTCCCGGGTGCATGAAACCCGGGTGTGCATCCAGCCCTGGGCTGGAGAGGCTGAAATGGCCTATATCGCCCGGGATTACCGGATTACCGATGTCCTGGTGGCAGGGGAGGTGGTGGACCATCTGTTTGAGATTCGGAATATAGCTGATCAGCTCACAAAGATTCCCCATGTCAATGCCCTGCGGGTGCGGTCCATGAAGTTTGCCACGGATCCCATGGCCTTTACCCGGTCAACGGTCAATGTCCTGGGGGATATCAACCGGCTGTCCGTGGTGGAGCCCCTGCGCCTGGAAATTGACACCTGGTTTGTGGTGGATGCGGATCTGACCCCGGAGCATGCCATTGTCACCAGACGGCTGAACCACAAGGGTATCACTGTGTATGCCAATGTACCCCTGCTGGGCGGGGTCAATGACAATGATGCAAAGATCCATGACCTGGCCTATACCCTGCGCAGTGCCGGCATTGAATTTCACCACCTGTATGTGGCCGGCCTGCCGGTTCAGGCGGACTGGAATGCGGATCATCCCATCGACTCCTTTGATGTCATTGACATTGCCACCAGGGTCCGGCGGGAAGGTTCCGGCAGGGAGATTCCCCGGTATATCATTGCCACCCCCTTAGGAGAGGTGGATTACGGGCTGACATCTTCCTTTATCAGGGAAGGCGATGCCGTAAAGGTCAAGCTGGATTGTTATGATGAGGTGTACTACAAAAACATGGATCCGCTTTTTCAGTATCCGGAAGGGGTCACTGTATCAGATGACGGCCACCCGGTGGTGCCTGTGCCCGGGATGATAAAAACCAATGATTTTGTGGTGTCATAAACACATATTATCAGGCCTGCGTTATTGGCGTTATCCATCAGAGCCGTTGTGAAATCAGGAAGGCACAGATAATGCTGATAACACCCATACCCTGGCGGGTACAACAAAGGATGAAAGCTGTTAGCATTTAGCTGTTAGCTGATGGCTGAGTACTGACGGCTGACGGCTTTCATATAAAACGCAGACCACACACATTTTAAAGGAAACATGGCATGAGATACCCGTATATCGCCTATTGTGAAGATGTTGAGATTGCACCGGTGTTCAGGGGATTGAAAGGCAATCCCCTGATCGTGGACCTGTCTGTGGGGTCTTCTGTGTTCGATGCAGTGGATGTGATGGATCAGAAAGCCTTTCAGGCCTGGCTGGATCAAACCATGAAAGGCCGGCATACCTGGGGACTGGCGTCCTACCTGGAAGACAGGGAAACCATATTGTCCCACTATCCCCAGATGAAGGAAGCATCCCGCTATTTTCACCTGGGCCTGGACATCATCGTGGATCTGGGCACACCGCTGCACGCCCCCCTGGACAGCGTGGTCCAGGAAAGCGGGTATGAAGAAGGCCAGGGCAATTACGGGGGCAATGTGCTGCTGCGGCACGACAGTCCCGGCTTTGATACTTTTTACAGCCTGTACGGCCACCTGAACAAAGACAGGCTGCCCGCCCCCGGGGACCGGTTTGCCCCGGGAGAGGTGTTTGCATACATCGGTGATTTCCATGAAAACGGCGACTGGTTTTACCACACCCATCTTCAGGTCATCACACAGAAAGGGTATGACCAGGGCTGGGTCTCCAAAGGCTATTGTTCCAGAAATGACCTGGCAAAACTGGACCAGCTCTGTCCGTCTCCGCTGTCCCTGTTCAGAACTTAGCAGCGAACCTTTACGCACAAACACCCGGCGGTTTCGGATCTATATTGAATCCAGATCCCTCCGGGTTGTTTTTCTGATTACCTTTGCGGACAGAAAGTCATTGTTCCGTCCGGTTGCCGCCCCTGATGGTGTCCTGTGCCCGGCCCGAGATCTGCGGGGGCCTGTTTGCATAAGAACAATGAAGCACGGTAAACCGCCTTTTGTCGGAAAGCTCTCCCGGCAAATTGTACCAGGCCCCCTCCGGATCTGACGGTCCGTTCACAGGACACCACCAGGGGCTTCCCATCGAAACGCACCCTGCTGTAGCAAATCTTCAGAAGGCGTTTTTGACATTGACCTCGGCCGCCGGTACTGGTAGAGAATGACAAAAGGAGAAAATCCATGAACGGTATCAAAACTGCGGTATGCCGGTTTAAAAGAGATGCCGGCACTGTGCAGAAAGCGGTTGCGCTGGCCGATGCGTTTGCACATCTGCCTGGAAACGCCAGGGTGGTCATAAAGCCCAACATTGTCGCATGGCTGAACGGGCCGTTTCCCAAATGGGGGGTGATCACCACCAGCACCATCATGGAGGAGACGGTTCGTCTGCTCAAAGATTACGGGATCAATGATATTGCCATTGTGGAGGGCAGCCTTCAGATGACGACCAAAGACACCCATATCGGACAGAAAGCCTTCGCAGGGCTGGGCTATTTGAAACTCAAACAACGATACGGGGTGAAGCTGCTGGATGTGTGGGAACGCCCCTTTGACACAGTGGATATCGGTCATGGGATCACGCTGAAGGTGAATGCCGATCTGATGGCATCGGATTTTCTGGTCAACCTGCCGGTATTGAAAACCCATGCCCAGGTCAGGGTCAGCCTGGGGATCAAAAACCTGAAAGGGTTTCTCAATGTCAGTTCCCGGAAAAAATGCCACAGCGCTGATCTTGAAAAAGATCTGGATTACATGATCTCACGCCTTCCCGGTCTGCTGCCGCCGTCCGCCACCATTATCGACGGGATTTACAGCCTCGAACGGGGGCCGTCCTTTGATGGGAAACCCCGTAAAACCGATCTGGTGATTGCATCTTCCCATGTGGTTGCCGCTGACTTGGTGGGGGCCAGGGTGCTGGGACATAGCCCTGACGATATCTTGTACCTTGCCCAGGCTGCCTCCGATGCCGGGCTGTCCACCGATCTGTCCGGGATATCAATGATGGGTGAATCCATCGATGATGTGGCAGCCTTTCACAAATTCACCTTTCCCTATAACGAAGACAATACCCTGCCCCTGGGCATGGAAAAAATGGGCATCAAGGGTCTGAAATTTCACAAATTTGACCCAACCCTGTGCACCTACTGCACACCGCTGATCGGCATGCTGTTGACCATTATATCCATGTCTTACAAGGGAAAACCCTTTGATTCCGTAGAATTTTTGACCGGCAAGCGCCTGCGCCCTTCTGCCGGCATGAAAAAAAGCATTCTGGTGGGACAGTGCATGTGCGCACACAACAAGGATCATGACGGGCCCCAGGAAATTGTCAAGATCAAGGGTTGTCCCCCGGATCCGGTCCAGGCTGCCAGTGCATTGCAGTCCATTGGCATTGACGTGGACCCGTCTGTTTTAACCAATTTTGAAATGGCCGGGGCGTTTATGATAGAGCGGTTTAAAGACCGCCCGGAATTTGATCCGTCGTTTTATACAATATAATAAAAGGGGATGAAATGACCCGATTTGTCAGTACCCGGAATATCCGTTTCCTGATCACAGAGGTGTTTGATGCAGGCGCTTTGACGGCACACCCTTACTATGACCGGCATACACCCAAAATGTTTGATATGGTCATTGATGAAGCGGTTACGCTTGCCACGCAGCTGATGTATCCGGTTTTAGCAGACATGGACCGGCATCCGCCGGTGCTGGAAAACGGGCAGGTGAAAGTGCACAGGGCGGTTAAAAAATTCATGGCCGAGTTCGGGAAGGGCGGATGGATCGCGTCCGGATTCCCTGAAGCCCACGGCGGAGAACAGATTCCCCTGGTTATCCGGTCGGCGGTCAGCTTTGTTTTTGCCGCATCCAATTATTCTGCCGCTGCCTATCCCGAACTCACCGCCGGTGCAGCAGAACTGATCACCTCTTTTGGCAGCCGGCACCTGATCGATACCTATGTGCCCCCCATGCTGGCCGGCCGCTGGCAGGGCACCATGGCCCTGACCGAACCCCAGGCAGGCAGTTCCCTGTCCGACATCACCACCACGGCTTTCCAAGATGCCGGCGGGCGGTTCAAGATCAAAGGGGTCAAGACTTTTATATCTGCCGGAGACCATGACGGGGTGGAGAATGTGGTGCACCTGATGCTGGCCAGAATTGAAAATGCCCCCCCTGGTGCCAAAGGTATCTCTTTGTTCGTGGTGCCGAAAAAACGGCTGGATGACAAGCGAAATCTGGTGTCCAATGATGTCACCACCGCATCCATTTATCATAAACTCGGATATCGGGGAACCCCTGCTGCAGAGCTGTCCATGGGAGAGAAAGATAACTGTTTTGGGTGGCTGATCGGGGAAGAAAACAAAGGCCTGGCCCACATGTTCCAGATGATGAATGAAGCCAGGATTCTTGTGGGCCTGGCCTCATGCGCCATTGCATCGGCTGCCTATCATGCAGCCCTGGAGTATGCAGAAAACCGGCCCCAGGGCCGGCCTGTCACCAGGAAAGATCCCCTGACAGAACAGGTTCCCATCATTGCCCATGCCGATGTCAAACGCATGCTCCTGTTTCAGCGGTCGGTCATTGAGGGCGGGCTGGGTCTGATCATGCAGTGCGCCATGTATGCAGACCTGATACGGGTGTCCGCCGGAAAAGAAAAGGAGGGCTATCAGCTGCTGCTGGATCTGCTCACACCGGTGGCCAAGGCATTTCCGTCGGAATACGGGTTTCTGGCTGCCAGCAGCGCCATACAGTGTTTCGGTGGTTATGGGTATTGTGAGGACTTTCCAGTAGAGCAGTATCTGCGGGATATCCGGATTCAGGCCATCCATGAAGGCACCACCGGTATCCAGGGAATGGACCTTCTGGGCAGAAAACTGGTCATGAAAAACGGCAGGGCCGGCATCCTTTTGTTAAAAGAACTGGATCACACCATTCAGGCTGCACAACCATTTTCCGGACTGGTGCCTGCGGCCCAGGCACTGGCAGATGCCAAACAACTGCTTGAAACCGTGGCCGGAGCCCTTTTAAAAATAGCCGGACAGGGAAAAATCGATGCCTTTTTAGCGGATGCCACCCTGTTTCTGGAATTTTTCGGACTGATCGTGATTTCCTGGCAGTGGCTGATCCAGGGGATTGCTGCGGAAAAAGCCCTGGCGGCAAGCCCTTCCAGAAAGGAGGAACGGTTCTACCGGGGCAAGCTGTATGCCATGCACTATTTTTTCAGGTATGAACTGCCCAAAATCCACGGCCTGTCTGTGCGGCTCATGGATGGCGATCACCTCACCCTGGACATGGACCCTGCATATCTGACCGATTATTGAGCTGCCGGATCATGTAATCATTCAGTGCTTCCTGGACGGTCCTTGCGGCAAGGCCGGCACAGTGCAGGTCCTTTTCCGGTAATCTGCCGATAGTTTCCAGGACCGTTTCATCCGTAATGTCGGTGAGTTCATCCGGATTTTTTCCCAGGGTCAGTTCGGCAGCAAAAGAACCGCTTATGGAACTGGAAGCGCATCCATTTGTGACATATGAGGCATGCGATACCCGGTTATCTGTAAATTGTAAAAAGATTTCCATGGTGTCGCCGCATTCCCCGGTAACACGGCCATGGCCGTCGGGATTTTCCATCCGGCCCCAGAATCTGGGATTTTGCCACCGATGGAATCCTTTTTCACCAAGTGCCTGCCTGGCTTCTTCGAAAATTTCATTCTGGAGATTATCCAGAAAAGCATCCAGTTTGTCCATGGTCAGAACGCCTTTCCACAGCAAGTTCCAGGACCTGCGCATCCAGCAGCCTGTCCGGGTGTCGAACCGCAGCAGGCGGTATCCCCCAGTCCGGGTTTGCTCATTTTTGCCGGACCGGATACGGCGGAATGGGCTGATATCTGTTTGCTCAGGTTGGTGCTTCCGCAAGTGGTGCATTCAGGTTCATCCCCGGTATTGGTGATGAGCAGTTCGCTGGTCCGGCCGCAGTCATTGCATATAAAATCAAATAAGGGCATGAGATCACTCCTTTAACAATCAGGCAAAAATATTATCCGGTTTGTAGCAGACATCATCCATGGCTTTTTTACACCCGACAATCAGTATTTTTTTCATGTTGTTCCCTTTTCACCTTTCATCATGAAACAGCCATTTTTTTGATACCAACATCATATCTCCATTATGAATTGCAAACCATATGCCAGTTTGAAATGAAAATGAGAATGTATTTTAATGGCCATGATTCTGAATAGTTAAAGATGTGTCGGTTTAACAGATTGTTTTTTTGCAGGATCGGGAATCGCAGGAATGCGACCTGTAAAGGTGCATGGTGCAGTTTTCATTTATAGGGAAAATGTTCTATACCATAGCCGGCAAGCGCTTTTGGCGGATCAGTTTGTATATAAAACAATTCATGTATATGGATTGTTTTGGATAACCTTATGCCGCGTGCAGATGCTGTGGTTTTTCCTGTTTTCCAGGCCCGGCTAAAATCTGTACTTGTATCGGCAGGCGTTTGAACATCAAATGTTACGGTTTTCATGATTCCAGCTCTTTTTTCGAGGCAATGCCCCAAAGTTTGTTTTTTTCAGATAAGCATCGAATTTTGAGAGAATTTCCGGTACATTTTTCCGGCCGAAACCAACGCGGAAAGCGTTTGACCCGTCATTGTAAAGGGTTCCCGGCAGCAGCAGGATGCCGGCTTTTTCCACAAGATCCGTGCAGAAGGCATCAACTGTTCCTTTCCGCAGAACGGGAAACGCAACCGACCCGGCTTTGGGCCGGCACCACTGGAACAGATCAGCATGGTTTATAAAAAACCGGTCCAGATGATCGAGGTTGTTGTGAATGATCTGGATATTGCGTTGGGCGATTTTGTCGGCGTTCTGTAATGCAATGGTGGCCAAAAATTCGCTTGGCGCACTGTTACAGATGGTGGTGTAATCCTTGAATGCAGCCATGTCATTGTAAATATGGGCGTTGCGGGTCGCAACCCAGCCGATTCTCAGGCCGGCAAGGCCGAAGGTTTTGGACATGACACCCAGAGACACAGCCCGGTCGTTGATATCGGCTGCAGCCGGCAGCCGGTTGGACGGATCCAGCTCGAGTCCCCGGTACACTTCATCGGAGAAAATGATAAAGCCGTGCTGTTCGGAAAGCGCTGAAAGTGCGTGGAGGAATTCAGGGCCGGGCAGAAAACCGGTGGGATTGTGGGGGAAATTGACCACCACCACTTTTGTCCGGGGGGTCAGCAGGGTCCGGAGCACTTCAAGATCCAGTTTCCAGCCGCACGCTGGATCACCCCGCCATTCGGAAACTTCAGCACCGATACTTTGGGCCACTTCAGCAAGAGACTGGTAACAGGGCCCATGCACGATGACGTGATCGCGGGCATTCAGGGCCACATGCATGAAATTGAAGATCGCTTCTTCTGCCCCGGCATGCACAAGGACATGATCTGCACTGATAATTTCGTACAATGCGGCAGCTGCCTGGCGCAGCGCTGGATCGCCTGACGACTCTGTATAGCCGAGCCGGAGCGACAGGAACCGTTCCTGTGCACCAGGAGCAAATGCGAGCAGATCCTTTAGTGCCATGCTCTCGCAATCCGAAGCGCACAGCAGATAAGGGGCTGAAAATTCTTGTTGTGCAAAAAAGCGTTCAAGCCGGAACGGTTCAAGTTTCATGTGAAAATCCCTTGATCATGCAGATAATTTCCTGGGGTGTGACAGGCTGTACAGGTTGAAATAATGGGGTTTTTCCAGAACAGCCATTTTTTAAAATACTTGACATATATTTCGAATCTATGTCAAGTATTTTGTTTTTGGCGGCAGAAGATATCAGAAGTCATGAAAGCCAACCAAATAATGCAAGGTAAAAGAACCGAGAAACACATTGATCTGAACTGTGATATGGGAGAAAGTTTTGGTGCCTATACCATCGGCATGGACGCGGAGGTCATGGACCATATCACCTCGGCCAATATCGCC
>Ga0102940_1001615_pt1 | contig 14318 bp, 10 predicted proteins | sample SalPonR2_C_D1_MG_FD_78215 | JGI IMG/M metagenome (GOLD analysis project Ga0102940, IMG submission 78215) | Salt pond soil microbial communities from South San Francisco under conditions of wetland restoration - Salt Pond MetaG R2_C_D1_MG | ecosystem: Environmental > Aquatic > Marine > Intertidal...
AAAGCTTAAACCCAATTTCGGATGCATACCGCCCTGGAGCAATAATTGATTTCCTCCCAAACTGAATAGTTTGGTGATTTTTTCCCGGTACTGATCCATTGTAGTGATATACTCGTTTTGATCACCGGGTTTTACGCAAAAATTACAAAAAGTACACTGGCTAAAACATCCGTTGGTTATGTTTACATTCCGGTCTACGATCCATCCCACATAATCGGGATTTGTTTGCGTTTTACGCCGCTGGTGCGCTAAAAACATAAGAGTAGAGAGCGGAGCCTGTTCGTACAGAGTTTTTGATTCTGTCCTGGATATCGTTACACCATGTGCAACTTTCTCGTAAATATGGTGAATTTTAGTGTGCTTCAAAATACCGTTTTTAGTATCATAATCAATATGGTTACAAAAATAGTTATCTCCTGAGAATTTAAGAATTTTATATGTTTTTTGTACCTTTACCAGATATCTAAAAGGGTTATTATGGACAATATTATATTCAATCTTGTAAAAGAGAAACCGCAATTAGTAAACAGTGTTTTTTTAGTAGATTCTTTTGATAAGCTGGATAAGAGCATTTTTTCTGATCGTGAAATTGATTATATCCAACACCGCATAGCACAAAACACCCGACTCATACCATTGAATTATTTTTACCACTGGAATTTTATCGTGATTACGGGTTGCGATGATCAGTGTACAGATGAACTTGAGTCTATCAGGCGTACAGGTGCAAAACTTGCAGACAAAGTACATGAAAATGAACTCGATTTTTTAACGCTTATTGATTATTCAGGGCGTAAAGAAACTACAGCCGCGCTGGTGGAAGGCTTGTTAATGGCTTCTTATAGCTTCGATAAATATAAAAAAAATACCAATCCAACAAAACCATTAAAACGGCTGAATATTTTTAATAAGCATTTCAAGGAGGATGACATAGAGGAACTTGAGATCGTAATGCAAGCAGTTGCTATGACACGCGATTTGGTAAATGAGCCGGCATCCACGCTTACGGCAACCCGGTTTGCCGATGAAATTACCCGCGCTGCACATGTTTCTGGTTTAAATGTAGAGCTTTACCGAAAAGAAGACCTGCAAAAAATGAATATGGGTGGAATTCTCGCCGTAAATCAGGGAAGCGAAGAGCCTCCGGTGCTCATTAAGCTAGAATGGAAACATCCCAAAGCCAAAAATAAAAAACCATTGGCCTTTGTTGGTAAAGGTGTGGTTTATGACTCAGGCGGATTAAGCATAAAACCAACAGCCAAAAGTATGGATTATATGAAATCAGACATGGCTGGTGGTGCCACCGTAGCAGGGTTAATGCATACCATAGCTCGCAGTAAAATGCCAATTCATGCCATAGCCCTAATTCCTGCTACCGATAACCGTATCAATTCTAAAGCTTATTCTCCGGGAGATATCATTACTATGCACAATGGTAAGTCTGTCGAAGTAATGAATACCGATGCAGAGGGCCGGCTCATCATGGCAGATGCCCTGAGCTATGTTGATAAATTTGAACCTGAATTTGTGCTTTCTGTTGCTACTCTTACTGGTTCAGCATCAAGAGCAATAGGGCCTTACGGAATTGCAGCCATGGGAAATGCCAAAAACAAATATTTCAATCAGCTGGAGGAATCTGGAATGCGTACCTATGAGCGTATTGTAAAATTTCCATTTTGGGATGATTACGCCACAATGTTAAAATCAGACATCGCAGATCTGAAAAATGTGGGCGGCGAAAGTGCCGGAGCCATTACAGCAGGCAAGTTTCTTGAGCACTTTACAAACCACCCGTTTATACATCTGGATATTGCCGGAGTGGCTTTTGTACATAAGGCGCTACACTACCATAAATTTGGTTCCAGCGGTGTGGGCGTTAGATTATTATTTGACTTTGTAAAGGCGCTTACAAAATAATCCTTTTATTTGCAGGTGATATTGCCACGAATGACAAATCAAAAATACAATGAGGAAAGACGATAAAATAAAAGTGGGTATCTCCCACGGAGATATTAACGGAATTAGTTACGAAATAATTATAAAAGCTTTACAAGATAACAGACTAAACGATGCATGCACTCCTATTTTGTATGGTTCGCCAAAAGTTGCAGCCTACCATAGAAAAGCACTGGATATTGAAAATTTTAGTTTCAATGCGATCCGTAAAGCTGAGGATGCTAACCCCAAACGAGCCAATTTAATAAATGTACTTGATGATAATGTGCGTGTGGAGCTTGGAAAATCTACCAAAATGGCCGGAGAGTGCTCCGTACTTGCCCTTGACCGTATGGTGCATGATATGACCAATGGGCTGATTGATGCCATGGTGACTGCTCCTATTTGTAAAGAGAACATTCAACAGGCAGGCTTCTCGTTTCCTGGGCATACCGAATATCTTCAAAAGCAGTTCAATAGCGAAGATGTTTTGATGCTTATGGTTTTTAATGAACTCAGAGTAGGCGTAGTTACTGGCCATATCCCTTTAAAAGATGCCCCGGAAACATTGACCAAAGACCTGGTGTATAGTAAAATCAAAGTTTTGCACGAAAGTTTATTAAAAGACTTTGCGCTAAGTAAAGGTAAAATAGCTGTGCTTGGACTTAATCCGCATGCCGGCGATAACGGAATTATCGGTACTGAAGACCGCGACATCATTCAACCTGCAATTGAAAAAGCAAGGCAGGAGGGTATTATGGCAGTTGGGCCATTTCCTTCAGATGGTTTCTTCGGATCCGGCGGGTATAATCAATATGATGCCGTGCTCGCCATGTATCATGATCAGGGTTTAATACCGTTTAAGGTTATTTCGCAGGGAGAAGGTGTAAATTATACAGCAGGTTTGTCGGTAGTCAGAACTTCGCCAGGCCACGGCACTGCCTTTGATATTGTCGGGAAAGATTTGGGTAACCCGGCTTCCTTAAGGAATGCTATTTATTTAGCCTCCGATATCTCCCGTAACCGATGGATTTATGAGGAGGCATCGGCCAATCCATTAGAAAAACAAAGTTTTGATGCAGGCCCCGGTGACGTTGATATCTCAGATCTTGAATCTGATAATGTAGCGGAATAATCAGATATAATTTGAAGTGGACTAAAGATCTGTTTTATCTTTCTGTAGATGAGTGCACCACAGTGAAAAAAAATAGCATTTTTCGAAAAAAAGCGCGTAATTGCAAAAAAAAGTCCTGAAATGGAGTATAACTGGTCAGAGAAAAATATACTAATAGCTGAAGATGTAGATGTGAATTACCGTTTCCTTGAAAAAATACTTCAGGACACAGGAGCCAATATTATGCGTGTAATGGATGGCAGGGAGGCTGTTGATTTCTGTAAAAAACATGATGAGGTAGACCTCGTATTAATGGATATTCAAATGCCGGGCATGGATGGATTTGAAGCTTCAAGGGCGATTAAGTCAATTCGCAGCGATTTGCCAATTATAGCCCAAACAGCTCATGCTATCGAAGGCGGTCGTGAAAAGGGGCTTGAGTCTGGTTGTGATGAATATATTGTAAAGCCAATCAATATTAATAAAATGTATGCTACCATTAACAAATATTTTAGTCCCGTAGCATAATATACAAAAACTGTCATAGAGGCTGTCCAAAACTTTTTGAACAGCCTTTTTTTGTTCGTAAATGAACAATATCCTGTAATTATAAAATTAGATTGGCATAGAAATTAGCTTTATATTACTTTCAATGCAAAATAATAAACTCAATATTCTAAAAAATGAAAGCACATTTATCAGCCATTTTAATTATGGTTTTTATCGTAGGTTTTTTGTCCTATTCCAATGCTCAGGAAACCGAAAATACCACTGCCTATGGTTTTAATATTGTAAAAGAGCTGCCACATACCATGGCAAAAGATCAGGGCAGGGCAGGTACTTGTTGGAGTTTTGCCACAACCTCTTTTCTCGAATCAGAAATTATGCGTATGGGAAAAGATTCTGTGGATTTAAGTGAAATGTTTTTTGTCTATCATGCATATTTAGATAAAGCTCAACGCTATATTATGCGTCATGGTCAAACCAATTTCTCACAGGGCGGACAGGCGCATGATGTGATGAATGTTATTCGTGAAGAAGGGATGGTGCCCGAAAAGGCCTACACGGGAATAGCATACGAGGGAACCGAACATAATCATTCTGAAGTTGTAGCCATGATGCACGGAATGCTTGATAAACTTGCACAACAACGAAATAAAATGCCTTTGTGGATCGACGCCTTTAGAGCTGTAATGGATGTTTATTTCGGTATTTTACCTGAAAATTTTGAATGGAATGGAAAAGAAGTGACAAGTAAGGAATTTCAAAAATCTTTAGCTGTAAACCCTGATGATTATGTGGAGTTAACTTCCTATGAATTCTACCCTTACTATACATCAGTTAATCTGGATATTCCGGACAATTGGTCTTTTGATCATTATTACAATGTAAAGCTGGAGGAACTTATTGAAACCATTGATTATGCCATAGCAGAGGGTTATACCGTTTGTTGGGATGGCGATGTGAGCGAGCATGGTTTTAATCATGGGAAAGGTTTTGCTGTTTTGCCGACAGAGGATGCGTTTAAGGAGGAGTCTTATTTGAACGATATTGCGCCGGAAAAAGAGGTGACCACAGATTTACGCGAAGCTACATTTATGTCGCAGGAATCTACAGATGACCACTTGATGCATTTGATCGGTACTTCAGAAGACAGGGAAGGAAATCCACATTATATCATAAAAAATTCATGGAATCATAATTCTAATGATTTCCAGGGAAAATTACATATGTCGCTTCCGTTTGTTAAAGCCAAAACTATTGCTATAATGGTGCACAAAGATGCTGTGCCAAAAAAATTGCGCAAGAAACTCGATTTCTAAAATCGCTGATATAATAAAAAGTGACTGATGATTCCCATTCCTAATATCAGGAAAACTGGTAAATAAAATCCAAGCAACGGAATTATTAGTACAGGAACTAAAATATTCCCGGCCATTGCACCTAGTAAATCGTTTACATAGAGGTGTAAGCCGGGAATGTTTTTGTGATGGTTTATTTTATTAAAAAGAAGACCTGTATAAAAACCAGATAGTAAAATGCCTGTAAAAACAGCGACCCTGGATCCTGCTAATGTAAGCAGAAGTAACAGGACAATTATTGAAATTAGTGCCGCAACTGCGAGATGTTTTTTTTGATCAGTACTTTTGAGCATTAGCCCACCAAGCAAACCCACCATAAACATGGCTATTAATAAGCCAATGAGTAAATAGATGTGACCAAAATGGAGTTGGTAGAAATAAATAAACATCGTTTGTGCAGCTATGCCCGTAAAACCTCCATGGAAAACAACAGCATAACCGGGGTTGCGATAAGAAAAAAAAGTAAAAGCCGATATAAGCGTTATTAGTGCAATCAATTGCCAAATGCGGAGATTGCGATATATTTTTTCACCAATTGCCATAATCCGGGTTGTGATATTTACCGAGTATTTCTGGAACATTTGAAGTAACCCGGCCAGGTAAACCAGCGGTTTGTCAAATGACAGTGTGGTTTCGTATTCGGAAATTTTATCTATCCCGATGTTTTTCTGATTCCGCAACCTGTTGCCCACATGAAAACTGTTGAAATACGTTGGCTGAATGCCGTATTTTGCCAGATTTTGTTGCATATCTATTAAATCGGTTGAAAGCGGCTTATCTGATGCCAATATTATCGTAAAATTGTTCAAGCCAAGTACTTCCGTATGCCGGAAGGTGTGTTTGGTTGTTTTAAATACACTGCCTTTCAGGTTTTTGTTTATTCGTCCCGAATAGGCTGCCTCTGACTGGAATAAAAGACTCAGGCAACCACCGGTATTCAATCCTTCATGCAGCATTTTTATATTTTGTGGAAAATACACCAGCGCATTTTGCATCAATGCAGGTCGGGGTTCATTAATGTATATTAAATCATATTTACCTGTTCTGTTTTTCAGGTGGTTTTGCAGTGTTTTGTGGACAACCCGGACATTAGGCTTTTGTATAATTTTTTTAATGTGAGCAGGGAGATGTGTTTGAAGTATTTTAAAGTATTTCAGGTCTTCCGTGAGTATGTGGATATGTTTATACCTCACCTGAGATAGTCCGGTTAGTATTGGCACAATATCGCTGCCTGCTATTAAAATGGAAGGGTTTTCATGAGCTTGCGCAAGAGCGGGAAGGGTTGCCTCTTCAGCAGCAGCAGGCGGATTTGCTTTTATGGCTGGTGATCCCTGAAAGAGCAGTAAAGTATCTGAGCCCTCCTTAAAAGTCAATAGCGTTAATTCGCCTTCTGAAGTCGACTTTGATTCCACGTAACTGTACCCGGCAAACAACGTTTTTAAGCTTTGTGCTTCAATTGTAGGTTTAAAAAGTATCAATATCAGAACCAGAGCTATTGCCAGGTAACTCCACCATTTCTTTTGTTGTTTTAATAATAATAGTTGTGTCGCTACAGCTGCCCCTGCAAGAATTAAGAATGCCGGGTAATAGAGGTAAACAATAGTTGAAAATAAACCAGCAAGAATAAAGGCAAGTGTTTCTGTTTTGTATAGATCCAATACTTTTTGCCCTGTTTTTGTCGGTTTGGCAAATTGGGCAAACAACCATCCGTTAAAGCCGCTTATAAAAATTATAGAAACTGCAGTGTAGATAATTCCGCGCATTAAATTCATGGAGGTAGTGATACCTAATAGCTCAGGTCTGGCAAGAATTATTACATAATAAAATATTATTGCAAAAACACTGTATAATTGAACCAGGGCGTATAACCGGGTTATTGAAAAACTTTGCCTGCTACCAAGCAGCACGCCCAATCCATTTGCCCCTAACCACAGAAACAGGAAAATGCTGATAATATATTCTGATTGCTCAAACAGCATAAGTACCTGACGCAGGTAAATAACCTGGGTCAATAAGGCAATAAAACTGACCAAAAAGAACAAATAGCCATTTTTTAGCTTTAGGTCCATTTATTTCCAGATTCCGTTTATGGGTTTGTTGCAAAACTCGCACTTTCCGTCTTTTACATGCAGTGCCTGCATTTGATATCCGTTGCGGTCGATAATTTTTTTCTGGCAATGCGGGCAAAAGGTGTCTTCTGTTTCCGGGTCGCGCACATTGCCGATGTAAACGTATTCCAATCCGGCATTTATTGCCCGTTTACGCGCGCGTTTGAGCGTTGGTACCGGTGTTGCTGGTTTCGATTTCATTTGGTAGTGTGGGAAAAAACGTAGAAAATGTACTGGTGTTCCTTTTCCTGTGTTGTTTTTCACCCAGCGGGCAAATTTGTCGAAATCTTCGTTAGTGTCATTTTCTCCCGGTATTACCAGGTAACTGATTTCGAGCCATACGCCCTCTTTTTTCATTACCTTAATTGCATCTAATACCGGGTCGAGTTCTCCTGTGTTGAACCGGTCGTAAAATTCATTCGTCATACCTTTTATGTCTACCGTCGCACCGTCGATATATTGAGCCAGTTCCTCCATTGGTTCTTCATTGATAAAACCTGCCGTAACCATCGTGTTTTTAATGCCATTTTTATGCGCTAATTTGGCTGTCTCCAGCATGTATTCAAAGAATACAATGGGGTCGTTGTAGGTGTACGAAATTATTTTGGCATTGTATTTACTGGCAAGGTTTACTATCGTTTTAGGTGACCTTACTTCTACATTTTCCATTTCGAATGGTGATAGCTGGCTGATTTGCCAGTTTTGGCAATTTCTGCAGCGCAGGTTGCAGCCTGCTGTGGCTATTGAGAGGGTTTTTTTTGTAGGCAGGAAGTGAAAAAAAGGCTTTTTCTCAATTGGGTCGAGGTGCATGGTTATCGGACGGGCGTAGACTAGTGTACGTAATTTGCCTTCTACATTTGCCCGCACTCTGCAATCGCCGAGTTCGCCTTCACGCAAAATGCATTTGTGGGGACAAAGCCGGCATATCACCTCGCCGGTTTCAGGAATTTTATCGTAATAGTAAGATTCTTTCATGGAAAGGTTATGCGATTCCACCAACTGCCGCGTAATTTTACTTTGAGGTAAGCTGGCAATACCGGCCTTCATGCAGGGAGGGGTGAAATTCTCTTTTACGGCGATTTTTTCTGGTGCTTGCTGGGGTTGATAAAAGATTATTTGTACAGCAATGGCCACAATAGAAACAGTGAGTGCTGTGATGACGATTAGTTTCTGGTATTTATTCATTGCTATGAGATTTTTCTGAAAAGATTAACGCTTCATATGTATACAATTTGGCTTTCTTCCAACCATCTTTGCCCAATCCGGCTTTATGTTTTGAGCAGTGGCTTACAAACTCCTCCTTTGTCCAGTTTTTACCATCTGCAACCTGTGGCAGGTAAGTTCCCGAATGCATACCTTTTTGGATGTAAATGCCATGCTTACCCAATTCAAAATCTTTGAGGTTATCAATGGGCTTAAGTGGGGTAAGTACTGAAATCTCAATCTTTATCGATTTCAATTCTTCAGGCCTTAACTTATTGAAACGTGGATCTTCGGTAGCTGCTGCCACAGCCATCTCCTGTACACCTTCTGCCAGTGGGAGTGTCCCCGAAAAATTACCGATACATCCGCGGAGCCTGCCGTTTTTATGCAAGGTGACGAAGCAACCTGTTTTTGTTTTTAAATTGGGAGTTAGATCGTTTTCAGGTATGGCAGGAATTCGTTTTGTTTTTAAATATTGGTCTATGGTGTTTCTTGCTAATTTGAGTAAGTAGTTTTTTTCTGTTGCCTTGAGCGAGAAACTGGCCTCTTTGGCTTTGGTTGTCTGTTTTGGGGCCACACGCATGGCCCAGTAACCGACTACCCTGTTTCTATCGCCGTATTGGCTGTCCGATGAGTTACGATACTCAATTTTTTCAATTGCATGGCCCTGATCTTCAATTATATCGAGAAAAACCAACATGGCACTTAATCCACACATACTTGTTTTTAAATTGGAGACACCTTTCCTGTTGTTTTTTTCAATCTGCATGAGTAGTTTTTCAGGATTGCCTGATGCCAGGGCTTCTGCTGTAAGGCTGTCTGTTTTGCAAGCATTTTTGTCAGAAGGATAATGCGAAAAATCAGTGCTTATTACGAAAAGGTTATTTTGAGTGTAATATGGTTTTAGTGCTTTGGCAATGGACTGAATTTCCCTTTGGTCTTGTGTGTTAACAAGTATAGGGATAATTTTAAAGTCGTTTTTGAGGTGATGTTGCAGAAAGGGCAATTCTACCTCGAGGCTATGCTCGTTTTTATGTGCCTTTTGGTTATAACTGAACGCAGAATTTTCGAGTAGTTTATGTACAATTTCGGTGTTTACCCGTACTTGTCCCAAAGGTGTTTCATATGCTTCACCACCAAATACCGATGCCTTGTTTACCCACACACGATGGGCAGAACCTAAAAGAAATACGTTTTTTATTTTTCGATTTGGTTTTATCTGGTTGAATGCCGATGCAGCAACCTGGCCTGAGAAAACATATCCGGCATGAGGAACGATTACTGCTCGCGTTGTACCTGGGCGTTTAGTTTCAGCTTCTGAAAAAAACTCTTTTAGTTGATTTTTCAGTTCAGCCGGGTTTTTATGATAGAACTGACCTGCTACAGCAGCTTTTCTGATGTTTTGTTTTGGCTGGTCCTGCGACCGGCATCCAATAAAGAGCAACATCAGTATTACGAAAACGAATAGTTTGCTTTTGTTCATTGACATACCCTATTTTGTTGACCCTTAAAAAGATAAATAAAAAAATAGATTTTGCCAATTTTAATTTTTTATTATTTGCGGAGCATTTTTTCAATATCTTCTGTTTCGCGGGGAATATGGGCCATGAGGTCTTCGTTGCCGTTTTCAGTAACCAGTATGTCGTTTTCAATGCGTACACCCAGCGCCTCTTCTTTAATGTAAAGCCCCGGTTCACACGTTAGTACCATGCCGGGTTGCAGCTTTTCTTTCGTGTCGCCTACATCATGTACGTCAATACCCATAAAATGGCTTGTTCCATGCATGAAATATTTGCGGCTCAGCGGTTTTTTGGGGTTTTGTTGTTCGATGTCCTGTTCAGTAAAAAGGTTAAGTTCAACCATCTTTTTTTCCAGGTATTGCCGTACTTGCTCATTTATATCTTTTATGCTGATGCCGGGTCGAATGAGCTTTATGGCCTCTTTTTGTGCATCAAGCACGGTTTGGTAAACCTCTTTTTGCCGGGTGGTAAATTGCCCCCCAATAGGTAATGTGCGACTCATATCTGCTGCATATCCGTTAAACTCAGCACCAAAATCCAGTAGCAACAACTCCTTATTCTTCATTTTTCGGTTGTTGTTGATATAGTGTAGTATACATGCACTTGGGCCTGATGCGACTATGGGGTCAAACGCATGCCCATCTGAGCCATTCGCAATAAAAGTGCGTATCATTTCAGCTTCGATCTCGTATTCCATTGCACCTGATTGAATCTTTGGAACCAGATTTTCGAAAGCTTTTCTTGTAATGTCAATTGCTTTTTTAATCAGGGCTATTTCTTCAGGCGATTTAATTACACGTAGCTTTGAAATGATTGGTTGCAGGCTTGTTTGGTTGATTTTTTTATTACGTTCCATCAGGTATTCTGTCCATTTTACAGCAACTTGATGGTGTGCAGGATAGGTTGAAGCAATTTTTTTGTTCTTTTTGGCCAGCTTTTCCAGTGTTTGCTTCATTGTGTCGGTATATCTTACATCTGTTATGCCAGAATTATCAGCAGCATCGGAGGTGTTGAGCTGATACCCATCCCAAATTGCTGTTTTGGAGTCGGGGCGGTTGATGAACAGAATCTCATGCCAGTTTCCCCCTGTGGTGTACATTACAAGCACAGTTTCGGGTTGTGTGATGCCAGTGAAGTAAAACATGTCTGAAGCTTGCCGGTAAACGTATTGCTGGTCTCCGTTGCGGATAGATACGGGGTTGGAGAATACAATTACAAGTGTGTTTGGATCAAGCTCCTTTTGAAGGTTTTTTCTGTTACGTGTGAAAAATTGATATGGCAGTTCCTGGTGTCGCATTTAGTAAGGTTTTTTGCTGAAACTTATATAGAGTTAAACATGTTCAGTGGATTCACTAATTTCTTCCCCGTTGTCTTGCTCTTTTCTTTTTTTGGCAATGTGATAAATGATGAATAAAGCACCAACATAATATGGGAGCAGTGGAATTTTATAACGTACAAGTGCACCAAAATTTGCGGTTGTAAGTCCTACCGAGAAAGCAAATAGTATGGTGAAGCCAAAAGCAAAAAGTATCACGGGTTTTTCGAACATTATGCCAATAAAACGCCTCAGTCCAGTTTTAAATATCACCCAGAAAAGTAAGAGCAGTAAAGCCGTGTTTTCCAGGCCGGAGATAAACATTACCGGGTTTTGTGCTTCAAAAATGAATGGTCTGAACAGGCCTGCAATAGTTGCTTTGGGGGCTTTTGACAAAATACTCTGTATGTTTGGTTGAAGTTCTCCCAGGTCAAAGGAATTGCCGCCATAATATGCCCTCGTAAGGTCGTCCTGTGTGATAATGGCTTTTTGCAGCAGCGCATCCATAGAGGTATAGTAAGAGCCCACGTATTCCCCAATATTGAAAATTATGTATTGCCCGAGGCCCCAAAACATCAGGGCGAGTATGGGTAAAACAAATAATCTGAAAAACCCGCTTTTGAGTTTGTTAAGGAAATAGAAGGCAACCCAAATCATTATTCCGCCCAGCAGCGCAAAAAATATGTATGCCTTAATTGAAACCAACACGTAAACACTCACTACGATGGCAATACCATAGAGCAATATGCGCCTTCGCTGAAAGAATATTTTATAAAAAGCAAAGATGAACCACCCGGCTGCGGCCATTGTGTAAGAATCTTTTAATACTCCGCTTCCCCAAAATGCTACCGAAGGAATGAACAGGGCTGCAACGGCAAGCAAGGTGTCGTTTTTCGGATACATTTCAACAAACATGAGGTAAAGCCTCCATACCCCGCTGTAAGTGATGATTGCAGTGAGGATGGATACCTGCAGGAAGCTACCCGTAGTGAAAAGCATGAGCACTGAAGTGAATCTTACCACCGTGAATGAGTTCGGATCCCGGTAATATATCGGGTATCCGGTTTCGTTTGTAAACGCACTAAAGTTCTCGGGAGTGAGGTTATTTGACAGAATACTCAAATACGTGCCCGGATCTTCAAAAAGTAGGTTCCGTAGCACGAGTGCGCTTCTGAAATAACCTGTTGTATCGCCTCCGCCGTAATAAAAAAGATAAATGGCACATAGGGCAAGTGCACCCCCAATTTTGTATAAAAGTCCCCAGTGATAGAAGCGATAGTGTGGAAGCTTTTCGCGACGCTTTTGGGCAATTCTGGCAGAAATTACCCAGGCCAAAAGAATATAGGCAGGTACCAGAAAGAAATCCCAAATGCTGAAATATTCCATTTCCAATCGTCTCTTTTATTTTATTTCAGGGTAAGTATTGCGAAGATAAAACTTTCGGATTGAAAATGATCAATTAGATGTGCTAAAACCGTACTTTAAGCAATTGTAGGTTGCATAAACTAAATTATACGTTTGTTTACCTGTTTTTCTTTTTAATTTTGACTTCTTTGCACCTCTTTTTGCTCCAATGGCCGTCTTTTTGTATTTTGGTTGCGTTTTTTGTGCATGCTAAAAGATGGCCACTGATTTATATCCGTATTGAAAAAAGTATTATACATATCATACGATGGAATGACCGATCCACTAGGGCAGTCGCAGGTACTTCCGTACCTTTGGGGGCTCTCGAAAAAAGGTCATAAAATAACCCTGCTCTCTTTTGAAAAAACCAATCGGTACGCAGCACAAAGTAAGCATATAGAAGCAATTTGCGATGATTTTAATATTGAATGGACCCCGCAAAGTTATACATCCACACCACCTGTTTTATCGTCGCTGAAAGATTTTCATACAATGAAAAAATTTGCTGTAAGGCTGCATCGCGAAAAGGCATTTGATGTGGCACACGCCCGGGGGTATTTGCCTGCAATGGCCGGACAGGTTTTACAAAGCAAATTTGGAGTGAAATTATTATTTGATATGCGGGGTTTTTGGCCCGATGAGCGGGCTGAAGGAGGTATATGGAACAGAAAGAATCCGATTTTTAATCTGGTTTATAAGTATTTTAAAAATAAAGAGCGAAGTTTGTTTAAAACTGCCGATGCTGTTGTGAGTCTCACACAAGCAGGTAAAAATATTATTCAGCAATGGCCTTTTGTGAAGCTGGAGCCCGATGAGGTTTCTGTAATTCCATGTTGTGCCGATTTTGATCATTTTTCTCCTGAAAACATTGATGCATCGAAAAAAGCTTCTTTTAGGGAAGCATTGTCGTTGAAAAACCACTTTGTGCTTTCTTACCTGGGCTCGATAGGTTCATGGTACATGCTGTCTGAGATGCTCGATTTTTTTAAAGTATTACTGGAGTTTAAACCTAAGGCCAAAATGCTTTTTATTACACCCAATGAAGCAGAAAAAATTAAATCAGAGGCCGCTCATAAAAACATTGATAATCAACAGATTGTTTGCCACGGTGTGACGCGCCATGATGTACCTGCATTGCTTTCATTGTCAGACTTATCTGTGTTTTTCATCAAGCCGGTTTTTTCCAAGCAGGCATCATCTCCAACCAAGTTGGCTGAAATTCTGGGTATGGGTATTCCAGCGATTGCCAATGCTGGTGTAGGCGATGTGGATTTGATTTATAAGCAACATTTTCCGGATTTATTGGTGCATGATTTTACTGAAAGCGCTTACAGGCAAACATTAAACACATACTTTAATGGTCCTGCAATAAACCAGGATCAGTTTGTTAAAGTTGCCCGTCAATATTTTTCATTAACCGATGGTATTGAAAAATACCATGAAATTTATTCAGAACTTTGAAAAAACGCATTTTATATATTGTTCCGCACCGAATGAACCGTTCACCCGGTCAGCGTTTTCGTTGTGAACATTTTATTCCGCATTTGCAGGCCAACGGCTACGAAATTGATTATGCCAACCTGCTCACAGCATGGGACGATCGGAACTTTTACAAAAGACACAACTATTTTCTAAAGTTATTTATTGTAATTAAGTCTTATTTCAGACGTTGCAGGCATGTGGCCAGGGTAAAGCAGTACAATGCCGTTTTTATTTACCGCGAAGCTTTTATGCTTGGTCGGACCCGTTTTGAGCGAAAAATTAAGCGTAAAGGGGTACCTATCATTTTTGATTTCGACGATGCCATTTGGCTGAATGATGTTTCAGATGCCAATAAAGAATTGAAATGGCTTAAAA
>Ga0102940_1001616_pt1 | contig 14310 bp, 12 predicted proteins | sample SalPonR2_C_D1_MG_FD_78215 | JGI IMG/M metagenome (GOLD analysis project Ga0102940, IMG submission 78215) | Salt pond soil microbial communities from South San Francisco under conditions of wetland restoration - Salt Pond MetaG R2_C_D1_MG | ecosystem: Environmental > Aquatic > Marine > Intertidal...
ATGGTGCAGGTTGTAGATAACCAGTCCGGTGACCATGGCAAATATTCCCAGGGTGTCCAGCTTGCCGGCCGGATGCAGCCGGGAATAAAAATCAGGCATCCGGATGATGCCCACAGCCCCGCCGAGAAAAAAAACCAGGCCTGTGACCAGAAAAAAAACGGCCGCAATATTTATGATAATATACATCATCACTCCATGAAAGATTCTTCGTACAGGCCTTTGCGCTTGTGAAAATACCGGGATGCGGCAAGCACGGCCACAAAATTTAAAAACGCATATGCCAGGGCAATGTCTACAAACATGTCCACCCGGCCGTACAGGTATCCAATGAGCAACAGCAGTACAACGGTTTTGCTGCCGATGGCATTCACGCCCACCAGCCGGTCTAAGACCGTAGGGCCGAACAGGCACCGGTACAGCGGCAGCACCATGATCAGGCACAGGGCAATGGCAATGCAGGATAAAAAATAGGTCATCTGTTCTCTCCATAAACATGAACCACCCGGTCCAGCATGGTACCGGGAAGTCCTTGTGCGCTTTTTCGATCGATGCTGTGAACCCGGAATCCGCCATCGGAGGTGGCTGTGATGGTCACCGTTCCGGGGGTCAGGGTAATGGCATTGGCCAGGGTGGTGATGGCAATGTCGGATTTCAACCCGGTCTGAAACTGGATAATGTGGGGATCGATAAGCTGCAGCATCCTGGGATGAAACACCAGGTACAAGAGATGAAAATTGGCTTTGATGACCTCCTTGATAAGCCAGGGCATATACCGGCAGAACCGGACAAACACCTTTGTCTGTTTCATGCGGACACCGGCAAACAGCAGGTCATGGAAAAACCAGGCCACAACGGCACTGGAAAAAAGTCCGAGGCCCAGCAGCAACGGATCGAATTTACCGGACAGGATGATCCAGGTTCCAAACATGAAAACAAAAGTGATACAAAATGAAAAAAAGGCTGACCCCGTTTTTTTACTGCTCCAGTTCCTTTTTTTTTCCGATCTGTTTTCTTTCATCACCCAAACTCCTCTTTACCTTCACCGGGTTTTCACGTACCTGTCCGTTCATAAAAAAACGGTCATAAGCCGGCCGCTGTTTATTACGCTATTTTTCTACACCATATATCCTGCGGAATTTCTTAAAAAAACGGGACACCGGCCCCTGTCCCTCTGGTGCTGCCGCATCCGGGGTGCCGGCCGCCTCTTTTTCACGACGAAACTCATGGGCGGCCTGGATAGTCTCAATAAGGGTATCCATGTCAACCGGTTTGGACAAAAACTTGAATGCGTTGTATTTGCCGCTTTCCAGGGCGTTTTCCACACTGCCGTGACCGGTGAGCACGATACAGGGCAGATCCGGCTGCAGATCCTTGAGCCTTTTTTGCACCTCGATGCCGTCAATGCCGGGCATCTGCAGATCCACCACTGCCACGTCAAACACCTCTTGCACCGCCGCTGCCACCCCTTCTTCGCCTGAAAAAGTGGTTTTGACAGAGAACCCTTCCAGCATCAGCCGTTTGGCAATATATTTTAAAAATGTCTGTTCATCATCTATAAATAATAATTTCATATACACCCTTATTATTTTTTCACCGGAAACAGCAGACAGGGAAACGGCGATTTATCTGCAATATTTCTGGAAATGGAACCTATCCAGCGCTCCATCAGGGCGGTGCGGTCACTGAAGCCCAGAATAATCAAGGATGCCTGGTTTTCACGGGCTGCTTTCAAAATTTCCGTTTCCGGATCACCCACATAGACATGGGGTTTGGCAGTTATGCCTTTTTCTTCAAATTCCGCACACAAATCATCCAGCCGGTTTCTCTCTTTTTTGCGCACCCCTTGTACCCCATGGGTATCGCTGGATTTCAAATCTTTTTCATCCACCACATGCATGAGATGTATTTCACCGATGATATTTCCCAGCTCCTTGAGGCAGCTTACGGCTTTTTCACTGCTGTTGGACCAGGAGGTGGCAAACAGGGGCCTTTCAAAAATTTTTGCCGGCACCAGCTTGTTTTCGGTCATGTGCTTGAACACCAGAATGGGCACCGGGGATCTGCGGGTCAGTTCGGTGATATCAGACCGGGAATAGAGCTGCTCAAGCTTTCCTTTCCGGGAACGGCCGATGACGATGAGATCGGGCTGTTCTTTTTCCACCACCGCGATGATCTTGGGAATCAGAGACGCAACTTCAATATAAGCCCCCACCTCCATGCCCATTTCAAACAGGTTTTCCGCCCAGTCGATGAACCGGATATTGGCAATTTCCTTGAGCCGCACTTCTTCATCTTTTACATATCCCCTGCCCCGCCGCATGGCCACTTTTTCCCGCTCGATCACATTTAAAAAAACCACATGTTCCAGGCCGGATTTTCTCAGGTCAAGAAGAGAATACAATGCATCATAGCACAGACTTTCAAATTTGGTCACAAACAACAGTTTCTTTATTTTCATGCACACTTCTCCTTCGTGTCCTTGTCCAGTCTCATTCTCTGGACACCGGATTTTTACTGGATCATCTAAATTTTTTTCTTGATGGCATCCACCAGATCCTGGGGTTCCACCGGTTTTTCCAGATAGATATCAGGCTCGGGCACCTTTTCTCCCTTGAACTCTTCCAGGGCTTTCTGGGATTTGAGAAAGGACCGCAGGGCAATGCCGGTGAACATGATCACCGGAACAGCCTTAAGGGTATCATCAGTTTTCAGGTGGTGGTAAAGGCGGATACCACTTCCTTTCGGCATGAGTACATCCAGTATCACCAGGTCAGGGGTCTCTTTTTGGATCATCTCCAGCCCTTCCACACCGTCACAGGCCACCAGAGGTGTAAACTGGTTTTCTTCCAGAACTGTGACAACAAATGACCTGACATCTGGATCATCGTCCACCACAAGCACTTTTTTACACATAAATCACCTATCCTTTGTTGTTACCATTCCGGCTGATCCCTGGCTGCTCAGGCAGCCGCATGGTAAACACAGATCCATATCCCAAACTGGTATCAATGTCAATGGTGCCCCCATGCTCTTCCACCAGTTTTTTGGTCACCAGAAGCCCAAGACCTGTCCCCTTGCCCCCTTTGGAACTGAACATGGGGGTAAACAGCCTGGTTCGGGTTTCTTCATCCATACCGATACCGTTGTCTTTGACTGCAAAGATAGCTGATCCATCATCCCCTTTTGTGATGCTGATCTCCACAACAAATTTTCTGGTGTCATCTTCCAGTTCCAGACAGGCTTCCATGGCATTGTTCACCAGGTTCAGCAAAGCCCGGTGGACGGTACGGGGATCCAGCATCATTTCATCCAGCCCGGGATCGCAGATCCTGGAAATATGAATATTATGGGAAGCGGCAAAATCGGTCACCAGTTCCACTACCTCTTCCACAATATCATTGGGAAAACAGGCTTCAGCTTCCGGTTTTCGATCCTTTGCATAGGCGAGCATATCCTGGGTCAGATCCGCCACCCGCTTGATATTTTTCTTGATGGTCTGCCAGCCGGTGTTCAGTTTTTCCATGTTGTTGTTCTGCAGCCCCACATCCACCACATAGCTGCCGCCCTTGAGGCCGATGAGGATATTTTTCACATAATGGGCCAGGCCGGAAACCGTCTGTCCCACCGCTGCCATCCGTTCCGACTGGATCAGTTCTTTTTCCAGCCGCTTGATCTCGGTGAGATCCTGGAAAAAATTGACAATGCCCATGAATTCATTTTTTTCATGGAGCACATTGGTGGCATACCGCACAGGCATTTTGTTTTTGCTGCGGGTTTCCAGGATCATCTCCTGCCATGGCAGATCTGTATGATTTACCTTGTTTTTGGCTTCCTTCCTGAAATACCGTGCCATTTGCGAGGTGTACAGATCATCGATGGTCATTTTGTTGAGTACATCCCGGCCTCTTTGCCCAAAAATTCGGGCCGCCTCCGGGTTGTACACCACAATCCGCCAGTCCTGGTCAAAGGCCACAATGGCATCATGACTGGAATGAATCAGCAGCCGCTGAAAATTGGATTTGCGCTGGATTTCCTTTGTGGCTTCGGCCACCTTTTCCTCCAGATCATGGGTATAAGATGCCAGCTGTTCCCTGATACAGATCTTTGTTTTGGCCCGTTCCAGGGCAATGGCCAGGGCCTCGTCCCGCACCGGCTTGTTGATAAAATCACTGGCACCGTACTGCAGTGCTGTGATGGTGGAATCGATATCCCCGTGACCCGTGACAATGATCACCTCTTTTTCCGGGTCCAGCTCCTTGATTTTTTTGAGCAGCGTAAGCCCGTCCATGCCCGGCATTTTGATGTCGGTCACCACGATATCAGGATCAGATTTTTCAAACACATCCAGGGCCTCTTCCCCACTGTAGGCACTGAAAGTTTCATACCCGTCACTTTTCAGGGACATGGACAACAGCCGGACAATGGGCTGTTCATCATCCACAATCAATATCTTGTTGGCTGGCATATCAATTTTTCCTATTTGATGGCCGGGAACCTTATGGTAAAACAGGACCCATCGCCTTCCACACTGTCCACATCAATGGTGCCGCTGTAATCCTTGATAATCCCGAAACTGATGCTGGTTCCCAGACCGGTGCCTTTGCCGGTGTCCTTGGTGGTGAAAAAGGGTTCAAAAATCTTGTCCATAACGTCATCGCTCATCCCCACACCGGTGTCTGTCACGGTTGCCACCACATATCCGTTTTCGGCAAAGGTCTTGATGGTCAGCATTTTTTGCACAGGTTCTTGTGTTCTGGACGCTTTTTCATCCATGGCATCGATGGCATTGGTCACCAGATTGATGAACACCTGCTCCAGACGGTTGTGCTCTGCCCGGATCCGGGGGAGATTTTCCCCTAGCGCCAGGGTCTTTTCAATGGAATGCACAGAAAGCTGATGGCCCAGTACCTTGAACACATCTGTGATGGGGTCATTGATATTGAGTCTCTTCAAATCCCGTTCAGACTGTCTGGCAAAATCCCGCACATGCTTGATCACCCCGGAGGCCCGGGCCACATTGTCAATGATATCTTTTGCCATGTTCACCAGTTCGTCATCCGGAATCGTCACCCCTTTTTTCACCATTTTCTGGATCAGGTCCGCGCAGATCTGGATCACATTCAACGGCTGGTTGATCTCATGGGCCATGCCGGCTGCCATGGTGCCCAGTGTGGCCAGTTTGCCGGCCTGGATCAGCTGGGTCTCTTTTTCCACGCTCTCTGTTATATCAGTGGCGGCGGCAATGAGCACATCCCGGTGGCTGAAGACCTCCTTTACCACCTTGATATTCACAAAGAATGACTGGCCGGTCTTCCGGCGGTGCCGTTTTTTGGTGAACAGCATGGAACCGCCCTGGGACAATCCCTGCATGCCCTGCTTGATGGTGTCATCGGTTTTATCACCGATCCCCAGAAACGAGGTGCCCAGCAGTTCTGATTTGGTATACCCGTAACTTTCCAGGACCCGGTGGTTCACATCCAGGATCTCAAAGGTCTGGCTGTCAATGATGAAAATGGGATTGGGGTTTTCATTGAAAAGGGAACGGTATTTTTCTTCGGATTTTTTGTATTTTTCATGGAGTTTGGACAATTCCTGGTCCTGAAATTCAATTTCCTCCAGTGCTTTTTTGTCTTCGGTTCGGTCCCGCAGGGTCTGGATGGCGCCGATGATTTTTCCATCCGGTGATTTGATGGGTGCGGCCGTAAAAAAAATCCATTTCCCGTTTTCTCCCAGGTGCGGGAAAAATTCTTCCGCCTCATAGGCTTCATTTATTATTTTGCATTTGCGCCAGGCATTGCCGTAATATTTCTGCACCTCTTTTTCATCCATCCGGGCCACCACCACATCCGCCAGTATGGGTCTTTTGGCAGACCGGAACGGGGCCCACTGTCGGTCTGTTCCCACCAGTTCATAGGCCGGATACCCGGTAAGCTCCTCACATGCCGCATTCCAGTGGGTAATGATGTGTTCATTGTTGATGATAAAGGTGGGGATCATGCTGCCCTGGATGATCTGGTTCAGCTCTTTTTCCATTTTCTGCAGATCCCGGTGTTCCTCTTCCAAATAGGCAATGCGGCTTTCCGCAATTTCATTGATCCGGGTGGAAAAGCGTTCAAACAGGTCAGCGGTTTCTTCTTTGCACATATCCTGCGTCTGGATACGGTTTCTGATCTGGGCTTTTTCTGTTTCCGTCTTTAAATAATTGATAAAAGACATGGCACCGTAATTGTCCAGATCGATGATACTCACCCGTTCATGATTCACCTTTTCCAGGATGCAGGAGAGCAGTTCATCATTTTTGAGTTTTAAAATCAGGTCCAGATCGGAAAGGTCACACACGGCATTGTAATCGTTTGCAGTGGGAATGTTAAGCGCTTTTGCCCGGACAATGCCCCTGACGATATCTATGGTATCAGCCACCATGAGGACCTGTATGCCCATATCTTTCAACCCGGGACCGGTGAGATGGTCCAGAATTTGTTCACAGGGGTCACCACCGCCGATGATGGCCAGTTTCAATCCCTTAAGGTCAAAATACATGGCGGCTCCTTTTTTTCATAATGCCTTGTCACGGACAGTATATTAAAAGAAAATCACGGTGACAATCACAAAGGTGGGAATCAGAAATACCAGGGAATATTTGAGGATATACCCGAAAAAACTGGGCATGGCAGTGCCTGATTCAGCTGCTATGGATCTGACCATGAAATTGGGGGCATTGCCGATATAACTCACCGCTCCGAAAAACACGGCACCAGTGGAAATGGCCTGGAGATACACCATTTTATCGGTCATCAGCAACGGCACGGAGGCTGATTCCGGCATGCCGGCATAAAAACTGCCCAGGGCTGTGTTGAAAAAGGTCAGATAGGTGGGGGCGTTGTCCAAAAATGCCGACAGCACCCCGGTGACCCAGAAATAGTGGAACGGTTCTTTCACCGCAGCGATGAGAAAGGCAAAGGCTCCGTCAGGCCCTGCCTTGAGCAGCAGCAGGCAGGGGATCATGGTGATAAAAATCCCGATGAACAGATAGGCCACCTCGATGATGGGAAACCAGGAAAATTCGTTTTCCTCCCGCAGGGTCCAGGGGGTGGCCCACAAAGACAGACCGCCCAGCACAATAAGGGTGATATCCCGGAGCCAGTCCTGGATTGCCCGGTGCACCCCGAAGGTGTTGACCTCCCCCAGGTCCAGGATGCCGCTCATGAGCACGGCCACCACAATACCGCCTAAAAAGATGAAATTATAGGTGCCCACCAGTCGCAGCGGTTTTTTTTCCCCGTCATTCGGCACAATTGCCCCCTCTTTCTTGAAAAACCAGGTGTCCAGAAGAAAATAGACAACCAGCAGAATGCCGCTGGTCAACAGCATGTGGGGGGCAATGTTCATGGTCCAGAAAAAACTGACCCCGTGGAGAAATCCCAAAAACAGGGGCGGATCACCCAGGGGTGTCAAAGACCCTCCCACATTGGCCACCAGAAATATGAAGAACACCACCATAAAAGTTCTGTTTTTCCTGAAATCATTGGCCCGCAGAAAGGGCCGGATCAGCAGCATGGCCGCACCGGTTGTTCCCATCCAGGAGGCCAGGATGGTACCCAGAAGGATAATGCCGGTATTCACAACAGGGGTACCCCGCAGGGTGCCCCGCAATAATATCCCGCCGGAAACCGTGAACAGGGCCCACAAAAGGATGATAAACGGCACATAATCCGCCAGGATGATGTGGAGAATTTCATAAACCGCATCCCCTTTGTAAACCACCACAAAAGGAATGGCGAGACTGGCGGCCCAGAAAGCGGAAATTTTGCCGAAATGGTGATGCCAGAAGGTACCGGCCACCAGGGGCAAAAGCGCAATGGACAAGAGCATGCAGGCAAAGGGGATGCAGGCCCACAGCGGCAGCAGTTTGCCCAGATCCGGGTGGCCGTGGCCCCCGCCGTGTCCGCCTTCCTCCCCGTGTCCGCCTTCTGCGCCATGTTCCGGCGCATGTGTCTGCTGTTCCTGTGCCGTCTGGCTGTTAGAATTCAGCTGTTCCGGGTCACTGTCGGCTGCACATATCTCTGCTGCAAAAATGAAAAACCCTACCAGCATCATGACAAGCGCAAGTTTATTGAACTTCATGGATTCATTTCTCCTGGTTACTGAAAAATGCAGGCAGGCAGTCACCCTGCCAAGCATACTCAACTAATAAATACGGCAAAGAAAGTCAAGTTCAAATTGGCAGGCCAGAGCGGCAGCATTCTGTGGTTTTCTGGAGAAATGATTACAGGCGCACAAGTGGTGTCAGCATGCCTGTATTTGGATTAATCCTGCCGCTTTTCAAGGAAATACAACCCCACGATCACATGGTTTTCCGGTTTGCCCCCGGCAGGTGCTGAAATGTGCTGGATCTGTACTTTAAGGTGTTCCGGAGGTGTTGCCGCAATTCCTTTGTAATATTTTGCAGAAAAAATATCACCGGCGTGTATATATTTCAACAGTCTGGAATCTTTTTTCACAAAAAGCCCCAGTCCTGATGCGGAAAAATCCCGCAATTTGAAATGGTATTCCATTTCAGACTCCGGGGGCTGGAACGCTATGCTTGCAGAATCTGAAGCCGCGCTGCGCTCTTCCGAACGAAGTCCCTGCTGCTGGTTATCCTGGGATTGGTTTACCATACGCTGTCTTTCGTGAATGTGATAAGCAAATTACAAACTTGTCAGTACAGTACACCGTTTTCTGAACAAAAACAAGCAATTGTTTTGCCTTCCAGACTAAATTCAGTCAAAAAAAGCGATTTTCGTCATGGTATTCATCATTCACTGCAGGATATACCAGGCAACGCCCCTGTCCCATGATGGTCTTAAGGCTACAGTGCAGTCCCGCAACCACAAACAACAAAAGGCCCCTGACGAAACCGCCAGAAGCCTTTATTCTCAATGGTCGGGACGGCAAGATTTGAACTTGCGACCACTTGTCCCCCAGACAAGTGCGCTACCAGACTGCGCTACGCCCCGAATCAAAACAGAATGGGTTAATATCATTTCTTTTTTACAGTGTCAAGCACCAATGCGCCATTACCCAAACTTTTCATCCCCTGGTTGACCAGGAAGGAATCTTTGCGTATAAGAAAAGAGCGTTTTTGGATGAAGCATAACCCCCCCATATGGAATAGACAGATGATCAATCTGTGTGACAAACTGTCCGACAAAACAATGCCGGTATGGCATGCACTGGAAAAAAAACTCCTGCCCGCCTATGTCTGGGAGTCTGATCCTTTCACATTCTGGCAGGAACGTATTTTGTTTATCATCTGCTTTACTGCCAGTTTTTTCGGTCCTTTTGTGCTGGTACCTTCCATCCTGCTTTCTGTGGCTGAAGGACTGGGAAGTATCGCCATACTGGATCTGGCTGCCTATTTCGGTACGGTGGCGGTGTTGTTTTCAAAAAACCTGCCTTTAAAAATACGGGCCAGCCTGATTTTCCTTGTTCTGTTTTCTCTGGGCGTGGGATTGATGGTCATTATCGGACCTGTTGGTGCCGGTTATGTGTGGCTGCTGGGGGCATCTATCATTGTCAGCACCATTTATGATCTAAAGGCTGCTTTTATCACCCTGGCATGCAATGCACTGGCTTTTGGTGTGATTGCTGTCTTTATAGGAAACGGCACGCTGCACTGGAATCTTTTATCTGAAAACCCGCTTGAACAATGGCTGGTAATGTCCGGCAACTTCCTGTTCATCAATGCCTTGATTTCAACGACGACCGCTCTCATGCTGCACAGCTTGAAAAAAACCTTTGAAAAAGAACAGACTGCCCGGAAAAACCTGCAGCAAAGCGAAACCCGGCTCCATGCAGTGTTTGATGCCGTACAGAGCATACCCATCCAGGGATATGACAAAGCACGCAAAGTGATATTCTGGAACCAGGCCAGCGAGCGGGTGTATGGATATTCCCGAAAACAGGCATTAGGCCGGCGGCTTGAAGACTTGATTATCCCTGATGACATGCGCACGAAGACGGTGAATGCCGTAAAGGACTGGCACGAAAAGGGCATCCCCATACCGGCCGGAGAAATGGTTCTGCAGAACCGTTCTGGAAAACCGGTGCCGATTTTTTCCAGCCATGTCATGATAACCAGCCATGCCGGTGAAAAAGAGATGTTCTGCATCGATCTGGACCTGTCTGACTACAAACAGATGCAAAAAGAAAAAGACCGGGTGGAAGAGCAGTACCGGCAGATTCAGAAAATGGAGTCCATCGGCCGCCTGGCCGGGGGTGTTGCCCATGATTTGAACAACCTGCTGTCCCCTATCTTGGGGTACAGTGAACTGATGCTGGCTGACCCTGAACTCACCCAAAAACAGCAACAAAAGGTAGATACGGTTTTGCAGTCAGGGTTGCGCGCCCGGGACCTGGTGCGCCAGCTGCTGGCATTCAGCCGGAAACAGACCCTTGCGGTCAAGCCCGTGGATATCAACCAGGCAGTGGAAAATTTTCAGCCCCTGCTGCGCCGGACCATACGGGAAAATGTCCATATTGTCCTGGCGTTGTCTTCTGATCCCCAGATTGTCATGGCAGATATCGGCCAGCTGGAACAGGTAATAATGAACCTGGTGGTCAATGCGGCAGATGCCATGCCCGATGGGGGCTATCTCACCATAGAAACCGCCCGGAAGGACCTGGATGCCGCCTATGCACAATCCCGCCAGGGGGTTGTGCCGGGCAATTATGCCCTGCTGGCTGTCAGTGATAACGGTTCCGGCATGGATGAACAGACCTGTAAAAATATTTTTGAACCGTTTTTTTCCACCAAAGGAGACCAGGGCACGGGCCTGGGGCTTGCCACGGTATACGGCATCGTAAAACAGCACGGGGGCAACATCTGGGTATATTCCGAACCGGAAAAAGGCACAACCTTTAAAATTTACCTGCCCCTTGCACAGGAAATGGCATTCAAACCAGCTGTTGCAGAAGGCAAAAAAAACCATCTTGCCGGCACTGAAACCATTCTGCTGGTGGAAGACAATGAACAGGTGCGGGAGCTGGCCCACGCTGTTTTGAAAAACAAAGGCTATAAGGTGCTTGCTGCCGCCAATGGGGAAAAGGCGCTGGAAACAGCCGCCGGCCATGACGGAGAAATTCACATGGTGCTCACCGATGTTGTCATGCCCGGCCTGAACGGAAAAGATCTGTATGTGAAAGTCAGCAAAACCCATCCCGGCATAAAGGTGTTGTACATGTCAGGGTACACATCCAACGTCATTGCCCATCACGGCATTCTGGAAAAAGGGATACAGTTCATCCAGAAGCCTTTCAGTGTCAACGGACTGGCCGAGAGGGTCAGGCAGGTGCTGGATTCCGTATAACCCCCATGGCCTGCCGGGCACAACAATGAATGAAAGCTGTTAGCTGTTAGCTGTTAGCTGATGACCGTGTACTGACGGCTGAGGACTTTCATATAACGCCCATGCCCTGGCGGGCACAACAAATTATTAAAGTTATGAGTGGTGAGTTATGAGTTATGAGTTATGAGTTATGAGTATTGAGTATTGAGTATTGAGAGAAGCTAATTTGATATTTTTTTCTCACTACTCAAACCTCAAACCTCATATCTCACTACTTTCATATAAAATTCATTCATCCGGTGATACAGGTTTCCGCAGCCGCTTCACATAGCCCCTTTTGGTTTTTTTGTCCAGACGCTTTTTGTGGGCTCTTTTTGACACGCGGGTGGGTTTGCGCTTTTTAGGCCGGGCCATGGCGCGGATAACCAAATGCTTCAGCCTTTCCAGCGCATCTTCTCTGTTCTTTTCCTGGCTGCGGAACTGCTGGGCTTTGATGACAATAATGCCCTCCTTGGAAATCCGCTGGTCAGGGAATGCAAAAAGCCGTGTTTTTACCTCTTCTGGCAGGCTGGCGCCTGCAATATCAAACCGCAGGTGGATAGCCGTGGCAACCTTGTTGACATGCTGCCCCCCTGCCCCCTGGGCACGGATGGCTTCCAGCACTATTTCACTGTCAGGAATCTGAATGTCCGGGGTGATCTGCAGCACCATATTACCCTATCCTTTTCCCATAAAAAAATGCAGCCAGCAATTCGGTGACCAGGTCCCTGTGTTCCATGTGCACCAGATGTCCTGCCCCGGCAATGGTCTTGAGCCTGGCCGCCGGGAAGAGGGCTTTGATCTCATCCCAGTCTGTGTCCTGGATAAAATCGGAATTTCCTCCCCTGATGAACAGGGTTTCTTTGAGACAGGGGCTGCCGGCTATTCTGGCACAAATTTCATCCTGGGATGCCAGGATAGATGGCAGGTTGGACCGCCAATAAAAAATGTTTTTGCTGGAAGTTCTCAAATTCTGTAGAAAAAATGTTCTCAAATCCCTGTCTGGAATGGCGCCTTCCAGCAGCTTATCAGCATGGTCCCGCCTGGTTATCTGTGACAGATCCAGATCCAGCATGGCCTTGATATAGGGTTTCCACAAAGGTGGATACACCCTTGGGGCCATGTCCAGTACTGCCAGGCGGTCCACCCTGTCCGGAAAATCCATGGCCAGCTGCATAACGCATTTCCCCCCCATGGAATGGCCGGCCACACAGGCGGATCCCAGTTTTCTTTCCTCCATGAACCCGGCCAGGTCCCGGGCCATCTCCCTGTAGGTCATGGTATCGGCATGAAAAGAGCTGCCATGATTTCTCACATCAACCACCAGCACTTCAAACTTCCGGGCCAGCCCCCTTGCCAGCATCCCCATGGTGGCACAGGACCCCAGCAGCCCATGAAACAGAATCAACGGTGGTCCTGATCCCATTTTCGGATAATACAGCATAACAGGCTGAATACGTCATGCTTTCACCGAGAACGTCAATATCCAAGTTTGCCGAACAGGATACGTGGAAGAGCGCTGATTCTGGATGAGATCCTTAGAATACCGCTATGAACAAAGAATTTCCGGCCCAGTTCACCCCTTCCTTGCTGAATATTTCCTATAACAGGGTGCCCGCTATGGAGAGCCCCTGTTGGTATCCTGTGAACGGACCGTCAGAGCCGGAGGGGGCCTGGTAAAATTTACAGGAATGTTTTCTATTGGCGAATGGATCACTGGAATCCATCATTCACATGGAACCTGGCCCCCGAAGGATCTCGGGCCGAGCACAGGATACCAACAGGGGCGGTGCTTTGAACAGATTGTTGCAGCAAAAATTCGGAACCCTGGATTGCTGACAGCAAATATCCAGACGTTTTGGTTTTTCCTTGACAGCAGCTGATCTCCTTTGATACATGCACGGGATATTGTCTGGGAATCAGAGAATACCTAAAGCGGGCGATGCCCGCAACCCAAATGCCCCTCCTCATTTTCTTGTTTTTGTTGACAGAAACTCAGGAGTAAGGCACTAATATTTGGGCAGTGGGAATGTGAAATTTTTGACACCTTATCAAATAACGACCATGCCCTGACGGGCACAACAAATCATGAAAGTTATGAGTGGTGAGTTATGAGTATTGAGAGAAGCTAATTTGATATTTTTTTCTCACTACTCAAACCTCATATCTCACTACTTTCATATAAAAAAGCAAGTAACTATATTTTCCATGAAAAAAATTGCATTTGCCGGAACTGACGGCAGGACGCTGCTGTGGGCATTGACCGCTGCAACGGCCACCAGTGAAAACCAAAGTGACACCTTTGAGGGCGTGGTTGTGCGGGGCACACCGGCCATGCCCGGGTTTGTGTCGGATATGAACTGGCCCGTTTGTTTCGAGCCGACACCGTCCAACGGGGTGGAAGACTACGCAAAAGCCATCATCGAGGCGATGGGCAAGGGCCGCATCGACTGTCTGGTGCCCATGCCGGAGACGCTGTTGTTTGACGGGCTGGTGGACCGCGTCGAAAAGGCGGGTTTCGGAGACCGGATTCTTGGTCTGGACAGCCGTGCCGCTTTCATAGAAGGGGATAAGATTGCCTGCAAACAGCTCTGCGCCGAGGCCGGTATACCGGTGGCGCCACGGTGGGAGGAGGTGGATGCACGCGACTATGCCGTCGTTTCCCGCGTGGTATTGGACGACATCCACGAATACGGGGGTGCTGTCTTGAAATACCCTTTCAGTGCCGGAGGAAAGGGCGCCCGGATCATTCTCGATGCATGGGAGATCAAAGCGGTCTATGACACCCTGCTGGCGGACTACGGTGATGCCTACAAAAACCGGTTCGGAAAAAAAGGCCCCTGGCCGCTTCTCATCGAATCCCGGATGTCCGGAGCCGAAATCAGCTTCACCATCTTCGTGGATGCAAAAGGAAATTACCAGGTACTGCCCACTGCCATGG
>Ga0102940_1001617_pt1 | contig 14306 bp, 15 predicted proteins | sample SalPonR2_C_D1_MG_FD_78215 | JGI IMG/M metagenome (GOLD analysis project Ga0102940, IMG submission 78215) | Salt pond soil microbial communities from South San Francisco under conditions of wetland restoration - Salt Pond MetaG R2_C_D1_MG | ecosystem: Environmental > Aquatic > Marine > Intertidal...
CATCGCCTCGACCAGCATCAGCCATTCCCGGATCGTTGCCGGAATCTTGGCTTCCTTCACTTTGAAAAAGAAGTCGATGAACATGGGGCTCCTGCCTCCTCTCGACTTATGCAAATACCCGGCCCGGAGCCGGGATCATGTCGGCGGACTCTGACAACTGAGTGCCGGTCCATCGTCAATGGCAACGACCGTGGCCCTGGGCAGAGCCCAGGGGCATGCCGTATCTGAGCCGCCGCGGATCAACCGCGCTCGCGGCGTTGCAGGAAAATCAGCCGTTCGAACAGGTGCACGTCCTGCTCGTTCTTCAGCAGCGCGCCGTAGAGCGGCGGAATGGTCTGGCCACCGTCCTTGCCCTTCAATTCTTCAGGGTCGATGTCTTCCGCCATTAGCAGTTTCAGCCAGTCCAGCAACTCGCTGGTAGAGGGCTTTTTCTTGATGCCGGGGACTTCCCGCAAATTGAAAAAGACTTCCAGCGAGGCCTTGACCAGTTCTTTCTTCACGCCCGGGTGGTGGACGTCGACGATGTCTTGCATCGTCTCCTTGTCCGGGAAGCGGATGTAGTGGAAGAAACAGCGACGCAGGAATGCGTCCGGCAGTTCTTTTTCGTTGTTCGACGTAATGATCACGATGGGCCGGTGCTTCGCCCGGATTGTCTCGTTCAACTCGTAAACGTAGAACTCCATCCGGTCGAGTTCTTGCAGCAGATCGTTCGGGAACTCGATATCGGCCTTGTCGATTTCGTCGATCAGCAGCACGATTTTCTGGTCGGCCGAAAAAGCCTCCCACAGCTTGCCCCGGTCGATATAGTTGCGGATATCCTTGACCTTCTCATCGCCAAGCTGGGAATCGCGCAAGCGGCTGACCGCGTCATAATCATAAAGCCCGTGTTGCGCTTTGGTCGTGGATTTGATGTTCCAGCTGATCATGGGAACATCCAGCGCCCGGGCAACTTCTTCGGCCAGCATGGTTTTCCCGGTGCCAGGCTCACCCTTGATGAGCAGCGGCCGCTCGAGCGTGATGGACGCGTTGACCGCCAGCATCAGATCTTCAGTGGCGACATAGGTGTCGGTGCCAGTAAAACGCATGTGAGGCAGGCTCCTGGGAGGATCACATTCAGACTTAGGTCGCAACCTAGCGGCGGGAACGCATGGGGGCAAGCGGGCCGGTGAGAAGGGCTGGTCGGACGAGGCACAGGCTGGCCGCGCCGGGCAGCCAAGACCGGCACCACGTGACCCTCTCGCTCCCCGATAATGCTTGTGCTAGCGTCTGGTCAGTTGCCCGTCCGGATCTTTTCCCCATGGAACGCACTTTTACGAACTTTCTCAAAGCCTTGCGAGGCGCCGACGTGCCGGTCTCCGTCGCCGACACGCTTGACGCCATGGAAGTGGCGAAGCTTGTCGGCTGGAAGGACCGGGAACTGTTGAAAACCTCCCTTTCCTTCGCGCTGGCAAAATCGGAAGAAGAGAAACAGGCTTTCGAGGAGACTTTCGAGGATTTCTTCCAAGCTGACAGCTTCCGCAACCGCGAAGAGGACGGAGAAGAGCGGCAGCGGGACAGGAGCAGCGTTTCCGCCGATCAGGCGGAAAGCGAGTTGGCGAGGATGCTGCTGGAGGACGACCAGGCAGGGCTCGCGCTTTCGGTGGAACAGGCGGCGGCTGCCATCGGCGTGGAGAATATCCGGTTCTTCACCCAGCGGGGACTCTATGTCCAGCGAATCATGAACCAAATGGGTCTTCAGGACCTGGATGCGCAGATCAGCGAACTCGGCCGTCAGGCGGGGCAGGGGATGCCGGGCGGCGGGGGCGGCATGCCGGGCGAAGGCAGCGGGCAAGGCGGCGATGCCGGTCAAATGCGCGAGCAACTGCAGGAACAGCGCGCCTATCTTTTCGAGCAGGTGCGCGACTTCGTGGAGCAGCAGCTGCAATTGCACGGCGCCGCCACTTCCAAGGAACTGAAGGAGGACCGCCTCCGCCGGTCGCGTCTCGGCAATCTCGACAAGCGTGATCAGGAAGAAATGCGCAAGATTGTCGACAAGATCGCCAAGCGTCTGGTTGCTCTCTATGCCCGCAAGCGCAAGATCAAGGATCGCGGTCACCTGGACGTGCGCCGGACCATGCGCAAGAACTATGCAAACGACGGCGTGATGTTCCATCTGGAATGGAAGATGCGGAAGCTGGACAAGCCGAAGGTGATGGCCATCTGCGACGTCTCCGGCTCGGTGGCCTCGGTCGCGCGTTTCCTGCTGCAGTTTCTCTATGCCCTGCACGATGTGCTCAGCGGGGTCCGGAGCTTTGCCTTCAGCGGCAAGCTGATCGAGACCAGCGATTTCTTCGAGCGCCATCTGGTGGACGACGCGGTCGACAAGGTCATGAATGCGGTTGGCTACATGCCAACCGACTACGGACAGTCACTGTCCGACTTCCGCGAAGGCTTCCTCGACCAAGTCGACAAGCGCACGACAATCATCATTCTGGGAGACGCGCGCTCCAACTATACCGATCCGCGCGCCGACATCATGCGCGAGCTTTACGAGCGCTCGAAGCGGGTGATCTTCCTCAATCCCGAGCCGCCGCCGCTCTGGGGCACTGGCGACAGCGAAACGCGGCGCTACCGGCCTTACTGCCATGTGATGAAAGAGTGCTCGACGCTCAATCACCTGGAAAGGCTGGTCGAGGACCTGCTGGAGAGCGCCAACAAGCTCGCCTGATCGTGGCACTTCGGTAAGCGCAGCAGGTTCGTTATTTGAAGATGTTGGCGTTATTGACGGGGCCAATACTGGCGGCAGGTTCAGGGGCGTATGCGGCGCCATTTCCGTGCACCGGACGCCTGTGCATTGGGCGGCGGCTTTCATTGCCGCGAATCATTACTAGGTAGGAACTATAACAACGGATAGCGGCGGTGACCATGGCAGCGGGGAGTTATGACTAAAGACGAGAGCAACAAGCCGAAAGAGCCGATGCGCAGCTACGCTTACGGCATGTCGATCCCGCTCGATCAATGGATTGCAGACCAGATGGCAGAAGAAAAGAAGGCCCGGAAACCGGAGCCAGAGCGCGTGCGCGACGAGGTCTACGGCATGCGCATCGAAGATATTATTGAAGGCGCGGAGCCAACCAAGCCAAAGCCTTCGGCGAAAAAGAAACCGGAAGTATCTCCCGCTCAGCCTGAATGGCGTAGCATAGAGGATCAAATGACCGACCCGATGCCGGGCAAACAGGTGAAGCGCCGCCTTGGGAAACGGTCATAACGCCAAAAAAAGAGAGCCGGCGGCGATGGGGCGCTTGCCTGAAAACGGGTTGACGCACTAACGCGCCTCTCTCACGCGCCGCCGTTTCCTCAGATCGCGAACGAACTGCCGCAGCCGCAAGAGGAACTGGCATTCGGGTTCTTCACCACGAACGCGGCGCCGGCCAGGTCCTCGACATAGTCCACTTCGGCGCCCCCCAGCAGGTCGAGGCTCACCTCGTCGACGACCAACGGAATGCCGTGGTATTCGAAGACATGGTCGTCCTCTCCCACTTCCTTCGTAAAATCGAATCCGTACTGGAAGCCAGAGCAGCCGCCGCCGGAAACGGTCAGGCGCAGCATCAGGCCGTCGTCGCCCTCCAGTTTCCGCAGGTAAGCGACGCGGTCGGCAGCGGCCTTGGAAAGGCCGACGCTCGGCAAGTCGGCAATGGTGTCCGGCATTCTCTCAATCCTCAGATAGGGCCCGTCCAGGATGTGTCCGCGCTAGCGGGTTGAGTTTCATTCGCATATATTTAGAACTCTCGCCGCCGCAGTCAAATGCTGGCATTTTTGTCAGCCGTGCCGAAGCCGAAAGCGAAGCGTGCGTGCCAGCTCCTTACGCCAGCGATCCCGCCCTCTGCAGAGGCCGTCTGCATGCCGAGGCGGAGGCGACGAACCGCTCGCCATTTCAGCGCGACCGGGACCGGATCATCCATTCCAATGCCTTCCGCCGCCTGAAATACAAGACCCAGGTATTCGTCTACCATGAGGGTGACTACTACCGTACCCGGCTGACCCACTCGATCGAGGTCGCGCAGATCGCTCGCACTATCTGCCGCATGCTGGGGCTGAACGAGGACCTGGCCGAGGCGCTGGCGCTCGCTCATGACCTGGGTCATACGCCGTTCGGGCACGCCGGCGAGGATGCCTTGCAGGCTTGTCTCGACCGGGCCGGCGGGTTCGACCACAATGCCCAAACTCTCCGGATTCTCACGCGGCTGGAGCGACGTTACGCTGATTTCGACGGCTTGAATCTGACCTGGGAAACACTGGAAGGTGTGGTGAAGCACAATGGGCCGCTGACCGGCCCGAACGCGCCCCAGCAAAAGCCGGTTCCCGAGGAGATCCTCGCCTACGATGCGCAACATCCGCTCGGGCTCGACCGGTTCGCCAGCGCCGAGGCGCAAATTGCCTCGCTGGCGGACGACATCGCCTACAACAACCACGACTTCGACGATGGCCTGCGGGCGGGCCTGTTCGAACTGGACGATGTGGCGGAATTGCCGCTGATCGGCGATCTGCTGCAGGAGGTCCGCACCAAGTATCCGGAGCTCGACAGCCAGCGTTCCATCTATGAGACGATTCGGCGGATGATCGGTGCCATGGTGTACGATCTCACGGACCACACCAGAGAACGGCTGGAGGCTTCCGGGGTCCAGAGCGCCGATGCCATCCGGGAATTGGGCCGGCCGGTGGTGGCTTTCTCGGACGGCATGGTTCGTGACCTGAATGCCTTGCGCGCGTTTCTGAAAGAGCGCATGTACCGGCACTATCTCGTCAATCGGATGGCCTCCAAGGCCCGGCGGATCGTCACGGAGCTTTACGACCAGTTCGTGGCGGAACCGTCTATCCTGCCGACGGAATGGTCCGCCCAGACGGATGGCCCGGACGGCGAGCGGACGCGCCGCGTCGTCGCCGACTATATCGCAGGCATGACGGATCGTTATGCTCTGCGCGAACACGAACGCATTTTTGACCGGCACAGCCAGATATGAATCCATTCCGCGACTTTCTCGACGCGATCCAGAGCATTCTTCAGGGTTGGATTGATGACGGCACGCTGCCCCAAGGGCTGCCCATCGACCGGATCAGCGTGGAACCGCCGCGCGAGCCTTCGCACGGTGACATGGCGTGCAACGCCGCCATGGTGCTGGCCAAGCCTGCCGGCGTGAACCCGCGGGACCTGGCGGCCCGGCTAGCCGCCACGCTGGCTCAGCTGCCGGAGGTGGCAGAGGCCGAGGTGGCCGGTCCCGGGTTTCTGAACTTGCGCCTGCAGCCGGAGTACTGGCAGCGGCAGATGGAAGGCATCCTCGCGGCCGGGATAGGTTATGGCGACAGCGACCTGGGCAAGGCCGAACCCGTCAACATTGAGTATGTTTCCGCCAACCCGACGGGGCCGATGCATATCGGCCACACTCGCGGCGCGGTGGTCGGGGATGCCCTCGCGGCGCTCCTCGCGAAGGCCGGCTACGCCGTCACGAAGGAGTACTACATCAATGACGCCGGCGCCCAGGTTGACGCGCTGGCTCGGTCTGCGTTCTTGCGTTACCGCGAGGCTCTTGGCGAGGACATCGGCGAGATGCCGGCCGGCCTTTATCCGGGAGACTACTTGGTGCCGGTCGGTCAGGTGCTGGCGGAGGCGCATGGCGAGTCACTGAAAAACCGGGATGAAGCTGAATGGCTGCCGGTCGTCCGCGATGTCGCGATCGATGCCATGATGGTGCGGATCAAAGCCGATCTCGCGGCGCTGGGTGTCCAACACGACGTGTTTTCGTCCGAGCGGGAGCTGGTCGAGGCTGGCGCCGTAGACCGGGCGCTGGCGGCGCTGGAAGCCAAGGGACTGATTTATACCGGCGTGCTGGAGCCGCCGAAAGGCAAGCTGCCGGAAGACTGGGAAGAACGCCCGCAGACGCTCTTCCGCGCCACGGAATTCGGGGATGACGTCGACCGCCCGATGAAGAAATCGGACGGCTCCTGGACCTATTTCGCCACTGACGTTGCCTATCATTACGACAAGGTACGGCGGGGAGCAAAGACTCTCATTGATGTGATGGGGGCGGATCATGGCGGTTACGTCAAGCGCGTGACGGCATCGGTGAAGGCGCTTACCGATGGCAAGGCGGTGCTGGACGTGAAGCTTTGTCAACTCGTACGCCTGATGCGGCAGGGCGAGCAGGTGCGGATGTCCAAGCGGTCCGGCGATTTCGTCACCCTGCGGGAGTTGGTCGACGATGTCGGTCGGGATGTCGTTCGGTTCATCATGCTGACCCGCAAGAACGATGCGCCGCTGGACTTCGACCTCGACAAGGTCGTGGAGGAGAGCCGGGATAACCCGGTTTTCTATGTCCAGTACGCGCACGCCCGCGCACACTCGGTGCTGCGGCATGCGGCCGGGATGTTTGGCGCTGACGCCGTCGAGGCCTCGGTTCTGGCGCAGGCGGACCTCTCCCCGCTGAGCGACGAGGACGAGCTCGGCCTGATCAAGATCTTGGCGAGTTGGCCGCGAGTGGTGGAGCAGGCAGCAATCGCGCATGAGCCGCACCGAATCGCGTTCTATCTTGGCGAGGTCGCGGCCGCCTTTCACGCGCTATGGAACAAGGGCCGCGACAACACCACTTTACGGTTTATCCAACAGGATGAACCCCACGCAACGAAAGCCCGTCTGGCCATGGTAGCTGCCATGGCCACGGTTATCGGCTCCGGCTTAAGGGTCATGGGAGTCACGCCAAGGGAGAGCATGTAGTGTCGAGCCAGACCGATGGCCCGTTTCGCAATGACGACCCTGAACACGAGGTTCAGGAAAGCCGGGCTGCGCGCTGGTTCCGCTGGTTTGTGTATGGCTTCGTGGCGCTGTGCGCCGGCACGCTCATCGTATGGGCCTTAAGCGGAAAGCCGGAGCGGGAGGTCGGTGTGATCCGGGCCCCGGATATCCCGGACCGAGCGCCCCCGGTGGAGGACCCGAGCCGGGTAACAAACCAGGATCAGCCCATCTACGAGCGGTTGGCGGCTGGCACTTCGAGCGAGCGGGGGCAGGAATTGCTGCCGCCGGCCGAGCGTCCGATGAGCCAGGACCAGCTCAGTGCGCTGCTGGACGGACCTGCGCCGCCGGAGGAAGAAGAGCAAAAGCCGGAGGAACAGCAGACCGCGGCTTTGAGTCATCCCGCAGGCCCGGCGGCGCCGGGCCAGGGGGAGCCGGAATCGGTCCCGGACAGTGACACCCCTGATCCCAAGCCATCAACGGAGGATGGAGCACTGCCGGAAGCAGGCGGTCTTGAGACGGTGCCGCCTCCGCCGAGTGTGGTGAAGCAACCGGAAGCGCCGGCCGCGCCTTCGTTCCGTATCCAGATCGCCTCGGTAAGGACGCCTGATCAGGCGGAAGCGGAATGGGGCCGGGTAAGCAACCGCCATCCGGACCTGCTGGGCCGCCTCTCGCCATTTTACCCGACCCACGAATCGGGGGCGCGCGGGACGTACGTGCGCGTCCAGGCGGGTCCGCTGATCGACAAGGCGCTGGCAGAGCTTCTCTGCAGCCAGTTGAAAGCGCGGAAGGTCGATTGCTTTGTCGTCGAACCCTAGGGCGTGCATCCTCGGTGTGGCGGGTTTGGCGCTGACAGCGGAAGAGCGCGCCTTCTTCGCCGAAGCCCAGCCGCTCGGCTTCATCCTGTTCGCGCGGAATATCGAAGCACCGCCGCAGGTGCGCGTATTGGTTGAGTCTTTGCGCGCCGCGGTCGGTCGCCCGGATGCGCCTGTGCTGATCGACCAGGAGGGCGGACGCGTTGCCCGCCTGCGCCCGCCGCATTGGCATGCGTTGCCCGCTGCGGCGCGGATTGCCGGGCTGTCTCCGGCGCAGGCGGAGCAGGCGGCTTGGCTCGCCGGCCGTCTCATCGCTCACGATTGCGCGGGTCTGGGGATCGACGTTGCCTGCGCCCCGGTGCTGGATGTGTTCCAACCGGGGGCCAGAACCAATGTGATCGGCGACCGGTCTTTTGGCTCCGATCCTGGCATCGTGGCTCGGCTCGGACGGGCGATGGCGGAGGGGCTGCTCGCAGGCGGGGTGCTGCCAGTTGCCAAGCACCTGCCCGGCCATGGCCGGGCCCACGTGGATAGCCATGTGGCGCTGCCGGCGGTCGATACTGCCCGGGAAGAGTTGGAACGAACGGATTTTGTGCCGTTCCGGGCACTGAATGACCTGCCGCTAGGGATGACGGCGCATATCGTCTTCGGCCGGATCGATAGGGAGGCGCCTGCAACGCAGTCCGCCGCCGTGATTGCCGAAATCATTCGGGGCAGCATTGGTTTTGGCGGATTTCTGGTTTCGGACGATCTCTGCATGGCGGCGCTCGGCGGTTCCTTCCGGGAACGCGCAGAGATGTCTCTGGCTGCCGGCTGCGACGCGGTTTTGCACTGTAACGCCAATCTGGATGAGATGCGGGACGTGGCAGCTGCTGCGCACGAACTCTCTGGCGAGGCCTGGGAGCGCTGGCAGCGGATTGACCGGCCGCAGGCGATGGATTTCGACGGGGAGGAAGCAGCCGCGCGGCTCGCTTCTTTGCTCGTTTTGGTTTAAGGAACCCGAATGGGCGAGCTTTTTTACACTCTCTATCTGATCTCGATCTGGGCCATTCCCGTCCTGATCGCCATTACCTTTCACGAAGCGGCGCATGGATGGGCGGCCTGGAAGCTGGGGGACGATACCGCCTACCGGTTGAGACGGGTGACGTTCAACCCGGTCCGCCACATGGATCCGGTGGGGACGGTGATGATCCCCGGCATGCTGCTGTTCATGGGCGCGCCGTTCCTGTTCGGCTACGCCAAGCCGGTGCCCGTGTCCTTCAACCGGCTGCGGAATCCCCGGTTCGACATGGTGCTGGTCGCGGCAGCCGGCCCGGCTATCAACATTTTGCTGGCGTGCGCGTCGGCGCTCATGATCAATTTACTGCCCGTGATCCCCGGGTCTGCCCAGCATTGGTTCGCATCGGTGATCGACAAATCCATCCTCATCAATCTGGTGCTTGCCACCTTCAACATGATCCCGATCCCGCCGCTGGACGGCGGGCGCATCGCCGTGGGGCTCTTGCCGGACCATCTGGCCCGCCGTTTGGCGGAGGTAGAGCCCTACGGTTTCTTCCTCGTGCTTGGGCTGCTGTTCCTGGTGCCGTTGCTCGGCCAGGAATTCGCCGTGGACCTGAACTTCATCTGGCATGCGATCGAGTTCGTCGTCGGCACGCTTCGCCATGCGATCCTGACTCTGTTCGCATGATGAGGGACGGAGAGCCTTCCGAGGAAGAGTTGGTGCTCGACTTGGACGGCTACGAGGGGCCGATTGATCTGCTGTTGAGCCTGGCGCGGGAGCGGAAGGTTGACCTGGCGGCCATTTCCGTTTCCGCGCTGGCGGATCAATACTTGGCCTTCATTGCCGAGGCAAAGGAAGCGCGGCTAGAAGTGGCTGCGGAATACCTCGTGATGGCGGCTTGGCTGGCCTACCTGAAGTCGCGTTTGCTGTTGCCCCGGGATGAGCCGCTTGGCGATGCGCCGACTGCGGCGCAGATGGCGGATGCCCTTGCGGAGCAAATGCGGCGGCTCGAGGCAATGCAGCAGGCCGCACGCGACTTGATGGCTCTGCCGCGCCTTGGCCGGGAGTGGCTGCGCCGCGGCCGGCCCGAGGGCTTGCCCACTCATCGCGACATCGTCTGGCGGCCTGATCTTGTCAGCCTTCTCAAAGCCTATGGCTCTATCGCTGCCAAGAGGACGCCGCCCCCGGTGTTGACCGTCGACCCTGGCTTGCTGACTTCCGTCGAAGAAGCGCTGGCCCGGCTGGAGAGCGTGGTTGGCAGCCTGCCCGTCTGGCAGGATCTGTCGGACTTCCTACCGCCGGGACTGAAACCCGGTGTTCAGCAGCGATCCGCCCTGGCTGCAACCTTTGTGGCCGGGCTGGAACTCGCCAAGGCGGGGCGCGTCCGTCTGCACCAGGAGGAGACCTACGGTCGATTGTTTCTGGTTCCGCGGACTGACTCCGGTGACGCGGGTCCTTACCTAAGGGAAGAGGAGACGGACGGTGGATGATTTCCTCGAAGCCGTGCGCCTGACCGAAGCGCTGCTGTTCGCTGCAGAGGAGCCGGTAACGGAAGTGGAGATCGAGAAACGGTTGCCCGGCAGCGTGAAAGCCGCGGTCGTGCTGGAGCGGCTGCAACTCGATTATGCCGGCCGCGGCGTGGGGCCGGTTCAGGTTGGTGGCCGCTGGATATTCCGCACCGCGCCGGACCTCGGTCCTGCGCTCGCCTTGACCAAAAAGGAAGAGCGCAGGCTCTCCCGCGCGATGGAGGAGACCCTCGCGATCGTCGCCTACCACCAGCCGGTCACCCGGCCGGAAATCGAGGCGTTAAGGGGTGTGTCGCTCGGCCGCGGCACGCTGGATGCGTTGCTGGATACGGGTTGGATCCGGCCTGGTCCGCGCAAGGAGGTGCCAGGCCGGCCGCTTACTTGGCAAACAACTCCCGCCTTTCTGGAGGCGTTCGGCCTTGGGAAGCTTGAGGATTTGCCGAGCTTGGACGATCTCCGTCATGCCGGCATGCTGGACCCGGCCCCGATGCTGGGAGTGGCCGCAGGGGGCGATGGCTCCGACAAAAATTCTGGTGCGGCAGAAGATACCTAGGCTACCATTTTGCCTGCATGCTATTGAGATTGAGAATGGTTTTCATTAGGTTTAGAAATATCCGGTAACACCCGAGCAGACGTAAGCAGGATAGGAGCCGCCCGTCAGGATGGCGCTGACCAAAGCGAAACCCGCACAACACCGTGAAAGCCGTTATCGTGAAAGCCTTGCGATGCCGGCGGTAGAACTGCAGCAGGTAAGCCTTGCCTACCCAAGCCCGCGGGCGAAATGTCTTGCGGGCGTTCACGGCATCGATCTTTCCGTCACTCCGGGTGAGATCGTCGCCCTGCTCGGACCGTCCGGCTGCGGCAAAACCACGACGTTGCGGCTGATTGCCGGTCTGGAACGCCCTGATTCCGGCATGGTAACGCTTCGCGGCCAAGTGGTGAGTGGGGACAGCCGGTTCGTCCCTGCCGAACGCCGCCAGATCGGCTTTATGTTTCAGGATTTCGCTCTGTTCCCGCACCTAACGGTGATTGAGAACGTTGCGTTCGGCTTGAAGCGGCTGGGGAGCGGCGCCCGCCGGGCACGAGCCCTTGAGGCGCTCGGCGAGGTCGGCTTGGCTGACCGGGCGAACGATTATCCCGACCGCCTCTCCGGCGGTCAAAAGCAGCGCGTCGCCCTGGCACGGGCGCTGGCGCCGGGGCCTAGCGTGGTGTTGCTGGATGAACCTTTCTCGGGCCTCGATGCCGGATTGCGTCATTCGCTGCGCGCCGACACGGTGCAGGTGCTGCGCCGGGCAGGTTGCACGGTCATTCTTGTCACGCATGACGCCGAAGAAGCGATGTTTATGGCCGACCGGATCGCTTTGATGCGGGACGGCGAGATTGAGCAGATCGGTACGCCCACCGAACTATACAGCAAGCCTGCGACCGCCTTTGCCGCTGCGTTCTTCGGCGAGGTGAACCGTTTCCATGCGGTAGTGCAGAATGGAGAGTGCTGGACGCCCGCGGGGATGATTGAAACCCCCGATCTGCCGTGCGGTACGCCGGTGGAGATTGTGGTGCGCCCGGAACAGATCCATATTGAATCGGGTCCGGCTACTTGTGGCCGCTGCAATGCGGGGTCTGTCGCACTGCGCCGGTCGCTTGGGCGGTCTACGCTTTACCAGGTCAGCGTCGACGGCGGCGGGGTGCAGTTAACTGCACGCACCCCGCAGCAGGAAGCACTTGCGGAAGGCGATGAGGTGAACGTTTCAATCTCCCCCGGCGGAGCGATGATTTTCGAACCCAGGGCATAGATTGGTCATTCGTCCGCGTTGCTCCCCTTGCGGCTTTCTGCGATAAGGCCGTCGCAGAGAACCTGTCGTCCGAAAGCCTGAAGGAGCGATCCCATGGGGATCAGCATTTGGCAAATTCTGATCGTCGTCTTGATTGTCGTCGTGCTGTTCGGTGCCGGCCGGATTCCGCGGCTGATGGGCGATATGGCCAAAGGCATCAAGAGCTTTAAAGCTGGTATGCGGGAAGACGATAGCGGCGATGAGTCCGAAGGCGGCAAGCCCGCTGGCCAAGTCGAGAACCGCACCGGCCATGCGTCCACGGAGCATCGCGCGACGGCGGATAGCAAGGACAAGGCGCAGACCTGACTGCGGACACTGCGCATAAGGGCGCATCCGAAATGCTGGATCTGGGCTGGACCGAACTGCTGTTGATCGGCGTGGTAGCGCTGATCGTTATCGGCCCGCGCGACTTGCCGGGCGCGCTTCATAGCTTTGGCAAGTTCGTGGGGCGCCTGCGCGCGATGGCACGGGAGTTTCAGAGCGGGATCGACGATATCGCTCACCAGCAGGATTTGCGCGAACTGCAGCAAAGCATGCAGCAAGTTTCCTCCCCTAAGCGGGCGATGGAAAACTACATCGAGAATCTGGACAAAACCGAGGAACGGAAGCCGGATCCAGCCACGATTGCTGCTCCCGATGCGGAACGCAGCGACAATGGCTCGGCTGTGGATCCGGCGGACGAGGGAGGCAAACCGAGCAGCGCCGAGAACGTCAACGAGACCCGTTCGGAGGAGCCGGCCCCGGCTGACCGGGCAGGGACGACGGCCAGGTCATGACTGCGCACATGCCCCGCGAGGAAGAAGAAGCCCTTCACGAGTCGACCCGGGCGCCGTTAATCGATCATCTGATCGAACTGCGGCAGCGTCTGCTTTATTCCCTGGTCGCGTTGGTCGTGACATTCCTCTGCACCTATTATTTCGCGGAGGAGATTTTCGGCTTTCTGGTAGAGCCGCTTGCAACCCAGTTCGAAGGCCAAGAAGGCCGCCGAATGATTTACACCAGCCTGACCGAGACTTTCTTCACTTACATCAAGGTCGCGTTCTTTGCGGCTCTGTTCATTTCTTTTCCTATCATTGCAAATCAGCTCTACAAGTTCATGGCACCGGGGCTGTATTCGACCGAAAAGAGGGCTTTTCTGCCTTATTTGGTCGCCTCGCCGGTCCTGTTTTTCCTGGGCGGCGCGATGGTCTACTATGCCATCTTTCCGCTTGCCTGGAGCTTCTTTCTCTCTTTCGAAACAGCCGGGGCCGCAGGCGGCCTGCCGATTCAGCTCGAAGCCAAGGTCGGCGAGTATCTGAGCCTCGTCATGAAGCTGATCTTCGCCTTCGGCCTGTTCTTTCAGATGCCGGTGGCGTTGACGCTGTGCGCCCGTGCAGGCTTGGTCAGTGCGGCAACCCTGGCCAAGCGGCGGAAGTACGCGGTCGTGATCCTGTTTGCGCTGGCCGCGATTCTGACCCCGCCGGATGTGATCAGCCAGCTCGGCCTCGCCCTGCCCGGATTGGTGCTGTACGAGATTTCAATCTACTTGGCCCGCATGGTGGAACGCCAGCGCGCGGAGCGTGAGGCCGAGTATGAGAATGAATAAACGGAGTTAGACCGACTGATGTTGGACCTGCGCTGGATCCGTTCGGAACCAGAGGCGTTTGATCGCGCGCTCGAACGGCGGGGGATGGAACCGGCTTCCGTCCAGCTATTGGCCTTGGACGAGCGCCGCCGCGCGGCGCAAACAGCCTTCCAGGAAGTGCAGTCACGCCGCAAGGAATTGTCGAAGGCCATCGGCAATGCGAAGAGCAAGGGTGAAGACGCCGCCGATCTGATGGCGGAGGTCGAAAGCCTAAAAGACAAGGCTGCCGCGGCCGAAATGGACGAGAAGGCGGCGGCAGACGAGATCGATGCAATGCTCGCAGGTTTTCCGAATGTGCTGGCGGAAGATGTGCCGGACGGTCCAGACGAAGGCGCCAACGTGGAGTTGCGCCGGGTCGGCGAACCGCGCGCTTTCGACTTCAAGCCCAGGGACCACGTAGCCCTCGGCCAAGGGCTGGGTGGCATGGATTTCGAGCGGGCGGCCAAGCTGTCCGGTGCACGGTTCGTGGTGCTCCAGCGGGAAGTCGCCCGCCTGCATCGGGCGCTCGCGGACTTCATGCTGGACCTGCACACGGAGGAATTCGGCTACACGGAGACGATCCCGCCGGTCCTGGTGCGCGACTCGGCCATGTTCGGCACTGGCCAATTGCCGAAGTTTGCTGAAGACAGTTTCCGCACTACCGACGATTTCTGGCTGGTCCCGACGGCCGAAGTGTCCCTCACCAATCTGGTGGCGGAGGAAATCCTGCCAGAAACGGCCCTGCCCGTCCGGGTAACAGCGCATAC
>Ga0102940_1001622_pt1 | contig 14278 bp, 6 predicted proteins | sample SalPonR2_C_D1_MG_FD_78215 | JGI IMG/M metagenome (GOLD analysis project Ga0102940, IMG submission 78215) | Salt pond soil microbial communities from South San Francisco under conditions of wetland restoration - Salt Pond MetaG R2_C_D1_MG | ecosystem: Environmental > Aquatic > Marine > Intertidal...
GAAAAAGGTGTTGAGGTTGATTACCTTGTAGGAACCATGATTGAGATTCCACGTGCTGCTCTTACCGCAGACGAGGTGGCTGAAGTTGCCGAATTCTTCTCTTTTGGTACCAACGACCTTACCCAAATGACTTTCGGTTATTCGCGCGACGATGCCGGTAAATTCCTGCCTGTTTACCTTGAAAAAGGCTTGTTGAAAAACGATCCGTTCCAGGTACTCGACCAAACCGGTGTAGGTCAGTTGGTTGAGATGGGAACTCAAAAAGGCCGCAGCACTAAAAATGACCTTAAAGTAGGTATTTGTGGTGAGCACGGTGGTGAACCAAGTTCAGTTGAATTCTGCCACAGAGTTGGAATGAACTACGTTTCATGTTCACCTTATCGCGTACCAATCGCACGTTTGGCAGCTGCTCAGGCCAACATTCGCTAATATCGATTTTATTCGAGATAATTCTAAAGCCTCCGGAAACGGGGGCTTTTTTTGTAGGTATGGATTGATTTTTCAGAGGTTGACTTAAAAAACATCTTTGCTTACCCGCCGCTGGCGCGCTGCCAATCCCGCTGCAAAATCAAAATAAATTTTACCCCCGATCGCGCTAATTTGCAATAAGAGCGCGACATCACCATTTCGATTCCCACCAGCCAACACACTAGCCACTCAATGGCATACGGTAGTTCGTTGAGTGGCATTGCGGGAGAGAATGAGGGAATCGAAACGAACGGAACAAAACCAATAGCCTGGCCAACCTGAAAGATAAATTAGAGAAGTTACACCTGCTATCCTGAAACTAAAAGTCAATATTAATCGTTAAATTTGTAGGAAAATAAAACAATGGAAATTATGAACGTAGTTGAAAAAAGAGACTTTATACACAGGTATTTGCATCAGTTAGAAGAACCTGTTCTAAATGAAATTTACGCCAAAATGATATCCCTTTTCAATGAAACTTTAATTGAAGAATCAGAAGAAGATATTGTAAATGGAAATCTAATCGGTCACGAATCATTAAAACAGGAGATATCAAATTGGAAGACTACAAAATAAGTTGGACTTCGAGAGCTGTGAAAGACCTGCGAAAGATATATAACTTTTACACAGAGCAAATTGGAGAAGATAAGGCTTTTGAAATAATCCAATCTTTAGTAAATCAAGTTGATATTTTATCAGACAGGAAATTTGTTGAAATTGGTGCTATAGATTAACAGTTTAGTCATTTAAAAAGGACATACAAAAAGCTAATCGAACACAATATAAAAATCACTTACAGAACAAGCGACAACAGCAATACTGTCTATATTAACAGAGTCTTTGACACACGTCAGAATCCGAATAAAAATAAATAACCCCACCGCACGACCTGTCCCGATAGTGCAACGTATCGGGAATCAGGAAAAGCGGTATTCGTCATCAATCGTCAGCACTGCGTCCGCCTATCGGCAGAAAAAGCCAGGCCAAACCATCATAGCAAATTTCAGTAATTCCTTTATATTTAATTAACTTTTCTTTTTTACGTTTGTGACTGTATTTAGTTGCAAATATAATTTCTTTTTTAATTTTGCTGGTGTTATTCCTTCAGATTTTTTTGAGTATGCTCTATACTATTGATTACGTGCCGTTTGGTTGAGCTTTCGTATTTGTGTCCGGCCATATTTTTCTATCAGTTAGTATTTTATACTTTGACCAACAAAAAACTATTTTCAAGCGCCAGCGGGGGCTGTCTTTTGTCATACCATTTAACGATACATTGCGGGAAATTCCATTATGAACTAAAAATTATATATTCAACGGAATAATTGTATAAAATGATTTTTTTTTTTTCTTTGTTGTGAAAACAAGCTGGAAGGAGGTGATATATTATCCCTGTGACTTAATTACGATTTCTCACAGGTTAACTTAAATCAGATATTTTTTTAAGAAAATGCATTGAATAATAAGATTATTGATGTATAGGTGTGATCCTACCCAAACGGATACTGTTTAGCTATGCAGTAATATAGTAAAAAAGTAGAAGCACAACCCAAGCAAAAACGGTGTTTTTGGCAAGAGATGTGCTTCAATTGTAACATTTCAAAAATAATTAAAATGAGACATTTAGTTAGACTTATAATCATTTTATTTTTTATTAAATTTGTTTTAGTTTCTTGTCAACAGGATGAATATTATGAGCCGCAGGAAACTTTTAAATCAAATTATCGATATGATAAGGATATAAATAGTTTTGCAGAGATGGTAGCCAAGGCAATGAATTCCAGGCAGTTTAGGGCTTCAATTAAGAAGGAGGCGGTAAAGGAATTTGATGGCGATTTTGATGTTTTAATGGCCAAGTATCAAGATAAACAGATTAATACAGAAAAAAGTAGTGAAGGGATTAATCTTTTTGATCATTTGGCTGAAAAGTCTACCAAAACGAAATCTTTAAATGATAAAAAGAAAGCAAAGAAGTACCTTAAAGAATTGCAAAATAAATATCCGTTATTACAGATATCTGTTCCTGAAGTTTATGAAAACAGCACAAAAGAATGGGATGTTGACTCACATATTCCTCTAGTAGCATACATTCCATCTGATTACCAGGAAGGGGAAACTAAACAGATTCCTGCTTATGATCAGTATGGCAAGAAAGTATTTATTGATGCCGTAACTGAACCAACAGAGCCAGTAATAGTGGTTAGTATGAATGAGCGATTGATTGTTTTCGAAAAAACTAAATCATTACCCGAACAAGATTTTATTGAGATCGCTAGCACTTCAGATTACATAATAGGCCTGGCGCCAGGCCCAGGAGGTAGTCATATTGTTACTGTTGGTGGCGGTACCGGTGGTGGCGGTACCGGTGGTGGCGGTACCGGTGGAGGTACTGGTGGCGGTGGTACCGGTGGAGGTACTGGTGGTGGCACTACTTATGATAGAGATAGTAATGATGAAAAAGATTATTTGAACAAAGCAAAGTTCGTATCGAAGGATGCTTTCAGAAGTGTTGAAGGCTGGCCGTCAGGGAAACCTGAGTTTAAAGTAACAATATTGCATACACAAACAATGGGAGGTTCACATTCTTTAGGTACTCTAACTAAATATCCCACTAAGAATGGGTGGATTAGAAAAAAACTTTTTACAGTTAGTTTGTTGACTAAAAACTTAAATATGGAATTATTTACATACAATAGAGATGAGTTTGGCAATAGATACAAAATACACTGGCTTGAGCAGGATTGGGGAACCAATAATCAAACATTCACTGTTAATTATTCCAATGATTTTGAAGGCGGAGGTCAATTTGATATTGATTTTGAAGTAGAAGGAAAATCAAATGATGATGAAGCAGGCGAGTCATATGTTGAGTATATAGATGATACTGACGGCGAGGGGTATATGTACTCAACAGGCATATTGAATTTTTGGATTAATCAACAATAGTAAATTAAAAGGTTGTATTCACTTGAGAATGCAGCCTTTAATTTCAAATTCTTTATTGAACGAAACTATGATATTTGTTTTGTAGTTTTGTTATAAATGAATAGTGCTTTTAAAGTAAAAATTTTATAATGAATTCAATTAAACAGCTTTTGTTGCTCTCATTGCTAATAATTTTTAAACTCAATACTTTAGCGCAAACATACTCAATTTCAGGTAAAGTAGTTGATTTTGAGAGCCATGAACCTTTAATTAATGTAACAGTACATAGTCACGATAGTAATAAAGGTATTTATACGAATGATTATGGTTATTATAGTCTTATCTTGCCAAAGGGTAAACATCAACTATCCTACTCTTTTGTAGGGTATGGAGAGATTTTGAAAGCAATAGATTTACAGACAGATACGATAATTAATATAGCATTAAAGCCAGGGGAATTACTTCAAACAGTAGAAGTCACAGCCAATCAGAATAGTAGGCTTGTGGCCGAATTAGGTGCAATAAGACTCAATCCACAGTTGATTGAAGAGTCTGCTATTATTTTTGGTGAAGCAGATTTGATCAAATATGCTCAACAAATGCCAGGTGTACAGGGTGGTCATGAAGGTTTTTCAGGTATGCATGTGCGAGGAGGCAGCCATGACCAAAATCTTATTTTACTCGATGGTGTGCCTGTTTATAATATTAACCATTTTTTTGGCTTGTTTTCGGTATTTCACCCCGGGGTTATCAAAAGTGCTACACTTTATAAAAGCAACATTCCTGCTCGTTATAGAGGAGGAGTATCATCTGTGCTAGATGTACGCTTAAGAGAAGGTAATTTGCAGAAATATACAGGTGAAATAGCTATAGGCCTTATTTCGTCTAAGATTAATATTGAGGGTCCAATAAAAAAAGATACAGCCTCTTTCTTATTTGCCTACAGACGAACCTATTTAGATTTGTTCACGAGACCACTGGCTGCTGCAACTGGAAGTAATGTAAGTGTGGGATACTTTTTTCACGACTTAAATGCCAAAGTTAATTATGTTTTTTCACCCAAAAGCAGGCTCTATCTGAGTACTTATATTGGAAAAGATGCTTTTTTTATGAAAAACAAAGAAAGTGTCCAAACTGATGATGTAGATTATGTAATTAATCAGAAATCAGATCTTGGATGGGGAAATATTACCGGTGTTATGCGCTGGAACTATATTTATTCAAATCAGCTTTTCTCGAACTTTACTTTTTCGGTAAGCCATTTTGACTTTGATAATAGCAACCTTACAAGCGAAAATACTTCTGATGGTGATAAAAAAATAGATAATAATTACAGCTCAGGTATTGAGGAACTTGCCACGGCAATAGATTTTGATTACTTCCTTGCACACGATCACTACCTACGATTTGGCATAAAGCTAAGGGGTAGACGTTTTAATCCCGGTATAGAAAGTATGCATTATAATTATCAAAATGACATTGAACTGAATTCTACTGTTTCAAATGCAAAAGTAACTGCCCTGCAGTACGCTGTCTATATTGAAGATGAATGGGAAGTTACTGGTGAAATAAAGGCTTCCATTGGGTTGAATATTAATGGTTTTTATACAGACAGTGTTTCATACAACTATTTGGAACCAAGATTAGCCATAAATTGGCAAATAGCTGAAAAAGTTGCTCTGATGGGAAGTTATAACTACCTTCATCAATACCTTCATTTGGTCACCAATTCAGGTTTGGGTATGCCAACAGATCTATGGGTTCCTTCAACAAAACGTATTCCACCTGTTAGCGTATCCCAGCCTTCTTTAGGCATTAGCTGGCAAATTCTCCCCAAAGTGCACCTTAACATGGATGCTTATTATAAAAGTATGCATAATGTTACCGAATACCGTATGGAATACTTGCTAGAAGAAGACCAAAAAGATTGGCAAAATAAACTAGTGAGTGGTAATGGAAAATCTTACGGTATAGAAATTTTGCTGGAGAAAAGTGGGCAAAAAACGAATGCATGGCTTAGCTATACGCTTTCAAAATCAACTCGTACTTTCGAAGAGCTTAATCAAGGAAAACCTTTCCCATATGTGTACGATCGACGGCATATTTTCAATGTCAATTTAACCCACGAATTCAATGATCATATTAAGCTTAATGCTTATTGGGTTTTTCGTAGTGGCAGGTTTGCTACTTTTGAAACCAATAGCTATATGCCTTACTCACCTTTTCCTACTGGAAATGAAACTGTGGATTACTACGGCCAAATGAATAATTTACAATATCCTAATTACCACCGATTGGACTTATCATTGATGCTGGAGAAAGAAAAAAAGCGGGGTGTACGAACCTGGAAAATTGGCCTTTATAATGCCTATTCTCAAGTCAACCCTTTTATCGTAGAGTATGATTCTTCAATGAATAGATTTAACAAGATTGGCATATTTCCTATTCTACCTTTTATTAGTTATCATTTTAAATTTTAGTTATGGTTAGGTTTATTCTTTTATTTACAATTGCTGCATCCACACTTTATTCTTGCCAGGAACCCGTTGATTTGTACCTAGAAGAAGGAGAGCGGAAGATCGTTGCACATGGATATTTATCACCTGGAGTACAAGCTGAAATTAACCTAGAATTATCCTTTCCATACAACTCAGGGGATGGCGGAGACACTGAGGAAATAACAAATGCTGTAGTAAAACTAAATGATCAATATGGTCATACACAGGAGTTTTCATACAATGATTCCATAAGGTCATATTTACCTGTTAATTATATGAATATATTGCCCGGCGATGTGTATGATTTAAAGGTAAAAGTACCGGGGTATGATTCTGTTTTCGCTCGCACAAGAATTCCCTCAAAAATAAAAATTGATTCCATACGACACTACCCCGTAACAGTAGATTATAGAGAATTGGAAAGATATGAGATCACATTTTCTGATCCTCCCAATGAAGAAAACTTCTACTTTTTCTATACCATTGGTGGTTCATATAATCATTTTTATAGTGATGATCCTTTATTGCAATGGGATTTTGTTGAAAAGGATTATATCGTATTTAGTGATGAGATTATTGATGGGCAAAAATACACAATAGTAATCGATTACTTTTTTAATTCTGAGGATAGTGTAAGCATTCATTTGCAAAGTCTTTCACCCGAAGCATATTTTTATTTTCAGTCGATTGATGCTCAGCATAATATACATGAGTTCCCAATTGAGAATGTGGAATTAAACATACCCATTGCTCAGCCATTTCAGATATTTACGAACCTGGAAAATGCAGTTGGCATTTTTGCTTCCTTTAATTCAGATGTAAAAACACTACCAGCTCCTGAATGATTTTTTCGGACATAATTTCTTTGTGGAAACAAGTTGCAAACTATCTGTCCCAGCCTGGATTTGAAACTAGCGCAAAAAAAAATCCGTGCTAGAGCATGTTTAATTTCACTTCGCTACTTTTGAATTCATGCCAAATGTTATGCGTCATTTTTTTGTTTCAATTGTCACCTTTGAAAAGCCTTTTCAATAAGCTGCTAAAAATCATACCGTATTAGAGCGTAATTAATAATGCAGTCTTTGACTATACTCAAATTTTATTGTGTCCCTTGTTTTATCCTCAGTAATTTAAAACCTTTTCAAATTAGCGTATTTCCCGAAAAAACACATCTCTGAGGTTTTTTAAATCATCGGCATTGCCTAAATTCACATCCCCCCGCTGGCGCTTCCAATGCCAATCCCACATTAAAATCAAAATTTAGTGTCTCGATATTGGGAATGGGTTTTGGTAGTAGATTTTGAATCTTGAGTGAGGATAAGTGAAAGCTTTCCAAAAAAATATCCTTCAAATAGCAACTCAATCGACGATAAATAAACGCTAAGTTCGTGCTATTGCATTATTATTCTACGTTATGTTAATTGCCTAAGCGGATATGATGTATCAAAATAGATAAACATGTTTTTTTTAGAAGCTAACCATCTTAAATTTTGTCTGGTTAGATAATTCTCCGTTAAATAAAAAATTGTAAATTGTATTTCAAATATGCTTGCTCTATAGCCTTCTATAATCGATAAACCCATAACCCATGCAACAATGCTCATTCGAAAATATACCCGATAGTTTCTTAAAAAAATGGCAGGAAATTGCTGATCTGTTAGCCAATATCATTCAAGTGCCCGCTGCGCTAATTATGAAAGTAGAAAACGAGACTATGGAAGTTTTCTCTGCAAGCAAAACAGAAAATAATCCATACAACATTGGTGATAAAGAACACTGGCACGGCTTATATTGCGAAACGGTAATTAAAACACAAAAAAAACTCAATATTCCCAATGCACTAAAAGATAAAGACTGGGACAAAAACCCCGATCTTAAATTGGGAATGCTTGCTTATCTCGGGTTTCCCATAAACTTCCCCGATAAAACCCCTTTTGGCACCTTATGCGTGCTCGACAGCGAGGAGAGGCAGTTTACAGCAGAGCAGGATAAAATATTACTCCAATTCAAAAACACCATAGAGCTGGATTTGGCTTTGATATGTACGTTGGAATTAGAAAAAAACAGCGATCAAAGCGATATAATTAATAATTTACTGCACAATAACGAAGAGTACCAGGTGATAAATGAAGAGTACCTCACAACAAACGAGGAGCTTCAACAAACCAATGACGAATTACAGCAAGCCAAACAAAGAGCTGAAGAAAATGAAGAAAAATACCGCCGAATTGCAGATAATGTAACCGATGTAGTCTGGATTACCGACCTCGAAATGAACCCGACTTACATTAGCCCCTCAGTTGAGCGGGTGTATGGAATTACGCCCGAAGAATACCTCAAACATCCAATAACCCGGACTTATCCGCCGGCATCCATTGAAAAGTTTAAGCAAACGTTGGCAGAACAATTTGCAAAAGAGCAAGACCCAAAGGCCGATAAAAACCGGACTTTTCAACTTGAAGTAGAACGCTATTACGCCGATGGTACCCTTGGCTGGGATGCCATTAATGCGACTTTCATACGCGATGCTCAAAAGAACCCGATAGCTATTCAGGGTGTTTCGCACGATATTACCGAGCGTAAACAGGCCGAAGAAAAATTACAAGAAAGCGTAAGGCGTTTTGATGAGTTGGTGGCAAAAATACCTGTGGGCGTATATGCCGTTTGGTTAAAACAAGACGGACAAATGAAATTCGACTACATCAGCGATCGTTGGTGTGCCATCCATAAGTTGAAGCGTGAAGATGTCATGGCTGATGCTGCAATAGTGAATAATCAGGTTCATCCCGATGAACGGGAAGCTTTTCTTGCAAAAAATCTGGATGCAGCACGTGGGCAAAAATCTTTTGTATGGGAAGGACGCTTCATTGTTGGTAAGGGAGAACTGCGATGGCTTCGAATAGAGTCTTCACCGGCTGCTTTTAATAATGACAACATTCGCTGGTTTGGTGTTACACAAGATATTACGGAACGCAAACAGGCAGAAAAGTCACTACAAGAAAAAAATGACCTTTTAGAGAAGGTTTTTGACAGTAATTTTGATTTGGTTGCACTCACCGACCTGGAAGGCAACTTTACTATGGTTGGCAAATCGCACGAAATACTGGGCTATGACAGGGATTTTTTGAGTGGAAAAAACGTAATGGACTTTGTACATCCCGAAGATGTGGCACATGTAAGCAAAGAATTTACACAGTTTTTAAAATCAGGTAACGACCGCATGGTTGAATACCGCAATAGATGCAGCGATGGTACCTATTTATGGTTTGAAACCATAGGCACAATATTAAAAGATGAAAAAGGCAATCCGGAGCAAATTTTATTTAATACACGAAATATTACTGAACGAAAAAAAGCAGAAGATGCGCTACGCGAAAGCGAAACCCGGTTCCAGAAAATGCTTAGCGTTGTTCCTGATATGATATCAATCCAGAACCCCGAAATGGATATTCTTTACAGCAATTGGCAAGGTTTTGCCGCTGTGCCGAAAAGCAAACAATTTTTAAATACAAAATGTTATAAAACTTACCGGAATTTTGATGATACCTGTCCGGATTGTCTCGCAAAAACAGTTTTGAAAACACGGAAACCTGTTCATGAAGAAAGACAGTTACCGGACGGAACATGGTATGATATCCGTGTGATTCCAATACTTGATGAAAACAATAACGTTGAAATGTTTATGGAGTGGGTGCGGGATATTACTGAAAGCAAACAGACCGAGGAAACACTGCGTTTAAATTATGCACTGCTACAGATCGCAGGTGAAACGGCTCGTTTCGGTGGTTGGAGTGTCGATTTAGAGAAAAACACAGCTACCTGGTCTGATGCCGTGGCGGATATTCATGAAGTGCCGCAAGGATTTGCCCCACCTGTAGAGGAAGCCATCAATTTTTATGCACCCGAATGGCGAGAAAAGATTACACAGGTTTTTGGTGATTGCGCCCAAAAAGGGATTCCTTACGATGAAGAAATGGAAATTATCACTGCAAAGGGGAAGCGTGTATGGGTGCGGGCTAATGGTAGAGCGGTGAGAGATGAAAACGGCAAGATAATTAAAGTACAGGGTTCTTTTCAGGATATTACTGAGTATAAACAGGCAGAAGAAGCACTGAGGGAGAGCGAACGAAAAATGCGAAGCATTTATAGTGTGGCTCCTACCGGGATCGGGGTTGTTGTTAATAGGGTGCTTAAGGATGTGAATCCGCGTGTTTGCGATATGACCGGCTATGCCAGGGAAGAACTAATTGAAAAAAATGCCCGCATACTTTATCCTACACAAGAAGATTATGAATTTGTCGGCAAAGAAAAGTATAAGCAAATCAGGGCAAAAGGTACTGGTGAAGTGGAGACGCGCTGGCAGCAGAAGAATGGAACAATCATCAATTTGCTCATGGCTTCTACACCCATTGATAAAAAGGACCTCTCCAAAGGCGTAGCATTCACTGCCCTGGACATCACCGACCGCAAACAGGCAGAGGAAGCTCTTAAAGACAGTACAAAAAAACTGCAACACTGGCATGAGTTATTGACTTACATCATTAAACACAATAGGAGCGCTGTAGCTGTGCATGACATAGATTTGAACTACATCTATGTGAGCCAGCGATATATGGATATTTTCAACGTGAAAGACCCGGATATTATTGGAAAACATCATTACGAGGTATTCCCCGATCTGCCCCAAAAGTGGAGGGATGTGCATCAAAAAGCGCTTCAAGGAGAAGTGCAAAGTGCAGAAGAAGATCCGTTTTATCGTGCAGACGGGATCGTGGAATGGACACGCTGGGAGTGCCGCCCGTGGTACGAAGCTGATGGCTCCATCGGGGGCATCATTGTTTATACAGAGGTGATTACCGAACGCAAGCAGCGGGAACAAATATTAACCGAGCAAAAAGATTTGCTCTCGGCGATTTACCGCAACGCACCTATGGTGATGATGGTCGTCAATTCCGAAAGGCGTGTCCAGCAGGTCAATGGCTTTGCCACGCAGTTTGCCGGCAAAGATGCAGAAGATATGTTGGGTTTACGTGGCGGTGAGGCACTGCGGTGCATGCACGTTTTGGATGACCCCAAAGGTTGCGGATTTGGGGAGTTTTGCCGGCAATGTGTTATTCGCAACACGGTGCTTGATACCCTCGAAACCGGTGAAACGCATTTGCAGGAAGAAGCGCCCTATTTTTTTAAAGGGGAAGATGATAAGATTAAGGAAATGACCTTCCTGACTTCTACCACAGCCATTCAGGTAAAGGGTGAGCGCATGGTTCTGGTAACTCTGCAGGACATCACAGATCGCAAACAGGCTGAGGAAGCGCTTAAAGAAAGCGAAAAAAGATTCCATCATGTATTGCGCGATATTCCATGGATAGCAGTGCAAGGCTACCAATTTGACGGTACAGTAATTTATTGGAATAAGGCATCAGAGAATCTGTACGGTTATACTGCGGATGAAGCATTTGGAAGTAAATTGTATGAACTTATTATTCCACCGGAGATGCGTGAAAATGTGCGCGATGAAATGCAGCAAATGCATGAAACTTTAAAGCCAGCACCTTCGGCTGAATTGTCTTTGATGCGAAAAAACGGTTCCAGAGTTTCTGTTATTTCCAGCCATGCTATTATTCAGAGAAAAGGACATGCACCCGAACTATTTTGCTTGGATGTAGATATTACCGACCGCAAAAGAGCTGAAAAATTACTGCAGGAACGTAACGAAAAGATTAGAGCACAAAATGAAGAATACGAGAGTATTAACGAAGAGTTAAGGCAAATCAATGAAGAACTGATTGAAGCCAAAGAAAAAGCCGAGCAGAGCGACCGCCTGAAGACGGCATTTCTGCAAAATATGTCGCATGAAATACGCACACCACTCAATGCTATTTCAGGTTTTTCGGGTATGCTGAATAAACCAAAACTACAGGATGAGAAACGGAAAAAATTTGTTTCCATCATTCAAAATAGTAGCCAGCAATTGGTGGCAATTATCAGCGATATTCTTACCATTTCGTCGCTCGATACCGAGCAGGAAAAAGTAAATATCGCCGAAGTTGACATAAATCGCGTTATGGAAGAACTTTTTTCCATTTTTAAACCCGAAGCGCGAAAGCAAGATATTGCATTAAAAACAAAAAAACCATTAAGCGATGGTCAGTCAGTTATTTATACGGATAAAACAAAGATCACACAGATATTTACAAATTTACTGTCCAACGCACTCAAATTTACCCACGAAGGTTTTGTTGAAATGGGCTATACTGTGAAAACAGACAATGAGATAGCCGAAATGGAATTTTATGTAAAAGATTCCGGTATTGGCATGACTTCCGACCAGCAAAAAATAATATTTGAACGGTTTCAGCAGGCACATAAATCAATCAATAAACTTTATGGTGGTACCGGTTTAGGGCTCTCTATTTCCAGGGGGTTTGCCGAAATGTTGGGTGGTAAAATTTGGCTGGAGTCAGCACCCAATGAAGGATCCACTTTTTATTTTACCATACCGTATAAATCTGTCAATAAGATTGATACAGCAACGTCTCATATAGCACAAAACGTAAGTTCAGGAACCATTTTGGTAGCCGAAGACGAAGAATTAAATTTTATTCTTATTGAAGAGTATTTGAACAGCCTCGACGTAAAACTTATTCATGCCAAAGACGGACAGGAAACCTTGGATATTTGTAAATCAAAACAGCAAATAGACCTGGTTTTAATGGACATTAAGATGCCAAAGATCACAGGCGATGAAGCAGCAAAAATAATAAAGAAACTGAAACCCGGTTTGCCAATTGTAGCGCAGTCGGCTTACGTTCAGGAGCACGATATTGAACGTTTTTCAGATATATTCGACGCTTACCTGGCAAAACCAATTACCGAAGACGTTTTAAAGCAAATTGTAAATAAATTTATCAACATTTCGAAGGAATGAGGTTTAACCCTCGAACCGGCGCTATCGCAGCTGAAACCCAACCCTCGAAGCGGTTGGAGCGCAGCGGAAACCCTTCGAGCGGTTGAGAAACCAATTCGCGGAGTAAAATACTACCGTTTTACGGGTTGAAATTCCAACCGCTTTCTGGTTTGCAAACCCAACCGCTTCAAGGGTCTGCGACCACTTGAAGGGTTTAACGTTCGTTGAAGGCATTGGCGACCCGAATCCTCGAAGCGGTTTCGAGTGGTGCAAATTAATTACTATATTTGATAAAAATTAAAGTAATAGCCAATAATCATAAGGCATGCAAAACAGAATTCCATTAGACGAAGGGCTTTATTACCATATTTATAATCATGCCAATGGTCAAGACGATTTTTTTAAAGATAAAAATGATTATCAGAATTTTCTTAATCGCTATGTAAAATATATTGTACCAATTTGCAATACGTTTGCATATTGTTTAATGCCAAACCATTTTCATTTTTTTGTTCAGGTTAAACCTGAAAATGACCTAATTAAAATCCTTAAACCAAATCAAGAAACCAATAAAGTTGATAGCAAAACAATTAGCTACTGCTTTTCCCATTGTTTCAATGGTTATACCCAAGCATTCAACAAAAAATATCACAGAAATGGTAATTTGTTTAAAAGTACTTTTAAGCGAAAACCTGTAAAAACTGAAAAATATTTTGTCCAGTTAGTTCATTACATTCATTCGAACCCTGTAAAAGATGGATTTGTAGAGAAAATTGAGCAATGGGAGTACTCATCGTATAACTCTTTTTTCTCAAATAATTCGGATAAATTTATCAGGAAGGGAACTGTTATTGAGTATTTTGGCGATATTGAGAATTTTAAATTTATACACCAACAACCGTTTAATTTATAAAACACTTCGAAGCAGTTTAAACGCAGCGGAAACCAAACCCTCGAAGCGGTTGGAGCGCAGCGGAAACCCTTCGAGCGGTTGAGAAGTAAGTAACGAACGGTGAAAATAAAAAATTAACCGTTTTCCGGTATATAAACCCAACCGCTTCAAGGGTCTGCGACCACTTGAAGGGTTTTACGTTCGTTGAAGAATTTTGTTCCCAAGCCTCAAGGCGGTTGCAGCGCGGCGGAAACCCTTCGAGCGGTTGAGAAGTAAGTAACGAACGGTGAAAATAAAAAATTAACCGTTTTCCGGTATATAAATCCAACCGCTTAGCAGTGTAAAATACTACCGTTTTACGGGTTGAAATTCCAACCGCTTTTTGGTTTGCAAACCCAACCGCTTCAAGGGTCTGCGACCACTTGAAGGGTTTTACGTTCGTTGAAGAATTTTGTTCCCAAGCCTCAAAGCGGTTGGAGCGCAGCGGAAACCCTTCGAGCGGTTGAGAAGTAAGTAACGAACGGTGAAAATAAAAAATTAACCGTTTTCCGGTATATAAATCCAACCGCTTAGCAGTGTAAAATACTA
>Ga0102940_1001623_pt1 | contig 14265 bp, 8 predicted proteins | sample SalPonR2_C_D1_MG_FD_78215 | JGI IMG/M metagenome (GOLD analysis project Ga0102940, IMG submission 78215) | Salt pond soil microbial communities from South San Francisco under conditions of wetland restoration - Salt Pond MetaG R2_C_D1_MG | ecosystem: Environmental > Aquatic > Marine > Intertidal...
CTTTCTACACCATTAATAGAACCAAAAATGATTTCATTAAGCATTGTATTTTCATATATGCACTCAACCTGGGTATCTGCCCATGGCAATTTTGTCAGGGTTTTTCCATCGTATTTAAGTATTTCATTAAACCCGGTAAAGAGCATTGTGCCATCTGAAAGCCTGGTTGAACCGTGTGTATAGTGCGTTTCATTGTAGTTGCCAAATGCTTTTACCCTGCTGAATGCTCCGTTTTCATATTTTTGCACACCTTCACTCAGTGACGCAAAGTACATTTCACCATTGTTACCTTCTACGACAGACCATACATTTTTAATAAGACCATGCCGTGGAAACAGGTTTAGAAAAGCAGTTGTCTCCAGCTTATAAAGCCCTCCCTCGGTGGTAATCCATAAAACAGAATCTTTGTCAAGCAGTGTGGACGAGATTAATTCTGAGTCCCAAATGAGTTTTGATGTATGTTTATCATTATATAGATTAAGTGATGATCCGGTTTTATAATGTCTATGGTACGGATTTATGATTTCATTTTCAATCATGACGGGCATATCCATTTTTATTGTGGAATGTCCTGTGTAACGGTGAAAGGAGGTATCTGTAATGAAATATGTATTGGTATTATGCTGAACCACTGATGCATTTAAACCATTAAAAACAGGTTTGATATATGATTTTTTATCGATAGGTTTACTTAGTCTGTAAATGGTGTCATTTTGCTCAAAAAATATTGATTGGTTGTTATTGCAGAGCCAGTGTTTTATAGATTTCCCATTTAATCCTTCAATTGTGAATGATGTATAGATTTCATAAGTCCGATTCTTATATTTTATCAGTTGAACAGTATCATTGCTGGCTGTAGTTAAAAAGATATGTTCGGAGGATGTTATGTAGCGGTAATTTAGTTTGTTAGTTTTGTATTCTTCCGGTATAGTTGACAATGAAAAAGTTTTCCCATTATACTCTGATATTCCGTTTTGTCCAAATACACAAATTCTTCCGTTTTTTATTTCAGTTACACCATAATTCCGATTATTCGGCAGGCCATCTTCAACGCCATAGTTTTTAAACTCTTTTCCATCATATTTTGATATACCGTTTTTTGTCCAGATCCATAGAAAACCTTTGCTATCCTGCATTATTCCCAACGTTTGGGTTTGAGGAAGGCCGTCACTTACATCGTATTTTGTAATGGTGTATTCCTGTGCAATTGCGCTACAGACGAAAAACAGACAGATAATAATATAAATGTAACGATGGCTCAATGATAAATGGGTATAGTGAAAATTGTTATGATTCCATGGCTGTTGGAAATTAAAGCTAAATTTTTTTTTTGAATTGGCAATCGTTTATAATAAAAATTATAAATGTTGATAAGTTACTGCTGCGATGGCGGGCTATTCTTCAATAGTTTTTATTGCGAATCCGGAGACTTTAACTCCTTCAAGCACATCAGGATAATTTTTACCTAATTTGTGCTGATTATCTTTAAAATATTCGGTTTTAAAATTGTAAATAGAATTCGCTCCCATTTCTTTGCTGTGCCTGACTATTGTGTCAATGCAATCCTGAATATTTATTGATTCCCAGATCCAGGTCTTCACAGTATACATGGGTGTTTGTTTTTTATTGCTGTCAGGATCAAAGGATGGGTTAGGAATATCAACTGCTCTGTAGTTTGCTTCAGGCATAAGACAATATTCCAGCATTGCAACCGGTTCATATGACCCATCCGGATCGGCTGTAGTAATATGAAAACCTTCTTTGGTCCATTCTCTAAAGTCAACAATATCCAACTGTTCCATACCATTGACATATTCCTTTGTGCCAGCACAGGACAAAACTAAAAATGACAAGAAGGTTAAAACAAGTCTTAGAAGCATTGTCTATTGGTATTTAATTAGTTACAGCATATTTGGTTATCAATTCAAACAATTCATCCCTGTCGATAGGTTTTGTCACATAACCGTCAAATGCATCCTTGTATTTATCAATTTCTACAGAAAGAGCATAGGCAGTTTGGGCAATAATGAATATGTCAGGATTGATTTCTTTAATTTTTTTTGCCGCGGTATATCCATCCATTTTTGGCATCTTGATGTCCATGAGAACAATTCTAATATCAGAATGATGTTTGAAAAGCTGGGTCGCTTCTTCTCCGTCATTAGCATGTATCAGCGTTAGGTCACTGTCTATAAATAGCTCTTCAATAAACATATAGTTCACAGCTTCATCTTCTGCTACAAGTATTTTGACCGATCCGGGTTTTAAGGGTTTGGAGGGTGTTGTATTCATTTTTTTAATCTTTACTGGTTTTTAGTCGGCCCATTAAATATTCTGATATTAATTTAATAATATATGGATTGCAAGATATGATATAAGTAGATGCAGCGAAACGTGGTTTTTACGTGAATCGGAATTTAAAACACCTAATTTTGAGATTGTTATCGCAAATCTAATGGCAGCTACGGGCTTTATGAACAGGCAATTCCTAATAACTTTCTTGATGGTCGAGAGGAGATTGCTTTTAGGTTTTGTGGGGGATGGTAAAGCTGAATGTTGTTCCTTTGTTAACCTCACTGTTAATATGGAATTCACCGCTGTGTTTTTCAATGAAATCCTTACAGAGGATTAACCCCAGTCCGCTTCCTTTTTCATCTCTTGTACCAGGTTTGGTATAACTTTTTTCAGTTTGGAATAGATTATTTAATTCCTCTTTAGTCATTCCAATTCCATTGTCCGATATCTCAATTCTGACATACTGTTTTTCTTCGATAGCAGATAATTTTACGTGGCCATTGTTTTCAGTAAACTTGATGGCATTTGAAAGTAGGTTCCTAAGGATGGTGTCAAGCATATTTTTATCTCCGAAAACAATCAGGTTTTCTGGAATATCCCTTGATATTTGAATATCCTTTTGAAAGGCATTTGCACTTATGAAATTGACCAGTCCTTTCACTACTTCATTAAGCTTTAATAGTTGCGGATTAAAATCGATTTGACTGGTTTGCAACCTGGACCAGTCAAGCAAATTATTCAGCAATTCGATTTCTTGCTTTGCAGCATCATTTATGATTTTACAATAGTCAGTTACTTTATTAAAATCACCTTCTTCTAATTTCTTTAATGCCAATTCCGAAAAATTAAATATAGCGCTTAATGGGCTTCGGAGATCGTGCGATATAATGCTAAAGAATTTATCTTTTTTCGCAATTAAATCCCTGAAGTTTTTTTGGCTTTCCAAAAGTGCTTCCTCTGATTCTTTTCTTTCCGAGATATCCCTGCATGCGCTTATTGTTCCGGTAAATTTACCGTTACTATTTATTAGCATGCGAATGTTGCATATAGTATGCCTTGTAGTTCCGTCTTTTTGTTTAAGTAGAAATTCAAAGTTTTTTAAAAAGCCGCCTTCCTTTTCTAGTTTTTTAATGATACTATTTCTTGCTTCAGGATAAGCGTAAATAGTTTTTATATGGATACCCTTTAAATCTTCGGGCGATTTATATCCACAAAGATTAGCAGCGGCAGGACTTGCCTCTTTGATAAAACCTTTTGTATCAGTTTCAATAATAGCTTCGTTCAAAAGGTTTATTAAATTTTTGCATTTATCCATTTTATTGTCTTATCAATTTTTTACAGTAATTGGACCTCTGTCATTAGCCCCATAATCTAGTTATTAATGTAATAACAGGTTTAATTATCGAAATTTCAGGTCGAAATATTTAATATTTACTATTGATTTATTTTTATTGTCCATGATTATAGTGTTTTCAGCGAATGATAATAATCAGGATTTATTTTAGAATTCTAAAGCAGCTTCTAAAGCTCAATAGAAAGTACAATATAGTATTATTTACTTCTTGATTAGATTTCATATTGTAATAATGTATAAAAGGCATGTTATATTGTATGAAACGAACATGTAGTTTAGCATTCTATACTACAAAAGAGTATGACTAAAATTCATCGAGTGTTCCATATGACAATTGAAAAAAAAGCCCAGATTCGCTTGCCGCGAACCGGGCTTTTCGAGTCTTCTGTCGGGGTAGCGAGATTTGAACTCACGACCTCTTCGTCCCGAACGAAGCGCGCTACCGGGCTGCGCTATACCCCGAAATAACTGGTATTTGAGATGTGTTGGCAAAAAGCATAGCACCTTTGATTCTAAGAATGCAAGCAAAAATAATGAAAATATTACAATGGTCATTTCATTATCTTATTTATCTTTAGCTTAATTTCCTTTGAAAATGCTGGCATTAATGATCAAGAATTTTCTTAAAGACAAATTTCTCATTACTAAAATCAGAAACAGGTTTATTCCAACTGTTCAGATTGGACAGAGACAATTATTTCATACGTATCGAACCTTTTTGCGGGATGAAAATCTTCCTGAATTATCAGATACTGGATTCAGGGTCTTTTCCCAGTTTGAAGAGGATGGAAAGTTACTTTTTGTTTTCTCTTTAATTGGAATGACGAATAAAACATTTGTTGAGATCGGATCAGACGATGGGGTTAACAGCAATTCTGCAAATCTTTACTTCAATTTTGGGTGGCGCGGACTATTTATCGATGGAAATAAGAAAAGCGTTAAGCGTGGAAGAAAGTTTTTTTCTAAATTTCCGCATCCATGGCACTATAAGCCAAAATTCATATGCGCCAGCGTAAACAGGGAGAATGTTAATGAACTGATTGAGGGTGCGGGATATGCCGGAGAGGTAGGATTGTTATCGATAGATATCGATGGAAATGACTATTGGGTATGGGATGCAATAACAATAATCGACCCGCAGGTTGTAATCATTGAAACGCACAATGAGTTTGGTATGAATAACATCGTTGTACCATACGATAAGGATTATTCTTATCCCGGGAAACATCCGATTTATCATGGCGCCTCTCCTGTTGCAATGACAAAACTCGCTAACAGAAAGGGTTATCGATTGGTTGGTGCTAATGAGTTGGGATTCAATTTTATTTTTGTAAAAAACGGGCTAGTTGATGATGAAATTCCGGAAGTCTCTGTTGAATCTGTTTTGCAACATCCATCGGCAATAGAAGCCTGCGAAAAATTTGAACCAATTAAAGACTGGGCGTATGTAAAAGGATAAATCCTCTAATCTAAGCTGAGGATTTATTAAAAACAATGCCCCGGGTTACAGATTATCTATTCTCTGAGCAGACTATTTGACTGTTTCACTTTTTAATCCATAAAACTTAAAGACTTATTCTTTAAAAATCAACTCAGAACGTTGTAAGTTGTATAGAATAAGGTGATTAAATAAATATATATATTAATATATATTAAAAGAACTATTTAAATATATATATTTTTATTTACAGTCTTTTTGATGGAAACAGTCAAGCAGTTCTCTTACCTTTTCAACGCCCTCGATATAGTATCGTGCTGCAGTGTTTTTTGTGCCTACTTTTACAGTAAAAGCTTCCTCCGGCATGGATTCGAAGGTATATTCATCTGTCCAGTCATCACCAACGGCAAAAATAAAGTCATAATTCGTGTTACCCATCTTCTGAAGTGCTGCACGGCCTTTATTGATGCCGGAATACTTAATCTCCAGTACTTTATCGCCATCCATAATTTCAAGGTTTAGATTCGATGTCAGGGTACGCAACTCATCCTTCAGCTCCCAGGCCCGCTGTACTCCCAGGTCTGGATCTGCTTTCCGATAATGCCAGACAACAGAGAAATTTTTATGCTCGATAAACGAACGGGGTGTTTGGTCAACATAATACTCCAACATTGGTATAACTGATTCTTTCCACTGATTGTCGATCTGCTCAAGCATGTGCCAGTCACTTCCGGGCTCTCTCAGCCATACGCCATGCTCGGCTATGAAATGGAGGTTCCATTCCGGACCAAACCATTTCCCGAGGGTCTCTTTGTCACGCCCACTAATAATGGCAACAGTGTTTTTTTCCTCTTCAACAAGGTTAGCGAGTATGTCATAGAGCTTTTGATCAGGCTTTGCATCTTTCGGGTTCTTTTTAAAGCCGGAGAGCGTACCATCATAATCGAGGAAAATCATTCTTTTTTTGGCATTTTTATATGCTTTGATGATATCCTTAACGTTATGTGAGCTAATCTTTTTTGTGAGCCTGGTCTTCTGTGATTCAATAACGCCTTCAAGACTGCCGATAAATTCACGCGCCCACCTGTCAACTGTATATCGCTTAAGGCGCTCCTGCATGCCGGTCATCCTGTTTACCTGCTCTTCTTTAGGCATATTTATCGCACAATAGATTGCATTTACCACTTCACCAAGGTTATTCGGATTGACGATGATTGATTCATGTAGTTCCTTAGAAGCTCCGGCCATTTCACTTAATATTAAAACACCATCTTTTTTATACCTTGATGCAACAAACTCTTTTGCAACTACATTCATACCGTCACGTAAGGGCATTATCAGTGCAATATCGGCCATAGAATAAATGTCAACAAGCTCATCGATTGTGAATTCACGGTTTAGGTAACGAACAGGCATCCAGGTTATTGTTCCGTAGTTACCGTTAATTCGGCCTACCATCTCATCTACCTCACGTCTTAAGGATTCATAAAACCTACTATGCTCTTCAGTGGACAATGCCAATAATATAAGACTAACTTTCTCAAGGTATTCAGGATTCTCCTGCAGGAATAATTCGAAAGCCTTTAGTCGTGCAGGAATCCCTTTGGAATAATTCATCTTATCAATTGAGAGAATAATTTTTTCCTGCTTCTCATTGAGCTCTATTTGCTCTATAAGTTTGTGTCGATCCGTACTCTTATCTGTTTTGTAATGATCAACTTTTTTTGCTTTTTCCTGGAAGAAGTCAAAATTGATTCCTTTTGGTAAAGCATCTACTTTTAAAGTTCTCTCGCCAATGGATATTCTGTTAAAGATGGTGTCATGACCAAATATTCTTCTCACACAGCTTAACAGGTGTCTGACATAATCATATGTATGAAAACCAATGAGATCCGCACCCAAAATACCTTGCATAATTTCCTCCCGCCAAGGCAGTAACCGGAAAATCTCGTACGATGGGAATGGAACATGAATGAACAATCCGATATTAAGATGCGGCATTCTCTCTTTGAGTATCATAGGTAGCAGCATCAGGTGATAGTCGTGCACCCAAACAGTATCTCCTTCATTTGCTAATTGCAAAATCTTTTCTGCAAACAGCTGGTTTACACGCTTGTATGCCTCCCATTCAGAGTCAATGTAATATGTGTTTTGGATAAAATAATGGAATAACGGCCAGATTGTATTATGTGAAAAGCCATGCAGGTAATCGTGATAATCTTTTTGATCAGGGAAAATTGGAATACAGCTGTAATTTAGCAGGTTACTCTCAAGTTCCTGAGTTTGTTTCAGGCTTAACTCACACTTTTCAATGCCGGTTAGTCCGATCCACTTTGTCTGGTATTCACCATAAAAGTCTTTTAATCCTGAAATAGTATTCTCTTCCAACGGCTCAAAAGAGAATTTATCGTTTTCGTATTCCGTATGAACAGGTAGCTGATTTGCTGCTAGGAAAAGTCTTTTCTTCATGGGGGTTAATTATATTTCTTTTAGTTTATTTGTAATATCGGGGGATATCCGATCCCGCTCCCAACCACAGGCTCATAATATAATCATAATCTTTTTACCAAGCTCAAAAAACAATAAAATTTTCCATAATAGAGCTTCATTTTTTTTTCAAAAGTTCATTATTAATGATGTACGTAAATTTTTAGTCATCTGTTTTCGTTTAATCATGTCCAATATAAATAAGCTCGTTGCATAAATCCAATTATTTTTGAATGCCTCCTTAAAAATAGATATCTTGAGGGCTTATTTACGCTTATAATTGAAAAACAGTAGAATTATGCCTGACTTTAAAGCAGTTATTTTTGATCTTGACGGAGTAATTACGAAAACAGCACTTGTTCACGGTTCGGCCTGGAAGAAAATGTTCGATGCGTATTTAAAATCCAGGGAAGAACGATTTAATGAGCCTTTCAAGGAATTTACTCATGCCGACGACTATCTTCCTTATGTTGATGGTAAGCCCAGATATAAAGGGGTTGACTCATTTTTGAAGTCACGCGGCATAGATATCCCTTTTGGAGATCCATCCGATGATCCTGAAGAGGAAACAGTATGCGCCCTGGGAAACCGGAAGAATTTACTCTTTAATAAAGTACTTGATGAAGAAGGGGTGCAGGTATATGATTCAACCGTTGCATTGATCAAGCAGTTAAAGGAACTGGATGTCAGAATTGGCGTTGCATCGTCGAGTAAAAACTGCAAGCCGGTGCTGGAGACTGCCGATCTGCTCAAATATGTTGAGACAAGAATTGATGGCGTAGTTTCGGCCGAGATTGGTTTACAGGGTAAACCCGAGCCGGATATTTTTACTACCGCATGTGACCGGCTTGGTGTTTCCTACCATAAGGCCATTGTGGTTGAAGATGCTGTATCTGGTGTTCAGGCGGGGAAAAAGGGCAATTTTGGTCTTACCATTGGCGTGGCAAGAGAGGAAAATGTGCGCGAACTGCGTATAAATGGAGGCGATATTGTTGTAGAGGATCTCGGTGAACTTACAATTGATGATCTGAATAACTGGTTTAAATATGGAATCGAAGATGATTCATGGAAACTCAATTACTACGACTACGACCATGATAAAGAGCGATCCCGCGAGGCATTGCTTGCAGTTGGGAACGGGTATTTTGGTACACGCGGAGCGCTTGAAGAGAGCACAGCCAATAAGGTAAATTATCCGGGTACTTATGTGTCGGGGCTTTTCAATCGAAGGACTTCGAAGGTGGGTGATCGCGATATTGAAAATGAGGACTTTGTAAATATAACAAACTGGCTCCCAGTAACTTTTCGGATTGACGATGGAGAATGGTTTGAGTTTAAGCCCGATGCCAATTTTAAGATTGAGAAGATCCACCGTCAGCTCAATATGAGAAATGGTACGCTTCTCAAATATATGGTAGTAGTGGATAACGAGGGAAGGCGTACCAGGGTGAAGTCGCTCAGATTTGCCGGGATGCACGATCCGCACCGGGCTGCAATGAATTATTCCATTCAGCCTTTGAACTATTCCGGACATATTGAAATTCAAAGTCTGCTTTCTGCAGATCATATCAATGCCGGGGTAGAAAGGTACAGCGATCTGGACCAACAACACCTGGAACCTGTAAGTGAAAATTCAAAAGATAACATCCTGCAACTGCTGGTGAAGACCAATCAGTCGGATATAAAAATTGGTGCAGCAGCCAGACACCGGATCAACAGGATCCATATCAACAGTGAGATAAAAACCGGAAAGGCAAAAATATCTGAGCTATTTAAGGTTGAAGCGCGCATTAATGAAGAGATTTCGCTTGAAAAAATGGTATCTCTCTATACAACCATAAAAAATGATTCAGAAGATCCCATTAAAGATGCCGTGACAGCGATAAATGATATGGAAGGGTTTTATGATGAGCTGAAAAAATCGGAACAGGGATGGGATACAATATGGGGTAGAATGAATGTTAAAGTGATCGGCGACAGGAACGTGCAGCGTTTATTGCACCTGCATCAATACCATATGATGGTTACTGCATCGCCTTATCATGCGGGACTTGATGCCGGGATTCCTCCACGCGGGTTGCATGGCGAGGCTTACAGGGGACATATCTTCTGGGATGAATTGTACATGCTTCCATTTTATAATCTGTATTTTCCCGCTGTGGCAAAGTCTACCCTTGTATACAGATACCAAAGGCTGGATGAGGCCAGGAAATACGCTAAAGAATATGGTTTCGAAGGCGCGATGTTTCCCTGGCAGAGCGGTAGCGATGGAAGGGAAGAAACACAGGTTGTTCACCTTAATCCGCTTTCAGGGGAATGGGGCGATGATTACAGCTCGCTGCAGAGGCATATTTCGCTTGCTATTGCCAATAACATCTGGAATTATTATTTCCATAATACCGATAGAGATTTTATGGAGGTATACGGAAATGAGATGTTCTTCGATATATGCAAATTCTGGATTAGCAAGACCAGTAAGGGCGATGACGGTAAGTATCACATTGATAAAGTTATGGGTCCGGATGAATTTCATGAGAAATTACCGGGTGCTCAGGAAGGTGGGCTGACAGATAATGCCTATACCAATATTATGGTAAGCTGGATGCTGGACAAGGCTGAATTCCTGAAGGAAGATTTTAAGGATGATGGAATATCAGATGTGCTCGAAAAGCTTGAAATAACAGAAGAGGTGTTTGATTATTGGAAAGACGTTGAGCATAATTTGGCATTAAATATCAATGAAGATGGCATTATCGAGCACTTTAAAGGATATTTCGATCTTGAAGAGCTTGACTGGGATGCGTACCGGGAAAAATATGACGATATTCACCGGCTCGATCGCATTCTGAAAGCTGAAGATAAATCCCCCGATGCATATAAGCTCTCCAAGCAGGCTGACCTGCTGATGACATTTTACAACCTTGGTGAAGAGGAGACTACCAAGATCATTGAAGGAATGGGATATGAGCTGCCGGAGGATTATTTCAGGAAAAATTTCGATTATTATATTAAGAGGACATCACACGGGTCAACATTAAGCAGGCTTGTTCATGCCAGACTTGCCTTTAAATTGGGATTAAACGAGGAGGCGATGACGCTTTACACCGAATCGCTTGAGAGTGATCTGAATGATATCCAGGGAGGTACTACCGGCGAAGGTATTCATTGCGGTGTAATGGCCGGGACTATTTACGATACTTTGGTTGCGTTTGCAGGACTCGATCTTTCGCATGCAGAGCCGGTAATAAAATCAAATCTGCCGTCGCATTGGGTGGCGCTCGAGTTTAAGTTTGGATTCAGGGGTGACCAGTATCATTTTATTATTGCCCAGGAAGAAGTAATAATTAACATCTCAGATTCTGAAAAAAACAAAATAAAACTACATATTTGTGACAATGAAGTTGAACTGGAGACAGGAAAGGTATTTAAAGTAATCTGTAAAAATTAGGTGTAATGCTCGGAGATGTTTTGTTGATTAATGATATGCATAAAGAGGCTGCAGCAGCCATTGCTGAAAAGGTGCTGCAAGGTCTTGAGGAAAATGTAGAAGAAAGGTACCGCTATATTGTTGGCATTTCGGGGGAGAGTGGTTCAGGAAAATCTGAGCTCTCCCATGCATTAGGGAAGTATTTGAAAGAACATCATATTAGGGTCAAAGTAATTCATACAGATAATTACTATAACATTCAGCCGCTGTTGCGTGAGGAATGGCGACGCAATAAAGGGTTTGACAAGATTGGGCATGATGAATACGACTGGGTAAAGATTAAGAAGACCATTCGCGATTTCAAGGAAGAACAGGAATGTATGATTCCTTGTATCGACCTGATTCCAGAACAGGTTGACAAGCTTTTGGTGGATTTTGCGAAGATCGACCTGTTGATTCTGGATGGCCTATATGCCATCAATTCACCGGATTTGGATATGCGTGTATTTATTGATCTTACTTATCACGAAACAAAGATTAATCAGATTATCCGGATGAAAGAAGCGATGACCGATTTCAGGTTGAAAATACTGGAAATGGAGCATCGTGCAGTCAGACAACTTCGTCCTCTGGCCGATTATATAATTGATAAATCATATTCTTTGAAGCTTCCGGAAGAAGTCCTTGATGAACATCCCCAGCAATTATAAGTTGATTTATTCATTTCAATATCTTAAATGATTGCGACCCAAAATACCATCGCAATCTGTAAGTTATTTCTGCTAATTTCTTACATATTGATACCATTTTGGTTAATAGATATTTAATCCGAAATAATCTTTATGAACTGTTGATATTGTGTTTGTAACATGTTAACAATATCTAATGGCCACATAAGTTAAATAACAATAATTTAAAGTTAATTTAAATTTTAAGAGGAATTTCAAAATTACTTTTGAGCTTTATTAATAATCAATTTTATAAAAATTCTAACTCAAACCTTAACTATGAAAATGAAAAAGTTTTTACTTTCTGCAGGGTTAATTTTGATGGTTGGACTTATCAATGCCCAGGTAACAGTAACGGGTACTGTACAAGACATCCAAACGGGATTAACCCTTCCCGGGGCAAGTGTTATTGAAGAAGGTACTGAAAATGGCGCAATTACTATGGCTGATGGTACCTTTGAATTGAGAACACTGTCATCAAGCGGGAACATCCTTGTATCATTCGTCGGTTACGAACCAGTAACTGTTGAATTTAGTAGTGGCGCAACCAATCTTGGTGTTATTGAAATGTCAGCCAGTCTTGAACTGAGTGAAGTAGTAATCGTTTCCGGGGTTGTTGATGTGGCTAAAGTAAGAGAAACCCCTGTTGCTGTTTCTTCAATCGGCCCGGCTGAGATTGCACTCAAAGTTGGTAATAGAGAATTTCCTGAAATTATGAATACTACACCTGGTGTTTATGCTACCAAACAAGCTGGTGGTTATGGAGATTCACGAATCAGCCTGAGAGGATTTGATCAGAGAAACACTTCTTTCCTTATTAATGGTCAGCCTGTAAATGACATGGAAAATGGCTGGGTTTACTGGTCCAACTGGCAAGGCCTGACTGATGTAGCCAGTGGAATACAGATTCAAAGAGGATTAGGTGCTTCAAGGCTGGCGGTTCCGTCAGTTGGTGGTACTGTTTCGATTTTTACAAAGGCTGCTAAAAAGGAACAAGGTGGCATGGTTGCTCAAACGGTTGGTAACGATGGCTATCTGAAGACTTCCCTTGCATATAACACAGGTAAAAACGACAACGGATGGGCTTCTTCATTCCTGCTTTCAAGATGGTCTGGTGATGGATATGCCTATGGAACCTCAGGACAGGGCCTGACATATTTTGCAGCGGTTGGCTATGAGCCTGAAGGATCAAAACATGCTATAAACCTCTCTGTATTAGGTGCAGGACAATGGCATCATCAGAGACGTACATATGTGTCAATCCGCGATTATCAGAACTTTGGTGAAGAGGGACTTGACAGAAGGTGGAATACAGATGCTGGATTCCTTGAGGGAGAAGAGTTCAATATGAGAAGAAATTTCTATAATAAACCCCTCGCTACATTTAACTGGGATTTCAACATTAATTCAACTTTCACCTTGAACACCTCGCTATATGGTTCAGCTGGTAGAGGTGGCGGAACGGGCCCAAGGGGACAGAATTATTATAATTCAGATCTGGATATGTATCCTTACCGGAAAGACCTGACAGAACACTATCTTGAAGATGGTAATGGTAGCAGAGATGCTGACGGATTCGTTGATTTTGATGCTGCAGTTGATATTAACCAGACAACCACTGATGCTTATAGTGGTGATTTGGATGATTTTGCCGGACTTAAACTCGGATCTAATGGTTTTAGCGATGGTGATGTCAATAATGCTGTACTTGTCAGAAGGGCTTCTATGAATTCCCATGACTGGGTAGGCGCGATCTCTAATCTGGAAGGTCAGTTTGGTAATTTCATGGCTTCAGTTGGTGTCGATCTGCGTTATTACAAAGGATACCACTATCGTGCATTGAATAACCTGATGGGACTTGATGGATATTACTCAACAGGGAATGATAACTCTGCAGGATTAGTTATTAATACAACCATTGACGCTTCTCCATTTAAAAATACCGGTTTAAATGGACCGAAATTAGATTATTACAACATTGGTCTTGTTGGTTGGGGTGGTGTGAATGGCATGCTGGAATATAATGATCAGTCAAATCTTACAGCTGTTGTACAAGGAGGTCTCTCAAACCAGTCATTCCAGCGGATCGACTATTTTGATCAGGCTTCTAACCCCATATCAGACACTAAAAATGTTGGCGGAGGCTATGTGAAAGGTGGTGCAAATTACAACCTTACGTCAACTATGAACGTATTCTTTAATACAGGCTATATTTCCCGTCAGCCTAACTTTGATGCAGTATTTCCAAACTATGGCAACACAGTCAACGATGACCTTCAAAATGAAGAGATCTTTTCTGTTGAATTGGGATATGGTTATATTACCAATACTCTAGAAGTTAATGTGAATGCATACACTACAAACTGGGGTAACCGATTCATCACACGTTCACTTTTTAATGCTCAGGGAGATGAAGGTACTGCTCAATTCAGGGATATTGATGTAAATCACAAAGGCGTTGAAGTTGAAGTTGATTACAGGCCAATCAATACGTTGAAGTTGACAGGTATGGTTTCTGCCGGTGATTGGAGATATA
>Ga0102940_1001624_pt1 | contig 14265 bp, 8 predicted proteins | sample SalPonR2_C_D1_MG_FD_78215 | JGI IMG/M metagenome (GOLD analysis project Ga0102940, IMG submission 78215) | Salt pond soil microbial communities from South San Francisco under conditions of wetland restoration - Salt Pond MetaG R2_C_D1_MG | ecosystem: Environmental > Aquatic > Marine > Intertidal...
AATCTCCCTTTTTGACTTCGTAGAATTTAGCTTCCGGCTCGGGGTTGGCGACGGTCATTCGATCGTCGACCGTAGCTACGCCTTCCACATTACCGAGAATGAGCACTACCTTTTCTTTCTCTGACTGAGAGTCTACTTCGCCGTGCACGGTAACTTTATCACCCGATACATCAATAAACAGGTCCTTAACTCCGATTCCGTAATCGGCAACAACATTTTTGAGTGATTCCGCTTTGGCTTCCTCAGCTGCTTTCACAGCTGCCGTATCAGCGGTTTCTACGTCGGCTTCTTTTCCCTTAAAGAGTTTTGAGCCGGCATTTTTCAAGAATGAGAATAATCCCATGGTGTCTAAGTTTGGTTTTTAGTTGAATAATTGGATCTTTGCGCCTTTACTTGAGCGCCGGTACGGACTGAATTGATCAATCTGAACGGCGTCATGAATATAAGCTGTTGTTTAAGCTCATGTTCAAATCTGGCTTCAAGATATTGAAAAAGAAAGAATGTGGGTAGAAAAGCAACAGTTTCTTATATTTGCGGAGTTTTTTTCTGGGGGTTTGTTAAATAGCAACGGCTATTTGGCAAAAGACCCCGAAGAATTGTAACTTGTTAAATGTGCTTTTTTCTAATCTTCTAAATTGTTAAATTACTGAGTTATGCAAGGAAAAGGAATTGTGAAGTTCTTCCTTGTGGTAATGACGGTAGTTACTCTGGTGCAGTACCTGTTCATCCTTCCCACGCGGAAGGTGGAGAACGCTGCCGAGGAGTATGCTCAGTCAGCTTGCTCAACTACCACGGAAGAATCGCGAAAGGCTTGCTTCAAAGAGAAGTATGCCGCGTACCTGGACTCGATGTCCAGTGAGGAGATATTTGAAATTCCGCTGCTGAAGTCCTACACCTACCAGGAACTGAAATCACAGCAGCTCGCCCTGGGGCTTGACCTCAAAGGCGGCATGAGCGTAGTGTTACAAGTAGACCTGCGCGAATTTTTACGAGCACTTGCCAACGACAGTAAAGATCCGACATTCACAGAAGCATTAGAAAAAGCCTCCGAAGCACAAAAAACCGCCCAAGCCGATTACGTCACGCTCTTCGCCGACGCCTGGAACGAAATTGCCGGTGATCAAAAGTTGAGTGCTATTTTCCAGCGCAACGAAGCGCTGCGCGATCAGATCAACTTCAACACCTCCGACGGCGAAGTGGTCCGCATCATCCGCCAGAAGGCCGATGAGACGGTAGACCTGACCTTCAAGCTGCTCAAGGAGCGTATTGACAAGCTGGGCGTCGCCCAGCCGAACGTCTCGCTCGATCAGAACCGCGACCTGATTATCGTGGAACTGCCGGGCATCGACAATCCGGAACGCGCCCGCAACTTCCTGCAGGCCGCCGCGAAGCTCGAATTCTGGAATGTCTATCGCATCAGCGACGCCGGCATACAGCAGGCCTTCGTAGAAGCCAATCAGCGACTGCGATCGGCTGAAGGCGGACAAACAGAACCCGAACGCGAAGTTCTACGCATCGATACGACTTACGTTACCGACAGCCTCGGCAATGTCGACAGGTCGCAGATCGCCCAGGTCGATACGGTATACGCACCGACCAACTTCAACCAGGGGCCGCTGTTCAATGTTTTCTCCGTCAACCAGACCGGCCAGCAGGGCCTCGCCGTCATGGGTTCGGCCAAACGCAACCAACGCGACCGCATCAGCGAGCTGCTGAGCCGCCCCGAGGTGCAAAACCTCTTCCCGCGCGACCTGGTTTTCCGCTGGGCTAAAGACCCGATCGAGGATTTCGAGACCGGGGAACTGACCGATGAATACCAGCTCTTCGCCATACGCACCGAGCGCGGTAGCAGCCAGCCTCCGCTGAGCGGAGACCACGTCACCGACGCCAGCCAGCAGCTCGACCCTACCACCAACGAGGTGACGGTTTCGCTGAGCATGGACAACACGGGCACCAAGATCTGGGGCAACCTGACCACCAAAGCCGCTCAGGACAACAACCGCGAGATCGCCATCCTGCTCGATGACGAAGTGGTCTCGGCGCCCCGCGTAATCAATCCGATTACCAACGGCAACTCGTCAATCACCGGCAACTTCGATATTCAGGAAGCCAAGGATTTGGCGAATATCCTGCAAATCGGTAAGCTGCCCGCCGAAACGGCGATCATCCAGGAATCGCTGGTCGGCCCCTCGCTGGGACAGGAGAACATCGACCGCAGCGTCAACGCCCTGGCCATCGGCTTTACCATCGTCCTCTTGTTTATGATCGTCTACTACGGCGGCGGTGGCATCATTTCCATCATCGCCCTGTTCCTCAACCTGTTTTTCATCTTCGGCGCCCTGGCCAGCTACGGCACCGTACTTACTCTACCGGGTATCGCCGGTATCGTACTGACCATTGGTATGGCCGTGGACGCCAACGTGATCATCTTCGAGCGTATCCGCGAAGAATTGCGCGAGGGCAAGAGCATGTTGATGTCCATCCAGGACGGTTTCAAGAACTCCTACTCGGCGATCATCGACGCCAACGTCACCACCATCCTGACGGCTTTCGTTCTGGCCTACTTTGGCCTCGGCCCCATCAAGGGCTTCGCTGTCGTCCTGATCATCGGTGTGCTGGCCTCGCTCTTTACCGCCGTGCTGGTGGGCCGCCTGATCATCGACTGGTGGACCAGCAAGGAGCGCCCGATGTCTTTCTCCACGAAGGTTTCGGAAAACGCACTGGCCAACCTGAACATCGACTGGCTGGGTAAGCGCCGTATCGCTTATATGGTTTCCGGTGCCATCATCATCGCCGGTCTGGCCTCCTTCTTCGTACGCGGCTTCGAACTGGGTGTCGACTTTAAGGGCGGCTACTCCTATAATGTGGTTTTCGAAGAACCCGTCGATGCTCAGGACCTGCGCGAATCGCTCACCGATGCCTTTGAAGGCAGCACGCCCGTCGTCAAGGCTGTCGATACGGAGAATACCTATAATGTCGTTACCGACTACCTGATTGATGAGACCAGCGACGATGCCGCCGAACGGGTAATGCAGCAACTGCACGCCGGCGTCAACGCGCTGACCGCCAGCGATATCAACTACGAACAGTTTAAAAACGCCGACGGCGAAGGCACCTACGTGACCAGCTCCACCAAGGTTGGTCCAACTATCGCCGACGATATTCAGACGAGCGCGATATACGCCACCGTATTCGCCCTGCTACTGATCTTCCTCTATATCTTCATCCGCTTCAGCAAGTGGCAGTACAGCCTCGGCGCCGTCGCCGCCCTGTTCCACGATACGCTCGTGGTGCTGTCGGTCTTCTCACTACTGCACGGCATCCTGCCCTTCTCGCTGGAGATCGATCAGCCCTTCATCGCCGCAATCCTGACAGTGATCGGTTACTCGATCAACGATACGGTGGTCGTCTTCGACCGCATACGCGAGTACATGAACCTGTACCTGAAGCGCAGCAAAGAGGAAGTCATCAACGCCGCGGTCAACAGCACGATCAGCCGTACGGTGATTACCTCGGTGACTACCTTCTTCGTGGTCGCCGTACTGTTCTTCTTCGGTGGTACCAGTATCAGAGGCTTCGCCTTTGCGATCCTGGTGGGTATCGTCGTGGGTACTTACTCCTCCGTCTTCGTCGCCACACCGGTCATGTCCGACCTTAGCGGTGAACTGAAAGCGAAAGAGTCGAAGAAAAGTAAGAAGAGCTTCTCGGCTGCGGCCCAGAAGGCGCGTTAAATAACATTCGGTTTTAATCAATCGATAGGGAAAAGCCTCCCGGTGATGTTTTCATCGGGAGGTTTTTTTATGAAGTCAGGAAGGGAAGTCAGGAAACCGGGCCATACACCACAATTTCGAACAACACTGAACTCGAACGCCTCGGTGTACTTATATTTAAAAATTATTTTTTTCGTATGCAATCTTTCCCTTTCCGCCCGCCCGCCCTCCGTTCGGGACGGGTTTATCCCGTAGAATTCGCGAAGCGACTATTCCACGGGGTAAACCTTCCGCTTTCCGACTTCTCGGAGCGAAGCGAAGAGCCGTATGGCCGCCTTAGCATTCCCCCTCCTATTGCAAGGAACCGCTTCTATCTGTCAGGTTATGAATCGTATTTTGAATTTTTCCATTTACTACTGAGCCATTTTCCCCCTTGAGATCGTAGGTGATTTCCATTTGCCAGACCGGGGCTATATCAGGTAGTGCGATAAATACTGTTTGGTCATCCTCCGCCAGTGTGACAACTTCAGTTTTCATCGGCGCTTCGTTATACCGGTCAGAACCGTAGGCAGCAGATCGTTTCAATTCCCAGGTCTGCACCCCAAAGTTGGCAGCCCTTACCGAACTGCGATCCAGCGGCGCGGAGAATTTGAGGCGTATGCCGTCCTTAAAGGCATTCAGTTCAACAGGCACGTACACCGGTTCGCCGGTATAGCGCACCCGGTAGAGTCCGCCGTCCCGGCCTACTTGTATGGATCCCCAGGCCGACATGCCGCAGGCATACAGGTGCCCGTCTCCGGGATTGAACCGACCGCGCATGACTCCTGTCTGAAAGGCCGGTATGGGAAGCGTACTGATTCCTCCCTGCTTCTGACCGTTCACCTCCTCATGAGGCACGATCAGCACTTTCCCATAGCCGTAGGAGAGGTGAATTAGTTTGCCGTTTAAAGGCCCCCACTTTTCTGAGTCTACCCAAAGTAATTCGGAAGGGGAAATATCCATTTCCCGGTCTACCCAGGCCATAGGGGGTTCCATGGCATTGATGGAGGGATCATCCGGCGCATGGTACCCCCACATATTCCCGTAGAAAGCTTTTTGATCTATCCAGTTGATCCGGTTCATTGGATTCCAGTGACCTTCCTGGTCGGTGAGGATGAAAGATCCGTCCGGGTTAATACAAACCCCGTTGGGCGCCCGGAAGCCCCAGGCTATGATCTCAGAGTTGGAGCCGTCTTTACTGACCTCAATCAGAGTGCCATGTTGTGGAACCAGGGCTTCCCGGGCGTGCCGGGCACCCTTGGCGTAGTAGAAATTGCCGGCTTTATCGGTCTGGAGTCCCAGGGCAAATTCGTGGAAGTGATCGGTGACCTGATGATCGTTGTTGAAGCTCTCATAATAATCGATATGGCCATCGTCATTCAGGTCTCGTAAGCGCACCAATTGGTCTCTGCAGGTGACAAAGATTTGTTCCTCAACTACCTTGACCCCAAGAGGCTGGAATAATCCGGAAGCAATCCTTCGCCATTTGAGGGTGGATTTACCTGTAGTGAGTCCCTCAACCGTCCAGACGTCACCTTCGGTACATACGATTACCGCCCTATTGGGATCTTTGAAGAAATCGATCCCACCCATACGAAGGCGGCTATTCCACTTGTTGTCTGTCGGTGCGGTCAGAAGGTCAACCTGGAAGGGGCCTTCAGAGCGGCTTTCACTGATGGTAGTGGTCATGATTTCCGGATAGTGGTCGGGTCCGCCTTTGGTAAATTCCTCCAGGGAAACCGGATCGGCCGATTGTTCAGCGAATGCTTCCAGGCCTTCCTGTGAAGGAGCGATAAACAGCTTGACCATGTGCTCTCCGCTACCCGTAAAACTCAGGTAGGTCTGTCCATTCTCCGTACTGAGCTGCACGCCATCTCCTTTGACAACTACCCCGTTTGCGGCGGGGGCGACATGGGTTTTTAGCTCTGGGGAGGCATTGGTTACATGAAGGTTTCGGATGTAAACAGGCGTTTTTTCATTGTACGCTACATCGGGGTACTCCAGGATATCCGCCTTCCCTACATAGTAGGAAATGATCACTTTTTCCTCGAAATGATAGATCCCCTTCAATCGAGCCCAGGTTTTGGGCAGCGGCCCGAATTGCCGGCCGTCGCGAGCGGTGAATCGCGGATCATCGAAGGTGCCCGTATTGGGGTTGGCCCATCCGGGAGCGACCGGATTACTAAAATGCAACTCCCCGATCGTCCTTGGCGAAATATTGTGCCGGTCATTTAGCAGAATGCCCTCCCAGTCGATAAAGCATTTACCGGACCACCCCCCGGCCACCCGCAACAGATCGTGATCAAAAATCATCCACGATTTCCCCTTTGAAACACCACCTTCACCCTCATCCAGTCTTACCGCAATGCCCTTGTAGGCAAAATTGGCGGAAGACCAATCTTCGTCGGGGAGGGGCGATCTTCCTCCCGACATTTTCCGCTCAGGGGTGTCTTCCCCGGCTAATTCGTAAGTGTTGATCAAAAAATCTCCGTAGTCCATATCCGACCAGGGTGTTCTCTCCTGAGGTTCCGGACCTTTCGAATCGCCCACCGGCAAGCCATCCAGGTAGCTCGAATCAACGCTGGAATAGTTTTCCGGATCGTATTCCTGCATATACGCTTCCCGGATGAACTGGATTACCGCATACTTTTCAACCGGGGTCAGCTGCACCTGTGGAGGCATAGCGCCGTACCCCCGGGTCAGCACCTGGTACATGGAATAGGGATCACTGCCGACCTTGTAGGTGCCTTCCCAAAACTTTTGAGCCACCGGTAAAGACCCGGCATATTCGGGGGTTCCATGACAGTTCTGACAAACCGAACCGTAGATCTTCATGCCAAATGCTGCATACTCTTCCGGATTTTCCACCACCTCCCGGATTAAGCCTGCATGATCAACATTGGCTTCATAATCCGGAAGCTGATCAGTGGTCAGGGTAAATAAATCTTCCGGACTTAACCCGGAGTTGCTTCTTCCACATCCGGTCAGGATCATTGAGGTGAGTACTAAGGCATTTGTAAAGAGCAGCCATGGAAGAGTTAGCCTCCAGCTGTAAGCGTTGAATCGATTCATCGTTGGTTCTTTTCGAAATGATTGGACCTTTGGTTAAGGTACTCATAATGTATTAATTAAAATGCATAAGTTTTTTCTTACGAAAAGATCAGTAATCTGTCAGATGAAATTCTGTTCATGATGCCTCCACCAACTTCTTTGCCCTTCCACGACAAAAATACCGGCAACAAAGCCGATCCCGAAAGCGTTTTTTACATAACTTAATCCGGGTTGACCCGGATTATCATCAAACCAGAGGAACTTACTATGAAGAAGCGCTTGTATTACGCCCTTCCCCTGCTGTTGCTGGCTGTATCTTTTGTCAGCTGTAACTACGTCATGAAAGTGCGCGACGGCCGCATGGCCTACGAGGTGAAACAATACGCCGTGGCGGTGGATATGCTCCAAAAAGAGTACGATAAGGCCAAAACGCGGATTGAAAAAGGGCAACTGGCCTATCTGATGGGCCTTTCCTATAAAGAGCTCCACCAGAGCGAAGAATCCATCCAATGGTTTCAGACGGCCTACGACTACGGCGCCGGGGTAGATGCTTTGAAGGAAATGGCCTATGCCCTCAAGCGTTCGGAGCGGTACAAAGAAGCAATAGACGCTTTTAAGACCCTGGGCATGGAAATCGGCAGCCCCTATGAGTACCGCCGTGAGATCAACGCCTGCGAAGTGGCTGTCGGCTGGAAAAACATCAACTATCCCGAATACCGGATCGAGGTGTCGCAGTTCAACTCCGGCGATGCCGATTACTCCCCTTTCCCCTACAAAGACAACCAGCTCATCTTCACCTCTGACCGGCAGAAAAGCACCGGCGAGGATACTTATAAATGGACCGGCAACGCCTTCTCCGATCTCTTTGTCGTCGACCTGGGTTCCAATGCTGTCTCCTCCTTCAACGATCAATTGAACACAACGCAAAACGAGGGCACGATCGCGCTGAATGATTCCTATACCGAGGTATTTTTTACACGATGCTACGGCGGCAAAAACCAGGACGCCTACTGTAAGATCATGAAAAGCCAGGCCAGCGGCGAAAGCTGGAGCACTCCCACAGCGCTGGATTTTATCCAGGACGGCATCAACTACGGGCACCCCAGCCTCTCGGCCGACGGCCGTTCTCTCTACTTCTCCTGTAACCATCCCGACGGCTGGGGCGGCTACGACATCTGGGTGTCGGAACGCACGGAAGACGGCGGGTGGGGCCCGCCGCTGGTGCTCGGCCGCTCCATTAATACCATCGGCAATGAAAAATTCCCTACAGTTGACAACGATACACTCTATTTCTCTTCCGACTTTCACACCGGAATGGGGGGGCTCGATATTTTTAAAACCTACAAGCTGAACAACGACAGCTGGGCGCCGGCCTACAACCTCAAACCGCCGGTCAACTCCGGCGCCGATGACTTCGGCTACGTCGTCGACCGGCAATCGCCCCGCGATCCGGAGGTGCTACAGGTCGGTTACTTCACCTCCACCCGCGACGAGGGCATCGGCGGGGACGATATCTACCGCTTCGAGAAGATTACGCCGCCCGAACCGGAAATAGCCGAAGAGGAACCCGAGGAATTAGAGTACAAAATGGTGCTCAATGGCTACGTGCTGGAAAAGATCTACGAAACACCCAACGACCCCAACAGCCGCGTGCTGGGCCGCCGCCCGCTCGACTCGGCGACGGTGAATATCGCTTTCGGTAATAAAACCAAGGAAGTGACCGTCGGCGAAGACGGCTTCTTCTCGCTTGAGCTGGAAGAGGGTACCGACTACGAATTCCTGGCCCGTAAGGAAAACTACCTGACCAACGATGAAAAATTCAGCACCAAGGGCGTTGGTAAAGATCCCAACAACCCCGTACGCACCTTCGAAGTCGAGATCGTCCTCGATAAAATCTTTATCGATAAGGAAATCGTGCTGGAAAATATCTACTACGACTTCGACAAGTGGGACATCCGCGACGATGCCAAACCCACCCTCAACGAACTGGCCAAAAACCTGAAGCTGAATCCGGAAATCGATATCCAGATGGGCTCGCATACCGACTGCCGCGGCAGCAACAGCTACAACCAGGACCTGTCACAGAAACGCGCCCAGTCGGCCGTCGACTACCTCATCTCCCAGGGTATCGATCCCGGACGACTGGAAGCCCGCGGCTACGGCGAAAGCCAGCCGGCCGTCGACTGCGTCTGCGCGCGCTGTACCGAGGATGAACACCAGCTGAACCGGCGCACAACGTTTAAAATTGTGGATCCGGAGTTCAGGAATTAACGGGGGCTTACGTTTACGAAACCTCGAAGGTTTCGTAAACGTGGGCACTATCCCAAATACTGCGGGGAAAAACGATTCATCCGGATGGCCTTTAGAATGATCTCCGCCTCGAAGCGGTTTTCAATGTACCCCCGAAACAGGGACTCCTCCCGGTTCCCGCCACTCCAGGTAAAACCGTATTTTTCTTCGTAAGCGACGTCCGCTACGATAGGGTCGATGACGCCGTACCAGATGCAGGTGAAGTTATCGGATCTGGTCAGGTAGAGATTTATTCTCTTCCAGTCTTTTTCCTTATTCTTATCGATACTTTCGTGGTCCTTTTCATAGAACTCGATGCCCTCCGGACTCCAGTCCCGGCGGCGGAAAAACCCGAAATCTTCGGGCCGGAAGGGTTCCTGTTCAGTTCTTTTTCCGGTACTTGACATGAGGAATATATGTGAACTACCCACCAACTGAAGATTGGTGGGCTTCGGGCTTCCCAGAGAATAGCTCGCTGCTCAAAAACCAGCCTGCCGGCTGGCAGGGAGTTCGTAGTCTTACGTTCTCTCCACCCGTGTACTCGCTAGTCCCTAACGAGGTTTTTACGTCTTTTACTGACAACATAAATATGCACAAAAATATTCAAAATTGCAACTATTCGAAACAAAATATTTCAAAAACATTCGCTTTCATCCCATTGGCTGAAGACCAATGGGTTTTAAGCTCAATTATATAAAACCAGGAGGTACTGGGAAAGCGCCTCCTGGTAAGACTCAAAGCTTGACACGCTGATATACCTCTTCCAGGGGGACGGCAAGTTCAACGGTTTGGAAGGAAAAATGCCGGTCCATGCCTTCGACGGGATCGAGCAGTATCCATTCGCCTTTCTCGTTTTTGTAAAAACCTTCTATCCGGGGCTGACCCTGGGAAACCAGCAGGTATTCCCGAAAGGATTCAATGCTGCGGTATGCCTCGAATTTTACAGTCCGGTCTCGCGCCTCTGTTCCCTTGGAGAGCACTTCGATTAAGATAACAGGATTGGTCAGCGTATCGAAGGTATCATCCTGATACACTTCTTTACCTTCGGTAATTACCAAATCCGGATAGTAGTACTTACTGATGGAAGGACAATAAACACGCATATCGCTGGCATACGCTTCCATCGTTCCCCGGTCACCCACCCTGTTCCATATGCTGGTGAGCAAATTTCTTACAATCTGATTGTGTTCTTTGGTAGCGCCGCCTACGGGAATCTCTTTTCCGTTTTCATACTCGTATTTCTCTTCGCGGTCGCGTTCCCGAAGAAGATAATCCTGAGGCGTAAGGCGGGGCGAAGAGGCACTGGCTGGCGTCATGCATTTTTACTGAAAAATACGGCTTTTGGAGGAAAGTTAAAAGAGAACTGGTGTTGGATTGAGCCTCTGCTGATTTACCGCGCTGTCACTCGTAAATAGCGGGGCTGGTTTTACCCATTTGATGATGCCGGAGAGAAGTAGAAAAAAAACCTTTGCTGATCGACTAAAAGAACTAAGAAAGGAACGCGGGATCTCCCAGGCCGAACTGGCCGGAATGATTGAGGTGCACTTCACACAGGTGTCCCGGTATGAGCGCGGGGAGACCAAACCCAATGCGGAGGCCATGACCAAAATGGCCAGGGCGCTCAATACAACCGTAGATTATTTAATGAATGGATCCACTTCCGAGCTGGTAGAAAGCGCCGGATTGGATAAAGAGCTCATCGACCGATTCAAACAGGTACAGGAGCTGGGCGCCGAAGAAAAGAAAACCGTCTTATCCCTGCTCGATGCTTTTATCGCCAAAAGCCGGATTCAGGACTTGCTGGGGACGCCCTGAGTGGCCTTTTGTCATAAAAATGTCAAAATAACTCATTTTCCCCATAGAACAGATATGTACCTTTTCGGTCACTTTTGTGCCTTTTCGGGTACATTGGAAAAATCATCATTTTTAAATGGGAAAAGCCTCCCGCAGCTACGACTACAGGAGGCTTTTTTATATGTCATTCCTGATATGAGAAGACTTCTGTTTAGCCCCACTCCTGGCCCTAACACATGCTATGCGCCAATGCTAACGCACCTGCGCATAGCTCCGCATTGGGGCCAAATGGGCTAGAAATGAATAATGTTTTCAACTTTTGAAAATTTAAATGCTACTTACATCGTTCCATAGAGTATTCACTAATAGATCGATCAGTTGCGATTCGTTCTGTCAACTCTTCTCCAAATGGAACTTTAATAAACTTTTCATTAATAGGTAACCATTGCTCGTTCAAGGTAATTATGGATTCTGTTTCTATTTCGCCATTAGCAGGCTGTACCACTTGGTGAATCGTATAATTCCCCTCTCTAAAATCTAATGTACAGTTTGTAATGATGTAAGTTCCAAAATGCCCTATTTCAGAAAAAGAGATGCATTTACCGCTTTTTAATAATAGATATGGATACCAGATTTCTTGCCCTAAGATGTTCTGCTTAATAGATAGAACATTATCAGCTAATTTAAAGCACTTTTCCCTTTGAAATTTAATACAATTCCTCTTCTCAGATATTCGGGTTTCTTTTCTAACAAAGTAGTCATCTACATTGCTTCGAGTGTACATGATTAAATCTCCCGTTTGTCCTGTACTCTGATTCTTTTCAATCAAAAAAACTTTATCTACTCTGTTAGGTTTTTCACAAGATGTCAGATAAATTAAAATCAACAATAAGATGGGAATAAGATTACCTATTTTTCTTGACATGGTCTCGTAGTTTTTTATCCAAATTTTGTTTAGCAGATTGTACTTTCGTGCTTCCCAAAATTGAGGATAGCTACTCAACAAAATTTCTGAACCGATCATGGGATTTATCGCCTTGTAAATATCTTTCGTGATCCTTAACGCCTTGCCTATTATTTTCTTGATGCTCGCTTCTTATAATCAGGGCATCTTCAAAGCATCCAAGTTCACACTGATCGGCAAATTGTGATGCATACTGATCCAGGTGGGAAAATGTTTCGTGACCAAGGGTTATCGCTATCTCAGCGTCATTTTTATCTTTTGTCCCAATTCTTACGCTAAAATCTGCAGTTCTACCATCAATTTGGGGAGGATAAGCACTCCCGCCCTCTGAATTAGGATCAAAAGAATAAGTTAGATCATGCTCTGCCAAACGCCCAGCTTTTTCAAATGTTATATCACCTATAACATCACCAGCTTCCGCAAAATCACTTAAAAAGATATAGCCCTCTTTTGTCTGGGCGAACGCATGAAGAGCTTCTTGTGTCGTTTGATTTAATTGATCAAAAGAAACTCGGTCATATTGTTCTGTTTCTTGATTGTACTGATAAAAAATAAGCCTCCTTCCATCAGGATCAGTATAAATAAGGGGGTTATTCGCTACATATCCATAAGGCGAAATCATCATGTACTCCTCCGCCAACAGATCCACGGCATTCCACCTCCCTATACTCGCATCATACCACCTCGCCCCATAATCATACCACCCCAGCCCAAAGTCCTCATTCAACTCCTTGCCGTTAAACCGGTAATTATTCGCCCTCATCTAGTCCTTTCACCGCAGCACCAACAATTTCCCACTATAAACCAGCTCCCCTTCCGCATACAACAGCACCCGGTACGTCCCTGCCGGCCGGCTTTCGCCGTCCAGTTCCAGCAGTTCGTTCCGCACTGCGTTGTATTGGCGGCGGTAGAGGATGCGGCCCTGCTCGTCAATCAGATGTAGCCGGAGGTTCAGGGGGCGGTGTAGATTCACCTGCAGGCGCACCGGGCCGTGGGTGGGATTGGGAAAGAGGGTGACGGAGCGAACGAGGTCTGTTTGGAAAACCGAAGTAAGAAAAGCCGTATCCGTAGCTGTGCAATTATTGCGGTCGGTGACCGTGACGCTGTATCCCGTTTGCCGGAGCGTGTCGATGATGTCGCTGCGGGCGCCGGTATTCCAGAGAAAGGTATAGCCCGGTGTTCCGCCCGAGACCTGCGCAATGGCCCGGCCCGGATCGTCGCCGGTCGGGGAGATCAGGTCGATTTGAGCGACGAGCGAATCGGGCTGCCCCACATCGAAAGGGAAGCTGCGATAGCAGCCGGCCTCGTCCAGTACTTCGAGTGTGTAGATGCCTGCCTGCAGGCTATCCAGATCCAGCAAATTTTCGGCAATCGTGTCCCCCTGGTAGATCCATGTGAAGGAATAGGGCCGGATGCCGCCCTGCACCCGCGCGGTCACTGCACCGTCGGCCAGCCCGTAACAGGAGGCGTTTTCACCGGAGCCAGAGACGGAGATAGCCAGCTCGGGTTCTCTAACCATAATGGGCGCCAGAATGGCCCGGCAGTCCTCCGAATCGGTGAGAGTCAGGGCGTAGTAGCCGGCCGCCAGGTTGTCAAGATCTTCGGTCGAAGCACCGTTGCTCCAGTTGAAATTGTAGGGTGGGGCCCCACCGGTGATGGTAATATCAACACTACCGGACCGGCCGCCTTTGCAACGGGCATCCTGCACCAGGGTCAGGGAGTCGATACGTCTCAGGGGTGGGTTTTGGGATATGAGGTCTATCTCGGGCAGCGTATCCCGGCATCCTGCCGCGTCGGTCACAATGCCGGTATACCGGCCGGCTCCGATCTGCCGTAAGTTCTCACTCATGCCTATTACCACTCCACTACTGTCCCGCCATTCATAGGAATAAGGCCCTACCCCTCCAATGGCGCTTGTATAGATGGCGCCGCCGATGCCCTCGAAACATTTCACCTGGTCGATGCTATCCAACTTGGCGCTGAGCACCGGGGGTTCGCGCAGCGGGATGCGATCGGAAACGACCACGCAGCCGGTATTCAAATCTGTCACCGTTACATTATATCCGTTATTCCTGGGCAAATCCGTTCTGGTCACCGTACTGGAATCGGTCACCACGATCTGATTATTGCTGAAGTGAAAGCGGTAAGGCGGCTTACCGCCGGAGATGCCGGCCGTCATCGAACCGTCGCCGGCGCCGAAGCAGGAAATATCTTCGACCATAAAAGTATCCAATCGCAGAGGCTCCAGGCTCTCCCGTACCTTGACGCCTTGTACCACTTCCACGCAGGCGTTCGCGTCCTCCACCGTCAGTTCGTAATCGCCGGAGGCGATATCGGTGATGACCGTGTCCTGGTCACCCGTGCTCCACTGATAGGTATACGGAGAGACACCACCGCTGATCTGCGCCGTCACTTTGT
>Ga0102940_1001628_pt1 | contig 14238 bp, 14 predicted proteins | sample SalPonR2_C_D1_MG_FD_78215 | JGI IMG/M metagenome (GOLD analysis project Ga0102940, IMG submission 78215) | Salt pond soil microbial communities from South San Francisco under conditions of wetland restoration - Salt Pond MetaG R2_C_D1_MG | ecosystem: Environmental > Aquatic > Marine > Intertidal...
AAATTAATAGTGTGCTTGCCAAAGCCAGCATTAAAACTGTTAAAAGTTTGTGTTTTTGTAGCATAATTGAAAATTTAGAGGGTTGTAATTCTGTTTGTTTTTGTTGTTTGCTTTTTATATTGAGTAACGGTAGCTGTATAATTTGCTTTCTGTTCTTTTTCATGTAAATGCTCCAACAACCCGCTAAAATATACATTTTTTACCGACCTTCAAAAGCACCCACTAAGCGGAATGCTTATTGTACAACTGTTAACTGCTGTAATCTCTGTTTTTTCGTAAATAAATGACTACGGGGGACTGAAAAATATGGCAAGCAAAGGAAATTGCCGGTAAACGGAAGGTAGCAGAGGAAATCTGAAACCCAATATGCCAAAAAAGTAAAAATCTTTTACTTTTGTAATTTATAGAGTATCCACGAAAATCAGACAAATTGAAAATTTGTATTTTTAGAGACCCGAAACCTAAAACCTGAAAGTTAGTATCTTTGTTGTATCGTAGTAATTAAAAGGCCACACAATTAGGATGAGTAAAAAGATAATCAATAATGAAGTTTGCTATAGTGTAAAAGGTTTTGAAAGATACCATATAAGTGAGTCAGGACGAATATACAGGACTGATACAGGTAGAAATCGATCCTGGCGTACAAAGGGTAAAGTATATATAACCGAGCTGCATGTTCAATTCCGAATGCAAAATGGCAAGCTTAGACATGGATATGCCAGCCTTACTGACGATAATGGAAAACCACGTAGTGTTCCGGTAGCCACGTTAGTTGCAATTGCTTTTGGCGTATTACCCAAAGGAATAAATAAGAAAAAACAAGAAATTGATTACAAGGATGGCAATAAGAAGAATCTTCATTACACAAATTTAATAGTTAAAAAAAAGAAATTCACCAATACTAAACTTACCCATGACGATGTAAAGCAAATAAAAAAACAAATAAAAAAAGGGCTTCCATTAAGAAGAATAGCTTTGGATTATGGTGTTTCTGAAATGCAAATCAACAGAATTAAGACAGGTGAAAATTGGGGTAGTGGAAAAAGGAAAATAAAAGCCCCGGAAGCACCTTTTGATATAGAAGATGGAAGGATTAGAAAATACATTGCGACTTTTGATAAAAAGAAGGCCCCCAGGGGTATTAAGAAGGAATTTACAGTTAAGCGAAATCCCGATGAACCAACTGATAATACAATAATCGGAATTCTTAATGGTTATAAACTCACGTTAAAGCACAAGAACATCACCCGCGCCAGACAAATTGTTGAAAAACTAAATAATTATTTCTTTGTCATAAAAACGAAAGAAAAATTAAACGGATTTTTTTAGTCTTTCTTTGTAAAAACTACATTGTTCAGAAAGATAAGCTTGTAAATAAAGTTCAGATTAACTTCAATGAGTTCGTGCTTCATCCCCGGTTGCTTAGGATCACTGTCTTGCTATTGAATATCTGTATAGTTATTAGTGGTTTCTATAATTCAATTTCTTTCACAGAACTGTTCAACAAATCAAAATAGCTCATTTGTACCTTATTGCCAGACATTGAAATCTGGGTAATGCTTAAGGTTTTTAAGCCACTATCTTCTTGCATGATCAGGCCAATTGAATTATCACTGGTATAATTGCCGGAATGAAAATCAATTATCTTTTCTTTGGTTATAGCGTTTTTGTGTTCCTTATAAAATTGTTCAAACCATTTTTTTCTGTTTTTTCGGTCATCTTTATTGTACAGGGTTACCGAAGACCAAATATAAGCGTTGAAGACATTTAATTGCCGGAAATGTTTATGTTTTCCATCCCAAATAAATTCTGTAATATCTTGCATTTTGCCATTACTTTGTTTCAGACCAACAATGGTAAAAGGTTCTACATTGCATAAATCTGTTTGAGAAAAGTATGCCTGAACTGAAAGTGCTGAAAGTGTAAAATCCAGTAAAACAGTCCCCCTGCTTTTGGTGTGGTGTTCCTGTTTTTTATGTGCTATAATGCCACCATTGAGCAAGCAATTGATATTTCCCTTCTCGTTTATTGCAATCCAGGAGCCTCCCGCTTGTTCATCTCTGGGATAAACTAATTTGCAATTGCCATAAGCATATATTTCAGGTGGCGAAGTTGGTCGGAATTCCTTTTCGTCGCGGTTTGAAGTAAGCACGAAACCATTTTCCTCAGTTGACGGTATGTATGTTACAGTGCACATTAGGCTTTTCCGTATCTAAATTTTAATTATTAAATCTCAAAAATACACGGTTATTTTGAACTTAGCACGAGGCGGTCAATAAAATTACTCACCCAATTATTTATTTTCAATGGTCTTCGTTAAGCCTTTCGGTCGTTTGCACCCTTTGGAAAAACTTTCAATAAAATCGCGCAGTAGTGGGGAAAAGTATTTTCACCTTCAGAAGAATGATTTGTAATATGGAATAATCTTGATTTATGAATTAAATATTGTACATTACAGAATTAAACTGCGATAGAACAAAAAATTGAATTAAAACAATTAATGCTTATGGCGGGAAAAGATACTCGAATTTTGGCCACAATAGACGACCACATCACGGCGGAAGATATGCAGCGCATACTTGAGGAAGCATCAATTTACACCATGCTGGAATCGGACAACCCTGCATCCTCTGCTGTAAATGCTTACACGGGTTCGCACCCGGCTGAAACCGTAAAGCTGGTAGTAAATATAAACGATTTCGACAAAGCCAAAGAAATATTGAGCACCACTCCCTATAAAGACCTTATTGATTAAAAAACATAGTTCGATCTGGATCAACTATTCTGGTATTTTATTTATTAGTTGTAACCAGATACAGTATTTGGAATTCTCTCCCTTTTAATAACAGGCTCATCTTCTTTCAGCACGGCATTATTAGTTGATTTACCTGTACCTCCGGTTGGAAAGAACATTACCGATAAATTAACATCTGCAACTTTTACTTTGGCCATTGCACTATGTTTATTTGCCCAAAGATAAAAAGTATGCATACCCGCACTAACAGGAATACATCTATGTTGTGCAAATGATGTATACTGATCAGAAGAATCAGGACAATTATAATCAGTAAGTATGTTTAAATAATGATACCATTCATCTTCGGCAATCCATGAAATATTTGGATCCTGATCACATAAAATACCTAATAAAAGAACATCCCAATTAATACTTTCCCAATCTACATAGCCACTTGCCATTACAAAACACACTCCATTTGAAGGTGCTGTCATAGTTACAGACCTAACATTGTTATATGTTCCATAATTGGCGGTAATTTGATAACGTTGGTCTCCCCCAACATAATTTAATAGGGGTTTAACATTACTTAATCCACTACCATCGCCTGTAATTCTACCTGTACCATCAACCTTCATAACACTCGCACCATTATTTTTCGTTATATTTAAGCTGCTAGTGGCATCATTCGTGTTTAACGGTATGTTTTTTTCAAGTGTTGTATTAGCAAGATTCGGAGAGTTGTAAAGGCTGGAAAAATCTCCGTCAAATTCGCTTTTGTTGTTCCAGTTAGCTGTATCTGTGGAGGTAACACCAGATGCTACAGAGGCATCAAATAAAGGGTCTATTTCATTATAACTATCAAGTTTATCATTCCAGTAGGAGGTATCTGTGGAAGTAATTTCGGAAGCTACAGAAGCATTATAAACAGGATCCGTTTCATCTGTTGTAGTAAAATGATCTAAATCGCTAATTTGATTTTCGGTAATAGTTCCTGTTATAGTTTCTGCTGTTTTTGCGTGCAATGAATATGGCACACTTAATAACTGGCTTGTTCCCATTACAGTTTCATTAATACTTATTTCTATGAAATACTCATCCATAGTCCAATTAATGGTGTTTAGATCTTCTATTGAACCTATGTTTAGGTTTATTAAACCATGAATGGTAGTGGTTGTACTGTGTGTTTCTTCAAATACACTTGTGGTAAGGTCACTTTTTAAGATTGAAACTACAACAGTTACATTTTCCTCTGCCATTATCGTTCCATCTGTATTTCTCAATACTGCCTGATATTTAAACTGTGTTGGTATTTGGGCAAGTAGAAATACAGAATATGAAATTGCAATTATTGATAGAAATAATTTTTTCATATGTTTATAATTTTGATTTTAGTGGTCAGTACCTATCCCGATGACAATCGCCATTATAAGTCCAATGTAAGCTGCATAATGTTTGAGGGCTCGTTATAATCATGCGAGTGTACTTCGACACGCTCAGTAGAACTGTGTTCCGCCAGCTAGCGGATCATGGCTCGGTTCATAGTTTCATATTTTCGTAACATATTTTAATTTTTTCCAACTAAACAAGTTACGGAAAAAACAACATAAAAGAACCAACAATTAGAAAAAAATTACTAATTTTCAATGTTTTATAAAAAAACCATCATGCTACCCCAATCTGTGCAAAGTACAAAGCGCACCGGAAAAAACTGTATGATAACGGTCGTTGTATAATTTGCGTTGTATTCCGTTACAGACATCCTCTGCAACAACCTCACTATTTTAATCTTTTCTACTCACTCCTCAAAGCTTAGTGATGGAATGCGACTTCTCCAACTGTTAGATGGCGTTTTTTCTTGTTTATACATAATGATTCTTTTAATTAACCGAGCCATGATCCTCTGGCTGGCGAAACACACTTCGCCTTCGCCAAGCTTAAGCGGAGCAAAGCACACGCATGATTATAATAAAACTAAAAATCTTGTCTGTTAGGAATTTAATTCATCATGGCGAGCTCCATATGTCCATATCACTGATTTGGAAAGTTCGGGCGAGACGCGAAACTTACAATTTTGTAGCAAAAACAGACAATGGAAAGAGGCTGCAATTTTTTCCGAATTGTGAGAGTTGTATAATTTTTGTTTCTTTGATTGGGACAGTAAGTTTTGTAAAATTCTATCCTTTCAATAATAAATTTAAACATCTGTAACAATTTAATGTAAGGATATCAGGAGGCGATTATGGAAGATCAGAATAATTTGTACGATAAATTGAAGAAGATGATTGGCGATAAATCAGCCAATATAAATATCCTGCAGGAACAGATAGATGTAAAACTGCAGATGAAATATTTTCAAAGAGCTAAAGACATAAAAAAGACACTTGACAAAGAATACGATTACCTGTCAGAGGTCAATAAACTTCACGATCCGGAGGTACCAACCGAAGAAAAGCAAGATCTTGTATGCGCCCTGGCTTCTTTTGATAAAGTGGACTATTACCGGGCTTTGGAAAAATATAAAGCACATGCAGAAGAGGAGATGCAACCCTGGGTAACCCTTGGCCTGCAAGAGAGCCGTATGCTTCTTGAAAGTGAGTTGCTCGATGAAAAGCAATTATTTGTTTCCACCGGACTCGGAGGTAAAGGTACCAACCTCCGCTATTTTGTGGTGCTGATTAATAACGATGATGAGCACTATACCGATGTGCAGAAAGAATTGATAGGAAAAGAGTTTGAATACACCATAAAGAAAAATGGTGGTGAACTGGAAGAGGTGCATTTCGAAGAAAAATTTGCTATGCTTACCTGCCTGTTGCCCATTGAAAAACCTGTTCAGGAAATACTCAGCAACACAACAAAAGAGTGCAATAGTTTTGGAAAATTTATTCACGAGCATTTTCTCATTACAAACGTAAAGAAAATGACCACTGACGAGATCAAAGAGTTTCTGGAATCACAGGCCAAAAGCGATGAATTTACTATCGATCTTGATCAGAACGATAATCCCGACAATGAAATTGACAATATAGACCCCAAACCAGAATAATTAAACAATAACCCAACAGCCCGAACCGTGCAATTTCAATTAATTAAGATAAGGTTTCTTCAAAGCTACAGGGCTTTGAGAGATATGGGAATTGCCCGGGCGCTGTTTCTTGTACTGGTCTTATCTTTTGTGGTTTTTATTGTTTATAACGCTGCCAACCAGCACCCGGCATGGCTCATTGTGCTTTACGGATTATTAATTGCACTGACACATTTCAAAAGAAGCGACAGAAAATTTCTGCAAAACTATATCAGGTATGATGGTATACTCATGACCGCCGAGTACACAATTGTTGCTGCACCTCTTATAATTTCACTTATCATACACCAAAACTTTTTACATTTAGCAAGCTTTCTATGCGCCATATTTGCATTAAGTTATTTGCCACCGATGCAAAACAGGCAACTGAGGACCAACATCTTAACCTCAAAAATACCCAAACAGGCTTACGAATGGAAAAGCGGGCTTCGTAAAGGCTCCCTGATTATTATAATTATTTATTTTGCAGCTATGGCCACGAGTTTCCATCCTGCAGCCATACCCATATCGATATTTATTTTAAGTGTATTACCGCTGGGCTTTTATGAAAAAGGCGAACCATTACATATGTTACTGGCTGCTGAAATGCCGCCGGGTGCTTTCTTGCTGCACAAAATAACCACGGCACTAAAAATATACAGCCTGGCCCTATTACCGCTTATTTTGGTTTATCTGATTTTTAACCTTCAATATTGGTACATTCCCATAATTGAAGTCATTATATTTTCAATAATAATTGTGTACATGGTTATGCTCAAATATGCCTTCTATGTGCCCAATGAAAAGAGCGCTGCAAGTCAGGTATTTCTGAGTCTTGGCGTTTTAAGTATTTTTATTCCGGTATTGCTGCCGCTGATGCCCGTTCTGACAGCCTATTTTTACAACAAAGCCCTTAAAAACCTAAATCCACTGATGTATGATTACCATTAAATCACTTACCCTGAAATACGGTAAAAAGACAGTTATAGATAACCTGTCTGTACAATTCGATTCAAATAAAATTCATGGCATAGTGGGCTTAAACGGAGCAGGTAAAACAACCCTCTTAAATGCCATATTCAGGATTAAAAAACAGGCTGCAGGGCATATTTATTGGAACGAAGCAGAAATTTCGCGCAAGCAAATCAGTATGCTGCCTACCGAACCGTTTTTTTATGACAATATTACCGGTAAAGAATACCTGGACATTTTTCAGGAGCCCAACTTTGAACTCAACAAGTGGAATGCCCTGTTTAAACTGCCATTAAAAGAAATTACTGACACCTATTCGACAGGCATGAAAAAAAAGCTGGCGCTTATGGCGGTAATAAAACAAAATAAACCCATCATGATTCTGGATGAACCTTTTAACGGGCTTGATCTGGAAACAACCAGAATTGTGAGGTCAATACTCCTGCAGATGAAGTTACAGGGAAAAACCATCATTATTACTTCGCATGTAATGGAAACACTTACAAATTTGTGTGACAAACTCTATCATTTAAGCGAAAAAAATATCCTGGGGCAAGCAGATAAAAGTAATTTTGATACATTTGAACAATCGCTTTTTCAAAACATTGAAGAGAGAAACAAAACAGCATTTAATGACCTATTCGACCAGTCGGAACATAATTAAACCATTATTTACAGCAGGAATAATTGCTTTAACAGCATTTTTACTAACCTCTGCATGTGGTACGGCAAATCTTTATCAGAAACTCGATAAGAAGTACGAAAAGGCTCAATACGAAAAAGCGCTCAAAAAGGCCAATCGCAGCATCCAGAAAAATCCGGCCGACCCCACCCCACTCTATTTCAAATCACTGCTCCACACACACTTTTACAGCCAATCGAACAACCCGGAACACCTGGAGCAAGCACTCACCTACCTCGACCGCGCAAGACGAAAAAAAATACCACAATACCTGAAAGAAGATATTCAGCGGTTAACCGATCAATTAGTCGAGACAGCCAACAACGACATTTCAGAAATTGAGGATAAGGCCGGACCTCTGACCAGCCAGAAAATACACGAGCTCAGGCAGCAACTCGAACAGGCTCCCCGCATAAAACTAGCCACGGCAGAAATACCCCAATCGAACACTACCGCTAAAAAAGTGACTCCTAAAGAGCTGGCAGGGATGCGGAAAACAATTGTAGAAGAAGCCCAGAAGCACATTGGCACATCCTACAGGTACGGAGGCACCACCACCCGGGGATTCGACTGCTCCGGTTTTACAGGTTATGTTTTTGCCGAAGCAGGTATTAATTTGCCCCGCACAGCTGCCCAGCAGGCTGTTTCAGGCAGAAAAATCAGAGAAAAAAAGGCCCAACCCGGCGATTTGGTTTTTTTCACAAAAAATAAATCAGGCGGTAATGTGAACCATGTAGCCATCATTCTCGATACCGATAGCCAGGGGATAAAAAAAGTTATACACAGCACAAGCCGCGGTGTTATTATCGATGAGCGTACAGATGGCTCCTGGAAAAGTTATTGGCTACCCCGCAAAAAACATATAGCCAGTTACATCGCCGATTAAGCAGCCAAAATTCCATAACCATAGCAACGCTATAACCTTCTGAACCAAACCGAACGATGTATCCTGTTCAATGATTTACGCACAAAGAACGCTTGCTTTTTTAATTTGGTTTAATGTACACAATGCATAAATTTGTAATGAAACAAAAAAACATATCAAATTGAATAAAAAACTTCTGCTGGCGCTGTTTGCCATTACTCCATTTTTGGGATTTGCCCAGGATACCATAAGATTATTTGATTTCAGCGATCGCTCCAATTATATACTTTCAGGCGGCTATATCGGGCAACAAAAAACAATCGATGAAGGTGTATCGCCATTGTTGTATGAAGGGCTGAATTATGGAGGGATGCTGGGTTATCGGTCCGAAAAAATGAACAGGATATGGGATATGGAAGCATCAATTGGGATGAGTTTTCAGGGCAGCAATGCGATAAACGATTTGGGATATTTTACCACGTACAACATCGATATTGCAACGGGCTACCTTTGGAATCCTGATCCACGGCAAAAGTTGCCATTTAATGTTTTTGCAGGCATCAATGCAACCTATTTAATGCGCATGCGATTCAATGAGCAACTATTTAATGCATCGTTTGGTTACGATGTTTTAACCGGCATTGGGCTCTCCGGTCAATTGAGTAAAACACTACATCTGAAAGGTTTCGAAATTAACTTGTGGCGCTGGCAGGTAAAATACTTACCACACCGTGTAACCTTTGAAACAGCCTTCGACATTCCCCTTGGTTTTGTTTACCTGAGGCCTACCTATGTGGTCATCGAAAATTTTGTTGATGGCCGAACAGATCCATATGATGTAGAGCGCAGTAAAACCGCAGGAATTGGTCGTGCACTGCTTTTAAATTTCAATACAGGCATAAACTACCATTTGCGAAACAACAACATTATTCGTTTTGGTTATATCTGGAAATATTACAAAATAGACCCAGGCTACAGCCCCGTGCGTGGCGCTCAGCATTTGTTTCAACTGATTTTCAAGTTTAAACTAAACAAAACGGCTCATGAATAAACATTCATTCAGTTTCGGTACAATCATAATGGTGGTGCTGTTCGGGTTGAGCAGTTGTGAAAAACCTTTTATGGACGGTGATCCTGATTACAATCACAGGGAGAACTTTGAATATTTATGGAACGAGGTTGACCAAAAATACAGCTATTTCGATGTTAAAAATATCGATTGGGACGAAGTTTATACCGAATATTCACCACGTGTAAATACCCACATGACCAACGAAGCATTTTTCAATCTGATGTTTCAAATGTTGGGTACCCTAAGAGACGGACATGTAAATTTACGCTCATCATTTAATGTATCGAGGTACAATATTTCGTATGATGCACCAGAAAACTACAATGGCCGGTTACTTGAAGATTACTACCTGGAACCCAACGAGCTTAATCATTTTGACCTGGCAGAACACTCCTACATAACAGGACCGCTAAAACACCAGTTATTTCCGGTAAACGGACACCTGATAGGCTACATCCAATATGGCTCCTTCAGCTACCCAATCAGCGATTATGATATTGATTACACCTTAAACCGGATGCGGCCAACCACAGGCCTTATAATCGATGTGCGGCAAAATGGCGGCGGCGCCATCACCAATATATTTCAAATGATAAACCGCCTCACCGAAGAAAAGCATTATCTCTACGGCACGGTTATTAAAGACGGCCCGGAACACGATGCCTTCGGTGAACTAATGAAAGTGTACAACGATCCGGAAGGAAGCATAAAATACACCAAACCGGTTGTCATCCTTACCAACCGGAATTGCTATAGTGCCACAACCTTTTTTGCGGCAGCACTAAAAGCCTATCAAAATGTAACGCAAATTGGCGACACTACCGGAGGTGGTGCCGGTGCACCGCATGGTGGTCAAATGCCCAATGGCTGGTACTACCGCTTCAGCGTCACCCGTTCGGGCTATCCCAATGGCGACACCCTTTACGATTTTGAAACCGGCGTGCCACCTGATGTTTACGTGAACATGGAGCCGTCAGACGAAGAAAACGGTCACGACACCATGATTGATACGGCGATAACACTACTAATCAACCAATCAAAGTAGTGAAGCAGCATATTTTCAAAGGAGTTGATCGCATTTGTAGTGGGCAAAAGCTGGATGCGACTCGCTCTTTTTGAAATTATCAGGGTGGTTTTTTAATGAAAATTTTCAATAGTCGCGGTCAAAATATATTTCGCCGATAATTATATTCCGTTTGCATTTATCGGAGCATCACGGCGAATTTGTTTTGGTTTCCAAAACACCCGGCTGAGGCCGTGTACAACTCAACGAGCGCCGATTTTCCTACAGCAAGCTCGCGTGGTTTGAAATTACGTTATATTAAAAATTAATAATAAGTTAAATGGCTCCGCCTTCAAAACATAGGCAACAACCATACGTTAAGTTGATTAAGTCTAAATTAAAACAACAACACTATGCTTAAATACTTAATAGTTTTTTCTGCTTTCATTCTGTTTATTACAGGATGTGAAAAAGATGAAGACACTGATCAGCTAACCAGCAATCAGCCAAAATCGACACAGTTTGAAACCATTGATAATTCCGGATATCCCGATGCAATCACGAATTACATTGGTCAAAACTACCCAGACCAAAGCATTGTAGAAATTTATATGAGAACCTTTGACGATGGCAGCACAACCTACGAAGTCGAATTGAATAACGGCAATGAATACTATTTCGACAGCAACGGCAATTACCTGGGAATGGATGACAGCAATGTAAACATAAGTAATGACAGTATTCCCCAGTTGATTGGGAACTACATAAGTTCCAATTACCCTGCGCAATCCATTATTAAAGCTGAATTTGAGATGGAAGATGGTATACGGGTTTATGAAATCACATTAAGCAACGGACTGGAACTTTATTTCGATGAAAGTGGTATGTTTTTGAGCCTCGATGACGATAGCGACCACATTAGTACAAGCGAGCTTCCCCAAAATATTTTGGACTACGTAACGGCAAACTATCCTGATGCCACCATTATTTATGCAGAAATGGACATTGAAGATGGAGCAACAGAATACGAAATAAAACTAGACAATGGTATGGAGCTGGAATTTGACGGGTCGGGCAATTACGTTTCAAGCGATGACAATCACATTCCCATTGCCGATCTGCCACAAGCTATAATTGATTATGTGGAAACAAATTATCCGGACAACAGTATTGCCAAAGCTGAACTGGAATACGAAGATGGTCAGCAAATGTATGAAATAGAACTGGATAACGAAATTGAACTTTATTTCGATATGAACGGAAATTTCCTGTTCATGGAAAACGACTAAAATTTTTCAAATACAGAATGTCCCTCAAACATTAAATGCATATAGTTTAATCCATAGGTGTAGATTATTTAAAACTTATTTCTAATGTTTTGGGTGGCATTCTGTTTTTTATTGATTTCAGAGCAAATAGTTTTGCTCCTTTTTTATGTTTAAATTACCGGTTCCGGGGCTTCTTTCGCCTGAGCCATATTTTATCTCCCTTTTGAGGTTCAGCACCCGGCTCCATTCGATTCTTTTTATAAAGCTTACGAAGTTTAACCGCATACTTTTGAGATATATACCACATGGTCTCCCCCTGTTCTACAATATGATGTTTATGATCTCTTGCTGCCCTGTTGCGTTTGGGCTGCAGGTAAATTATTTGACCAGGCTCAGGTTCAATACCATCTGGCACGTCATTATATTTTTGCAGCTCCCAGCGCATCTTGTCAAACTCTTCAGTAAGCGCAGCATAGGTGTCGCCCGGGCGCGCCACAGTAAATTCAACCCTGTTACGTTCTTTCACCGGATGTTTTCCCGTACTGGGGGCAAAACCTTGAGTCTCCTGAGTCGTATCATCCTCCTTATTAGCCAGTTGTACCTTTACACCTTGATCTAACTTATGAAGATCATAGCGTTCGATGAGTTCAATAAGCTTTTTTGCATAATGTGGATTTGTAGCATAGCCAGCTTTTTTCAAACCCCTTGCCCAGCGCTTATAATCTGTAGGTTTATAATCAAATAAAAACTGATAGCGCGCACCATTGACCAAAAATGCACTGTGGTCTTTAAAAGATTCATCAGCATTACGGTATTTTCTAAAGCACTCATTCCGGGCATCATCGTCGTGCTTAATTGTTTGGCCACTCCAGTTGCTATGGCACTTTATTCCAAAATGATTGTTTGCCCGGCGTGCCAACCTGCTATTACCATTGCTTGATTCTAAAATAGCCTGGGCCATTGTAATGCTTGCAGGAATGCCTGTTCGCCTCATTTCAGATATTGCCACATCGCTATATTGCTCAATATAATCTGATCGGGAAATATCTTGTGCAGATGCCATTAGAGACAGAACAAATAAAAGCAACAATATGATAATTCGATACATAGATTTCAATTTTGGTGCTAATCTAATATTTTTAATTGAGCTGTTGCAATAATAAAACTATAACAAAAGGTTTACAATTTCTGTAAAAACAGCATACCAAACTGGATATATTGTTCTTATGAGTGCCTCAAAAAAGAAGCGACAGGGGACGAAAAGCAAGTTTACTTCTATTTCGCTTCAAACATGGCGTTTTTTTTGCATATTTGAACTGTGAAGTAAAATAATTAATGAATCGGGCCCGGTTTTAACAAGATAGCAGAAATTGCACGAAATAACTGAATAGAGGCCGGATTCAGTCACAAATTAAAATTACAAACGGATGAAACAAGCAGAGTTTAACTTTTCTTACGAGACATATAACAACACAGAAGAACTTCCCACAACAGATTCCAAATTGGTAGAAAAAGCAATCGATGCTGCAAAAAATGCATATGCACCTTATTCAGAGTTTAACGTGGGCGCAGCGGTATTACTCGAAGACGACAAAATTGTTATGGGTAATAATCAGGAAAACGCTGCCTACCCAAGCGGGTTGTGTGCCGAGCGGGTTGCCCTGTTTTATGCCAATGCCAACTACCCGGATCAAAGGGTAAAAGCGATTGCTATTGTTGCATTAAAAGATGGAGAGATGGTTCCTTCCGTTGTTACACCTTGTGGTAATTGCCGGCAAGCCATGCTGGAAACAGAAAGCCGATTTGAAAAGCCAATAAGAATAATTATGGGAAGTCAGAAAGGTTTTTGGGTTGTTGATAAAGCCCAGTACTTATTGCCTTTGAGCTTTACCGGCGATTCTCTGTAAGATATGACGAAAGAATGAATTTCTGCTAAAAATCATTCTTGTTGGCATTAAACCAACGAGCGCAATGCCAATTAATACCAACATTCCATAAATACCAATAAGGTCGAAGGCGAATTGACCTACTGCTATGCTTATGAGCGTTACAAAAAGTATTATATCGAAAATTTTCATTATCAGAGCTTTTACCGGTGCAATAATAGTGACTTTCAGGTCTTTCAAAGTTAATAAAAGAAAATCTTAATATTAAAATTTTATTAACAAAATATTTAAAAAATTTAACAAGTAAACCTCGCCCAATATAGCACATTGACTTACAGCAAAATGCAGCTTAAAAAGCAACTATTTTTGTCCATTCACAAGTATCCGGAACTTCTGGAAACATCGCAACAAAGGTTATATAAGCAATCTAAATAGAGATAGACAAACAAAGAGAATAATAATTTTCCACGTCATAAATAGCGTGGAATCTGGTACAAAAACATGTTTGGCCTTTAACCAGTAAACTAACTTATAAAAAAGCTTTTGGCTAAAGATATGAGCCTTACAGAGTAGCGGGTTCTCGTCACCGCTATAAATGATGGTGTGACTTATCTAACAATCATGAACTTACATAAGAAGTCACTCCTGTATTTTTTTGAAATTAATGTTTAAAATTTGAACCCGCT
>Ga0102940_1001633_pt1 | contig 14211 bp, 14 predicted proteins | sample SalPonR2_C_D1_MG_FD_78215 | JGI IMG/M metagenome (GOLD analysis project Ga0102940, IMG submission 78215) | Salt pond soil microbial communities from South San Francisco under conditions of wetland restoration - Salt Pond MetaG R2_C_D1_MG | ecosystem: Environmental > Aquatic > Marine > Intertidal...
GAGAACCCGACAATATCCTACTACTACAGAGGTAAACCCGGGTGACGCAACGTTTGTTAATGTGATTGGTGCCGATAACAACTGGGGACAGACATACCAGGAATACCATCTTCTCTTTCCTATTCCTGATGAAGAGATGCAGAGAAATGAAAATCTGACTCAAAACCCAGGCTACTAAATGTAGTGATTATTCCGTAGCTGGAATCACTGAGATACAAAAGGCCCCGAATGTTAAACATGTTCGGGGTTTTTTTTATTATTAAATAAAAAACATGATGAAAAACATAGTTCTATTATTTTTACTCTTTCTGGCAGTTGCGTGTGGCACAAATCCTGATCGTAATGAAATGGATGTTAAACAAATTGAGATGATGAGTGCCGACAGAGCCGCTGCATTTAATGCAGGAGACGCTGCGAGAATCGCGGCTCATTTTAGTAAAGACGGTTTGCTAATGGCCCCTGATTCAGAAACACTGGTTGGCCGTGTTGCCGTTGAGGCATATTATCAGTCAATATTTGATGAATTCGAAACCGGTCTTGATAGTTACTATGAAGAGGTACAGGTTTCGGGTGGTTTAGCTTACGGCAGAGGAATTGCAGATGTACAGTTAATTCATAAATCAACAGGAGATACTACATATTCACGATCAAAATATCTGAATATCTTGCAGAAAACGGATGCCGGAGAATGGGTTACAACACACGATATATGGAATACAGTTGAGTAATATATAAAGAATAGAATGCGATAAGAAGTTGACTGATAGGACTTTATCTATGATATTAAATATATGTATTGTTCATAACCTGAAAACCCGTTAAAATGAAATACTTTTCTGCTATAATTGGCTTGGTGATACTTTTTCCAGAATACTCTGTCGCTCAAATAAACTCACCTGCAGACGATCCTCTCAGAGTAATTGCCATCTTTGCCCATCCTGATGACGCTGACTTTAAAATGGGAGGGACTGCTGCATTAATGGCAGAAGCTGGGCATAAAGTCAAATTCATCTCAATTACGAACGGAAATGCCGGTCATCATGAAAAAGGAGGAGGGGTACTTGCAAAAATCAGAAGAGCAGAGGCCGAAGAAGCGGCCCGGAGGCTTGGAATAGAGGAATATGAAGTGTGGGATAACAACGATGCGATGCTTACCCCGGATCTGCACATCCGAATGGATATTATTCGAGCCATTCGTGAGTGGAACGCCGATGTAGTGATCGGTTTGAGGCCAAACGACTACCATCCCGATCACAGAAACGCCGGTAAACTTGTTATAGATGCATCGTACATGGTAATTGTGCCGAATGTGGTATCCGATACAGAACCTCTCAGAAATAATCCGGTGTTTTTATATATGCAGGATCGCTTTTCAAAGCCAAATCCGTTTAGCCATGATGTAGCCGTTTCTATTGACGAGTCCATAGATGTTAAAGTTGAAGGCCTTGATGCTCATCAGTCACAGGTATACGAGTGGATGCCCTGGACCATGGGAATTCTGGGTGACGTTCCAAATATGGCAAATATAGATGCCAGAAAAGAGTGGCTCAGGAAAACGTATTTGAGCAGGGAGATATCAGATGAGCAGCGGCAGGCATTAATCAAATATTATAGTGAACGCAGGGCAATGTCGTTTCAGCACGCAGAATCGTTCGAAATCGCGGAATACGGTACCATTCCAACAGAGGAGCAAATCAGAATTATTTTCCCAATGCTGCCCAACTGATAACCTTGATTTAATTTAAAAGTTTGAGGACTGAAACAGCGCAGACATCATCTGATAGTATGGCTGTGTGAGCTGTACGTCCCTGCGCTGCATCATTTTTTCCATTGCTTCAATCGCTTTTTCAAAGTGATAGGGGACTATATCCTGTCCGCTTACCCAGCTGAAAGAGGGTACGAATTTGGGAGGATACTTGTCAGAAAAAAGATTGCAGCAAACACCGCACATGGTTCCCGTATTTAACATGGAGTTGATGCCGGTTTTACTGTGGTCGCCCATAATGGTACCCATAAATTGCTGGCCTGTGTCGAACTCTTTCTTTGTTTTCCAGTCAAATACTTTTACGGTTCCGTAGTTGTTTTTCAGATTTGATGTGTTGGTATCGGCACCAAGGTTACACCATTGTCCAAAAACGGAGTTTCCGGCATATCCATCGTGCCCTTTATTGGAGTAGGAGTGAAATATAACGTTGGAAACCTCACCGCCCACTTTACAGACCGGACCAATCGTGGTGTCTTCATAAATTTTCGCGCCCATTTTTACAACAGACTTTTCGCATATGGCAGATGGGCCTCTGACAACCGACTGAGCCATAATTCGAGCGTTCCTGCCAATGTAAATCGGACCGGTATCAGCCAAAAGCAAAGCTCCGGGCTCAATTACAGCCCCCTCTTCTATGTAGATTTGATCAGGGCTAATCAGCGTAGCGTGGGGAAAATGTTCCTTGTCTGAATGGGAGGTTAGCTTCATAAGGTCAATATCAAAAGTAATCTGCTCTCCATTTCTTTGAAACAGCTCCCAGCTGTTATTTAATATCCTGTTTTCAGGAACATCTGTTTCGATACAGGCTACATCAGATAGTTCGGGTCTGTCGAGAGACCATTTCTCATAGGTTTGATGTGAGATATTGGCAGCGATCAGATTGTTATGATGAGTAATGGCGCTATTTTGCGATAAGTTTTTTACTTTGTGCGCCAGAGATTCATCAGGAATAAATCTTGGATTAATCCATAAAATCTGTTTTCCTTCGGAAGGTGAAAATGATTGAAATACATCTTTTAAATGACCTCGCTGAACGCCAGCCGGTTCGATATTGGGTAGTCCCAATTGTCTGAGCCATTTCTGGCCCAGCGTTAGAATACCAACCCGCAGGTCGTAAACCGGCCGTGTTAGGGTTAATGGATGAAAGTTTTCAAGAAATTGATCTTCCGAAAAGCAGATTGTGGTTTTCATTTAATATATTAATCCAATTGTTATAATTGTTGTCCTGAAATTAATCAAATTGAACTAATAGTTTAAACTTATTCATTTATGTGTGGAATTGTAGGATACATTGGTTACAGAGATGCCTCATCAATATTAATTAAAGGACTTAAACGACTGGAGTACAGGGGGTACGACTCTGCCGGGCTTGCACTCGTTAATGGCAATTTACAATTCAGAAAGGGTAAGGGAAAAGTATCGAACCTTGAACGGCTCGTAAAAAAAGAGGGGATCTCAGGTCCTATGGGTATTGGCCATACACGCTGGGCAACACACGGTGAACCGAATGATGTAAACTCACACCCACATCTCAGTGAATCGGGATCAATAGCTGTGGTTCACAACGGAATTATCGAAAACTACTCAACTCTCAAAAAGCAGCTCATTTCAAAAGGAAAAACATTTCAAAGCCAGACCGATACTGAAATTATTGCTCAGTTGATCGAGGAAATCTATAACTCATCATCTGGTATTTCTTTTGAAAATGCCATTCAGCTTACCCTGAAACAGGTTGTAGGTACATATGGTCTCGCAATCATCCATGATGAATCACCTGATAAGGTGTACATAGCCCGCAAAGGATCCCCACTTCTGCTGGGAATAGGCGACGGTGAAATGTTTATTGCTTCGGATGCATCCCCAATTATTGAATACACCAATAAAGTGGTATACCTGGATGATGGTGAGATGGCTACTGTAACGAAAGATGATTATACAGTTAAAACAATAGAAGATGTTTCGCTCACAAAAGAAGTTCACGAACTTGAAATTAGTCTCGATGCCATCGAGAAAGCCGGTTATCCCCACTTTATGCTAAAAGAGATTTTTGAGCAACCACGCTCTGTAGCTGATTGCATGAGAGGGCGGGTAAACCCGGACAACCACAGCATTCAGCTGGGTGGCATACAAGACGTAATGGACGATCTGCTGAATGCAAAGCGTATTGTTATTGCAGCTTGCGGAACAAGCTGGCATTCGGCTTTGGTTGGAGAGTATTTATTCGAATATCTTGCAAAAACCCCGGTTGAAGTGGAGTATGCATCAGAGTTCAGATATCGTGATCCTCTCATTGGCGAAGGTGATGTACTTCTTGTTATTTCCCAAAGCGGGGAGACTGCCGATACTATTGCTGCTCTTCGCGAGGCGAAGGCGAAAGGGGCACTGGTTTTGGGTATTTGCAATGTAGTTGGCTCTACGCTTTCAAGGGAAACCGATGCAGGCGTATTTACTCATGCCGGCCCTGAAATTGGAGTCGCATCAACGAAAGCATTTACGGCTCAGGTTGTAGTATTAATTATGATGGCACTGGAAATGGGCTTTAGAAAAGGCGTGATCACTAAGCCGGGCTTTAAGAGATACATAAATGAGCTGCATAAAATCCCATCTAAAATTGAGTATATATTAGAGCATGCAGATGAATCGATCAGAAAAATGTCGAGTCTGTTCACCTATGCTCCTAATTTTCTTTATCTTGGAAGAAGCTATAATTTTCCGGTTGCACTTGAGGGGGCATTGAAACTTAAGGAGATCTCATATATACATGCGGAAGGGTATCCTGCAGCAGAAATGAAGCACGGCCCCATAGCGCTTATTGATGAAATGATGCCGGTCGTAGTAATCGCCGCAACAGATCATACCAATGATAAGATGATTTCGAACATTGAAGAAGTGAAAGCCAGAAAAGGTCGAATTATCTCTATTATGAACGATGATAATCCTGAAGTAAAAGATCTTTCCGAATTCTGTATTTCGCTTCCGGGTACGACGGACTGTTTTTCACCGCTGCTCACCGTTATTCCGTTGCAGCTACTATCATATTATGTTGCGGTTAACAGGGGATGCAATGTTGATCAACCGCGTAATCTTGCCAAAAGTGTTACTGTTGAGTAAATAAGCAATAATTATGAAAAAAGTTCATTAGCTATGCACTTATCCATCAAAAATATGGTCTGTCCACGCTGTATTGAATCAGTAAAAATGACGCTGAATAGAATGGGCTGTAAAAACGCAAAAGTTGACCTGGGGACTGTGGTAACCGAAAAACCGATGACAGATAAACAGCTGCAGAGATTTTCGAATGAGCTGAGGGACAGTGGTTTTGAAATTATTCAAGACAGAGACTCAAAAATTACCAACGACATAAAAGTAGGGATTATACGCTATATCGAGCATCTCGAGGAAAGTAAAAACCCCAGCCGGTTATCCGATTTTATATCGGATCAAATACACCTGAACTATTCCTACGCAAGCAGTATTTTTTCTGAGAAAACCGGAGATACGATTGAACAATATTTCATCAGAATGAAAATAGAGAGAGTAAAAGAGTTACTGAGTTTTCGAAAATGGACACTGAGTGAAATTGCACATCAGCTTCATTACAGCAGCGTGCAGTATCTGTCGAACCAGTTTAAAAAGGTAACGGGGAAAACCGTAACCGACTATTTGAAGCAGCAAAACCCTGAAAGAAGCTCAATTGATCAGATATAACCTAAAAATATTACACAACCTGTTTCCTCCGTTATAACAGCATAAGCTCCAGTTTTGTTTAGTTTGATTCAAAATCAAAAATGTAATTGAGTACTATGAAGCAGGAAGTGAAGATTAGCGGTATGCATTGTTCCGGATGCACAAATGCAGTTGAAAAGGCACTAAAAAAAGTTGATGGAATTACAAATGTAAATGTCCAGTTAACAACAGAGAGTGCTTTTATTGAAACAGATTTACCTGAGTTTCCCTCAAAAACTATTAAACAGGTGATAGAGAATGCTGGTTACGAAGTCGACGATATTGCTGCTGACTCTATAACGCTTCAGGTTGGCGGAATGCATTGTGCAGGATGCTCTTCCGCAGTTGAAAGAGCTTTATCCAAAAGAGATGGAATTGCTCAGGCAACGGTGAATTTGTCTACGGAAAAAGCGTATGTCGACTACAACAGCGACTTAATATCTGTAGAAGAGATCAAAAAGGCTGTAGAAGATGCCGGATACGAGGTTCTTGAGCAGCAAAAAAAAAAGTAAATAAACTAGACGAGAAAAAGCAGAGAGAAGAGAAAAAACTAGAGTCTGCACGATTTAAAATGATTCGGAGCTGGGCTGTAACAGCTCCGCTGATGATCTGGATGTTTGTTGAAATGGTATTGGGTTTCCATTTTTCATCACCTCTTGTAATGGAGTCTGTGATGGTGATTGGCGCTGCATATACACTTTTTGGACCCGGGTTAGAAACTCTTAGAAGCGCACTCATTTCGAGTAAGAACCTCACCCCAAATATGGACGTTCTGATAGCTCTGGGAACGTTTGCATCACTTGCCACAGGCCTAGTATCGTTGAGCTATCTGCTGGGGTTAACGACTTCTCCATTCTACAGTTTTGCAGGAATTGCGGCTATGATTATGGCATTTCATTTAACGGGCCGCTACATCGAAGTAAAAGCGCGTGGGAGAGCTTCAGAAGCAATAACAAAGCTGCTCACGCTGGAAGCGAAGTCTGCACGTATCATAAAAAATGGCCTTGAAGAGGAGGTTCCCGCGGATGAATTAAAAAAAGGGGACGTCATGATTATTCGACCCGGAGAAAAAATCCCTACTGACGGATTTGTCGTTGACGGAAAAAGTTCGATTGATGAATCGATGGTTACGGGTGAGTCGATGCCTGCCCTGAGAAACGTTGGAGATAAGGTAGTAGGCGGTACAATCAACATCGAGGGCACCATTCGCGTGAAGGCTTCGGAAGTGGGGGAAGAAACATTTTTGAACCGGGTTATTCAGATGGTTGAAGAGGCACAAGGATCAAAAATTCCGATACAGGATTTTGCTGATAAAATTACAGCTGTCTTCGTTCCTGTAATTTTGCTGCTTACGTTTGTCACATTTACTGTTTGGGTTCTGTTCCCCGAAACACTCAGGCCGGTACTTCTTTGGGCCGAACCCTTTATACCATGGCTTATTACTGATCTGGAACCGGTTAGTCAGGCATTTTTTGTTGCTCTTGCCGTACTGGTTATTGCCTGCCCATGTGCGCTGGGACTTGCAACACCAACAGCGCTTATGGTTGGGACCGGCTTGGGCGCAGAGAATGGTATCCTTATAAGAAAGGGGGAATCGATACAAAGACTGCAGGAGGTCACCACTTTTGTATTTGACAAAACAGGTACATTAACAAAAGGTGAGCCTGAAGTAGTAGAGTGGGTTGATTATGAAGATACTGACATTGGGTTTAATGAGCGTATTGCTGCTCTTGAAAATATATCAGAGCATCCGCTCAGCCGGGCGATTACCCGCCATTTAGATGTAAACGAATACAAAGAGACTGACAATTTTCGCTCACATACAGGGATGGGGGTGGGGGCGGTCATTGACGGACACTTTATGCTGGCCGGAAATGCTGATCTTTTACAGGAAAAATCTGTAATCCAAAACCAATGGTCTCTGGACGTGTCCGAAAAACTGCAGAAAGAGGGGAAAACACCTATCTTTCTGGTGGAAGACCAGAAGATTCGCAGTATATGCGGGATTAAAGACACCATCAAAGAGGAAACCCCTGAAGTAATTCGTGCAATTCATGATTTGGGGTTTAAAACGGTGATGCTAACAGGAGACCAAAAACAGGTAGCCGAAATCATTGCGGCACAGATTGGGATGGATGAGGTTATAGCACAGGTAAAGCCCGGCGAAAAAGCAGATGTTATTCGCAGCCTGCAGGATAGCGGTGATGTTGTTGCAATGATCGGAGATGGCATTAATGATGCACCTGCACTTACACAGGCTGATGTAGGTATAGCTTTAGGAACCGGAACAGACATTGCAATTGAGTCCGGAAGTATGATATTGGTAGATGGAAATCCAAAGGCGGTTTTGAGAGCGATAAACCTTAGCAGGTTAACATTTAAAAAAATTCGACAAAATCTTTTCTGGGCTTTTTTCTACAACCTGATTATGCTTCCTGTTGCTATGATTGGCTGGATGCATCCGGTACTCGCTGAAATTGCAATGGCTCTCAGCTCAATAAACGTTGTTGGTAACTCAAGAAGGCTATCGGGGAAATCTCTTGACTAAATGTGGATAACTCACCATTATAACACGCCCTGTTGTATATGGGATTATCAAATGGTTTAAAAAAAGCTAAAATTCCTGAAAAAGAGTAGAATTATTTAAAAAAAATATGATGTGGATAACTTGAATTTAAATGTATTATTATGTATTTACCACACATCATCTACACCGCTAATAATTCTGCTCAATTGAATGAAAAACTGGAAAGCAATTCTATTTAAAGCTGCGTTGATTATCGTGATAATCATTGTCGCTTTTACAGGTTAAACACTTGATTAACGTATCTGAGATTCTTTAAATAATCTTCGCTGGCAAATTTTGTCTGATGAAGACTTTTCTATGAACATTTCTGCCACATTTGGATGTGTGCGATACCGTCTACATCATATATCGGCCCTTCCTTTATAAACCCTTCAGATTCATAAAAATTTTTCAAGTGATTTTGTGCTTCGATGATTACTTTTTCTGCTCCCTGCGAACTCACTATTTTAAGTGATTCTCGTATTATCATCCGCCCGTATTTGTTGCCTCTTTTTTCGGGGGATACAATAATTCTTCCAATTGAGGGGGGGGTAAACTTTTTCCCGGGCGGTACTATTCTGGCATACCCAATTAGCACTTCGTTTTCCATCAGGCAGAGATGAGCACAAAATGGATCTATGTTATCTATATCATCATAAATACACTTCTGTTCTATGATAAAAATATCTTGTCGCAATTTTAATATTTGATATAGCAGAGAAGGGGAAAGATCAGCGAAGGATTTTAGGATAAAATTTGCCAAAAGTAACTATTTGATTAGAAGTTCGTAGAGAGATATAAATCATGCTAACAAATCCGCGATAATCATGATAAAATACCTGATCGTTAACAGTCTCGTTGTTTTCTTTTTTGCCTACATATTAAGCGGTGTTAAAGTTAAGAGTTTTTTTACTGCCATTGGCATCTCAATTTTACTTGCTCTTATCAATACATTTATAAAGCCATTAATTTTGTTTTTTACCATTCCTCTTACAGTTCTTACTCTTGGCCTGTTTATTCTTGTTATAAATGCATGGATATTAATGATAATTGATAGCTTGATCGACGGTTTTGAAATTAAAAATTTCTGGTGGGCACTTCTCTATAGCATATTGATTTCTGTGACAAACGCGCTGCTTTTCTAATTGCTCTTGTTCTTAAAATCTTAAGCGGAATTCAGTATACTGTCTGAGTCGATGGATCAAAGAAGGTGCTTAACATTCCTTCCTTGATTAAACGTTTATTGTATAAAGCGTTAACTGTCTATTAAACTTAAGATTTATTCAACTGTATGGTCTCAGCCAAAGTAAAGGTACTTAATGAATCCGGTTTACATGCTCGCCCGTCATCTGAGCTTGTTAAGGCCGCTTCAAAGTTTAAATCAGAATTTTTTATTAAGATGTATGGATATAAGGTAAACGGTAAGAGCATATTAGGCGTAATGACGCTTGCAGCAGAGTGTGGTGCTGAAATGGAGCTGATTTTAGAAGGTCCCGATGAAGAAGAAGCCCTGAGTGCATTGACCGATCTATTTAAAAACAAATTCAACACGGGAGAGTAGAGCGATGAAGAGCAATCAACCCAAAATTCTTTCAGGTAAACCCGCGGCTTCAGGTATAGGTATAGGGCGCGCAGCCGTTCTCGATACCGGAACGAAAAGCGTTATGCCCGAAAAAGTCGGGGAAAAAGAGACTGCCCATCAGATTGAAAAGTTTGAGATAGCCAGAGAAAATGTTCTTAAGGATTATCAACAGATAAAAATCCTTCCGGACAACAGCGATGCGTCTGATATTATTGAGACGCAGATTCAAACCCTGAAAGATCCCGAAGTAGACTCTCTTGTTCGGAGAAAAATCAGAGATGAACGTTACACGGCAGAATATGCCATTTTTAGCGTATTTAACGAGTATATACAGATGCTGGAGGCAACTAAAGTTAACTGGGTTAATGAGAGAGTTGTGGACATTGTATCAGTCAGGGATGCATTAATTGAAGCTACTCGTGAACGTAGAAAAAAGCTACACGTGAAGAGGGGAGAAGTGGTGTTTGCTAAAGAAATACCGCCAACGGTAATGGTTAAACTGAGCCATATTGGAATAGGAGGAGTTGTAATAGAAAAAGGAGGGTTAACCTCTCATGTTGTTATACTTTCTCAGTCTTTGGGGATTCCCTGCGTGATTAACGCCCACTGGGATCGTTATAAGCTGCAAAGCGGTACATCCGTAATTATTGACGGCACTACAGGGCAGGTGATTATTAACCCAACCTGGAAACAGTCTCAGGAGTATGAAAAGAGAAAAAATGATGAGGAGCTGCGCTTCCAGAAAGCCAGGAAGTGGACAAAAGAAAAAAGTGAAACCTCTTGCGGACACCCATTTTCACTGAGAGCAAATGTTGAGTTTGCCGAAGAGATCGCAAATCTCGAACCTAATGGTGTTAAAGGTATAGGCTTGTTGCGAACAGAAACGGTTTTATTTGAAACGGAGGATTTTAACGTTGATGACCAGGTAACATTTTACAGCAATATGCTTGAGTCTACAGGAAACGAACCCGTCACAATCCGCCTTTTTGACGCTGGAGGGGACAAAGTAATTGAGGACTCAGAAGTGGAGTCGAATCCCTTTTTAGGGTGGAGGGGTATTCGTATGCTATTAGACAAAAAAAAGCTTTTAAGGAACCAGCTTGAAGCAATATACAGGGTTTCCGGAAAGTATAAAGGGCGGGTTAGAATATTGGTCCCGATGGTATCGAGAGTAGAAGAAGTACTCGAATTAAAAGAACAGTGTGAATATATTGAAAACGAACTCATTCATAATAAAACTAATTATGATGAACATATTCAGCTGGGCGTTATGGTTGAAGTACCCAGTGTAGCATTAACTCTTGATGCGTTTGCCCGGCATGTAGATTTTTTTAGCATTGGTACGAACGATTTAACTCAATATACACTGGCTGTAGATCGTGGTAATGAACGAATTTCGGCACTCTTTGATAGTTTTCACCCATCTGTATGGAAACTGATAAAGATGACATATGACGCAGCCAGCAAACACAATTTGCCAGTAAGTGTATGCGGCGAAATGGCTTCATACCCTGAGGCTGCGGCTTGTTTGATGGGTATTGGGATACAGGATTTGAGTATGAATGCCGGATCCATTCATATGGTAAAGGCAGTTTTATGCCAAAATAGTCTGGAGGATATGAATGATCTGGCTAAGAATGTCCTGTCAACGAATTCATTATCTGAAGTCCATGACTTCTTAAACTCATGGAGAACACCGTGAAAGCCCTTTCATTTATTAAAACATAGAAAAAACGATGGATCTAAGAATAATTTCGTTTTTTGCCATGTATCGTTAATCAGGAAACGCTACCACAAATAATAAAATAAGTCAAAAACAACTAATATTTAAATTAAATTAAGATAAAATGATATAATATATAAATAAAAAACTTATGTGTGTTTAATGTCATAAATAAGTTAGTTAAATTGTTATACGGATTTTAATTAAAACATCATTTATCAATCATGTTACAGAAAAATTTTACACCCAAACGAACAATTTGCAAAGTTACTTTTTCCATTCCCAAACAATGGGCCGAAAAAGATGTAAAGCTTGTTGGAGACTTTAATGACTGGGATGAAAGCTCAGACAGTCTAGAGAAAAAAGAAGATAAATGGGAAGTTACCATGAGGCTCAAACCAGAAAACCGTTATCGGTTCAGATATTTGCTCGACGGAGAAGTGTGGGAGAATGATGACTCGGCAGACGAGTATATTCCAAATGAATTTGGAACAGAAGACAGCGTAGTAGAAGTTGGCAAATAACATTTATGAAAGATTCCTTCGATCTAGAGGCATTTAAAAACTCTCTGAGAACTTCCTGGATTGGAAGTGAATGCCTCTATTTCGAAACTCTGCTATCCACAAACAGCTACGCAAAAACTATTGATAGTGATAAACTGGTTCACGGATCTGTAATTATTACAGACTTACAGAGGCAGGGCAGGGGGCAGTATGAAAAGAAGTGGGAATCGGAACCCTATCAAAACCTCACATTCACACTTTGCCTTAAACCTGTTACAGGTGACAGACTTTCCCTGCTTACCCTTGCATGTGCACTTTCTGTTTGTAATAGTATCGAGTCGTTTACAGGAGAATCCCCTGCAATTAAATGGCCGAATGATGTTTATCTTGATAATCGTAAGTTGAGCGGTATTCTTACTGAGTGTGTTTTCACTGGGAATAGACCCGATCGGGTTTTGATTGGAATCGGACTCAATATTAACCAGAATGTATTTGGTAAAACCATTGAAAACAGTGTAGCATCCGTTAGGCAGCTAATGGGTCATGCTATATCAAGAGAGTTGATGCTGAGTACAATCTTACAGTACATTGAACAGTTTTATATAAAATGGCATAAAAGAGAAATTGATCTGCAGAGGCAGATAAACCGCAAATTAATCGGGTACGGAGAGTGGGTGCACTTACTGGTTAATGGCGAAGAAAAGAGTGACACATATAAGTGTTTAGGAGTAGGCGAGCACGGCGAATTATTGATGTTGAATCAAGAGCTTGATGTGAATACATTTAGGCATGAACAAGTTCGAATTATCCCCGCTTAACGTTGCTTTTAAAAAACACCTCTCGAATCCGGTATTTGACCGTAAAAAACCTCTGTTCATTGTGGGCGTCAGCGGTGGTCCTGACTCTATGGCACTTCTCTATTTACTTCACAGACATGATTTCAATCCCGTAGTTGTGCATTGTAACTACGGCTTAAGAGGTGAGCAATCAGATAAAGATCAGAGGATGGTTGAACAAGTCTGTATGCTTTGGAATCTGGAATGTGTTTCCGTGAAACCGGAGCGAGATACTTCTGAAACAGGAAATTTCCAATTGTGGGCCAGAAAAGAGAGGTATCGAATATTCAGAGAACTAAAAAAAGAATTCGAGGCTCAGTATATATTAACGGCTCATCATCAGGATGATCAGATTGAAACAATACTTCAAAAAATTTTGCGAGGTGCAGGAATCTCTGCTCTAACCGGTATTGATGCTTTTCGCGGTGATCTTTTTAGGCCGCTTCTGGAGGTAACCAAAGCACAGATTCTAGAGTTTGTTCAGGTGTTCAATATTCCTTATAGAATTGATGTCAGCAATGAGGAATCGACCTATGCGCGTAATTTTCTACGAAATCGCTGGTTCCCCTTACTCGAGGATCTGTTCCCCGGATGGAGAACAAATATCCTCTCCCTGAGTGAAAAAGCTGCTGTTCATCAGGATTTGATAGAAATTGCAGCCGATAAAATACGTCATGACAGACGGTCTTTTAGGAGAAGCTCTTTCAATTCATTAAAAGACAATTTAAAACCGGTACTTTTCAAAGCACTGTTCGACAAGGCTTTTAAAAAAGAAAACCTGAACAAAGGTTTTCTGGAGAATATTCAAACCTTAGAGGAGCTGCATACAGGACAGTCTGTAGATATCTCAGTAAAATTTAAACTATACAGGGACAGAGACCTATACTACTTTTTATCGAAGAGTGACTCTGAAAAGATACTGACAGAAACGGAGCTTAAAAAAGAAGATCTGGTTAATGGTTTTCGGGTAAACAATATCAGTATTACCACCGATTCTGCACCAAAAACGATGAACAGTTCAGAACTTGTTTTAGATATTGGAAAAGTGAAGTTTCCGATTACGATCCGCAATTGGGAAAGCGGAGATCTTTTTAAACCATTTGGGATGAGAGGTACCCAGCTTGTGTCCGACCATCTGACAAACCGAAAAGTTGCATCTCACAGAAAAAACAAAGCACTGGTAATGGAATCCTTTGATGGAATGATTGCTGCCGTTATATTCCCACCTGAAAAAGAACGCGTGCAGCCGGGCACAATTTCTGAGAACGTTCGTGTTGGCAAAAGCACTCAACAAATTATTAAAATCGAAATAATTCAATAAGTATGGGGCGATATCAACCGGAATCAATCAACATTAACGGAGACCGATTTTCGGTTTACCTTACTGATGAACAGATTCAGCAGCGAACAAGGCAGATCGGTGAACAGCTGAGCCGTGATTTTAAAGACAAACAACCCATATTTATTGGTGTGTTAAATGGAGCATTTATTTTTTTGGCAGATCTGATGC
>Ga0102940_1001640_pt1 | contig 14160 bp, 16 predicted proteins | sample SalPonR2_C_D1_MG_FD_78215 | JGI IMG/M metagenome (GOLD analysis project Ga0102940, IMG submission 78215) | Salt pond soil microbial communities from South San Francisco under conditions of wetland restoration - Salt Pond MetaG R2_C_D1_MG | ecosystem: Environmental > Aquatic > Marine > Intertidal...
ACAACATGAAACGATGGCTCCGGGAAGGCAAGTGCAGTTTTCTGCCGGAAGAGCGGGAGTGGCTGGCCCATGTTCAGAGCCGCGGACTGACCGACGTCTTCCGACACCTTCACCCGGACGAAGCCAGGACCTTCAGCTGGTTTGACTATCGCAGCAAGGGTTTCGAGCGCGATCCAAGGCGGGGACTGCGGATCGACCTGATAATGGCCTCCGATCAGCTATCCCGACGCGCCAGATCCGCCGGAGTCAGCTATGATATACGTGCCATGGAGCGGCCGTCGGACCATTGTCCGGTCTGGGCCAGCTTTGATCTTTAATTGTCAGGCCCGGCGGTCGACATGAAGAAAGTCAAAACCCGAGATCGTATCCTCAACACCAGCCTTTCGCTGTTCAACAGTGTTGGCGAGCCCAATGTTACGACCCTGCTGATTTCCGATGAACTCGATATCAGCCCGGGCAATCTCTATTACCACTTCAAGAGCAAAGGCGACATAGTCGGCAAGCTGTTCGACAGCTACGAGCATGAAATGCTTGACCTGCTTGCCGTGCCGGAAGATGCGGACATCTCCCTGGACCAGCACAGTTTCTTCCTGCACCTGATGTTTGAAACTGTCGCCCGCTATCGTTTTCTGTATCAGGATCTGGTCAATGTGCTGTCAAGGTATGACCAGCTTCAGACCCGCTTTCGCCGGATCCTGAAGAAAAAGAGCGATGGTTTTCACACGCTTTGTACGAGTTTCAGACGCCAGAAGATGATGAACATCAGTGATGTCGAGCTGAATGCCCTGTGCCAGCAGCTAACCCTGACAGCCTGTTACTGGAGCAGTTTTGACAGCCTTTCTCACCTGAATGATCGAGATTCAGTCGATCCGGGTCGGGGGGTGTATCAGATGATGTACCTGATGCTGCCCTACTTTGGGGATGACGAGCGGGATGAGATAGCCCTGATGAGCCAGGACTACCTGAACTGATTATTCTTCTTCGGAACGCTCTTCCTCTTTATCTTTAATACTCTGTAGCTCTGCTTCAAGGGCCTGAATGCGTCGCTCCATCGCTTCAATGTCCTCGCGGCGATGAATGCCCAGCCTGCGCAGAGCCCCGGACACCCTTTCATCAAACATGGTTTCCAGCCGGTCCCAGGTGCCGGTCGCTCGCTGACGGACATCGCCGACGCGATCCTCTACCGACTTGATCTGTTTTTCGACAACTCCGCGGGTTTTGGTTTCCAGTTGTTCACCTTCCTGGACCAGACGCTCAAAAAAACGGCCGGCGTCGTCCTCGGCCTTGGTGTAGGCTCCCAGGCCTGCCAGCCAGATCTGTCGCGCAGAGCCTTTGATTTTTCCGGCTAGCTGCTCGTCGGTCTCCGGCTTGTGATCGTTATCTTCAGACATGCAAAACCCTCAGAAAGCATTGGCTCGTTAGCTGTCATTGTATTACACCCGGGCTTTGATTTCAGTGCAATAACCACAATCTTGCTACACCGGAACGGTCACCGCGCAAAAGCAGTTGCGATGCGTGGACTGATCCGTGCCTGAGTAGGCGGACAGATCTGGTATAAGCACCGCGTGAATATGGAAAAATGTGATCAGCCAAATGCTCCTGTGGCATCATGGCTTCAACCTTCAAGACTTGTGGAGCACCTATGGACATCAGACCCATTGACGAACGTATTTCCGTGGCACCGCAGATTACCCCGGCAGACGTTGCCGAGCTGGCACGAAAGGGCTTCAGGACCCTGGTGGCTAACCGCCCGGACAACGAGGAACCAGGACAGCCATCCATGGCAGCCATCGAAGCGGCCGCCAGAGAACACGGCCTGAAGTGGGTCTATCAGCCGGTGGATTCCGCCAATATCCTCGACTCCGATGTCGACCGTTTCGACGAAATGATCCGCGAGGCAGATGCCCCCGTACTTGCTTTCTGCCGGAGCGGAACCCGCTGTACCGTTCTCTGGGCCCTGAGTTCCGCCCGCCGCGATGCCGTCCCTAAGATTGTCGACAAGGCGAGACACGCGGGCTACGACCTTAGCGTTCTTGCGCCGAGGATGGCCCAGCAGGCCGGCAAATAAGCCAACGCACCCCCGGACTTTCACTCTTATCAGGATCCACAACCATGCAGTTCACGGGTACCGCAGACTTCAGCCACGATCATCCGGAAAAAATCGGCGTACTGGTCACCAATCTGGGCACGCCTGACGCTCCGACACCCTCAGCATTGCGCCGCTATCTTGCCGAGTTTCTGTGGGACCCGAGAGTTGTAGAGGTGCCCAGGCCCCTGTGGTGGCTGATTCTGCACGGGATTATTCTGCGCATCCGACCGAAGCGGTCCGCCAGGGCTTACGCCGGGGTCTGGCAGCCCGGGGGGTCGCCGTTGCTTACCCACACTGCAAAGCAGGCCGAGGGCATTCGTAGCGAGCTTCAGGCCCGGTATGGCAACAACGTTCTGGTCGCTTTTGCCATGCGTTACGGCAATCCGGGTGTCGGTCGTGTTCTCAGCGAATTGCAGGCCCAGGGCGTACGAAAACTGTTAGTGCTTCCGCTCTACCCGCAATACTCCGCGTCGACCTCCGCATCGACCTTCGACGCCATCGCTCAAGATTTCACCCGTCGTCGTTGGCTCCCGGACCTGCGTTTTATCTCCCACTACCCGGATTATCCGCCCTACATTCAAGCCATGGCGGACCATATCAAAGCACACTGGAAGCAGCACGGCCGCAACCAGAAGCTGGTGCTGTCCTACCACGGCGTTCCTCTGAAATACCTGATGAAGGGCGACCCCTACCACTGCGAATGCCACAAGACTTCCCGGCTGCTTGCGGAAAAGCTGGGGCTTGAAAAAGATGAATTCATGACCACCTTCCAGTCCCGTTTCGGGCGGGAAGAATGGCTTCAGCCCTACACCGACGAAACCCTGAAGGCTCTGGCCGGTAAAGGCGTGAAGTCGATCGACGTCTTCTGTCCGGGCTTTTCATCGGACTGCCTGGAAACCATTGAAGAAATTGACGAAGAGAACCGGGAATACTTCATGGAAGGCGGGGGTGAGGGTTTCAGCTATATCCCGGCGCTCAATGCGACCCAGGGCCATATCGATGCCCTGACCCGATTGATTGAAGATAATCTTCAGGGTTGGGAGATACCGTCCAACGACCCGGACGAACTCGCCGCACGGGTTGAGCGGGCAGAAGCGCAGAAAAACGCGGTATACCCGGGGCGGGATCTGTAATGAAACTTCAGGAACGGATTATAAATCAGGAATAAGATCATACTGGCCGGCCGCCATATCCGTTGCCCATGATGCTGCGTGTGCACTGCATGCAGTTGTTCTACGACCTCAGCGACCCGGTCATGGAAAATGCCCTGCACGAGATAGAGTCCATGCGGCACTTCGGCATGAGAATGCGCATTGGCGTCGATGACACGCTCGGGCTGGTCGACAGCATCGATACGACAGCCCCAACGTTCACGATACTGTGTCCGCTGTATACCTTCTCCATGGTGACGAGCAACGAATGTCTGGTGATTCCGGTTATCCTGGGATTCACACAAGCGGGATGAGCATAAAGATCGCAACAACTTCTCCTGGTTCATTGCCAAGCGCACCTGCACTCGAAAGCATCTGGACGAACATAAGCTTCGTAGATGATAAAGATGCTGGCCTGGGCGAGAACATAGGAGAAAGGACTATCATGAACTGGTTAAATCACGATCATAAGAAATTCGAATCGGCGGTATATAAGTGCCGTACCGCTTGCGATGCAGAGGAATGGTCTGTGGTAGAGGGGCTGTTTCCTGATTTAAGGTCCAGTTACAGAGAGCACGTTCGAATAGAAGAGGAAGTACTGTTCCCTGCTTACGAAACGCATCCGGGCGTATCTAGCGGACCCACCGATTCACTTACGGCCGACCACGTGCAAATATTCAATTTGATGAATCGTATAGCTGACCGCCTCAATAAGAAGTCACTGGATAGTCTTGCCGAAGATTTTTCTCTGCTGTATCGGATTTTGATAAAGCATCACGAAAAGGAGGAAGAAATCTTCCTGCCGATGGCCAGCCAAGCCTTGTACTCGGACAAGGATGCCATTTTGGAAAGCATTAAAAATCAATTAGAAACAAAGGATTAATGCAACCCCTTGGAGTCCGGACGTTAAAGCATCGATATGGCTTAAACACACTTGGTTAAGGAACCTATCTTCGACCAGGTAAGACCAGCAATATCAGGTGCCCATTCCACAAGAAGCAGGCCGGGTAAAGGAGGTAAAATGCACCCCATTTGCAGATTCTTTCTATACCAGAATATAAACAGAATTTTGTGTAAGGAAAATTGCAGACAAGCCAGGAAAGGAAAGGGCGTCGGACGGAACTGAAACAGTTCAGAAATGGCGGTGGGCCAGGGATTCGAACCCCGGGACGGCTACTAACCGTCGGCGGTTTTCAAGACCGCTGCATTAAGCCACTCTGCCAGCCCACCTTTTCTCTTCAGCCGTCATCGCGACAGCGCCGTATGATACCGGAATAGCCTGCTCTGTCAACGCCCTGCAATGATCAGTGGTATCCTTTACCGCAGACTGACTCATAAACCGAACTTCATCGTATTCAGGGGAATCTTTCGGAACCTTTGTGGTCTGAAATGATTGAAAGTTAGGATTTCGCCATTACTATGGAAAGGAGTCCAGGATGCGGCGGGCCTTGGCCCCTTGCGCCATATTAGCTGTTTTAAAATGGCTGTTAAAAACCGGAGATGAATCAGAATGGAAAACAGAGGATATAACGTCCAGAAAACTCAGGGCATAACCATCAATCGTGGCTCTGGCACCGCCGCGATCAGCCCCGAGGCATCAAAAGTTCTGCGCAATACCTACTCGCTGCTTGCCATGACGCTGCTGTTCAGTGCAGTGATGGCAGGGGTGTCAATGGCGATTGGCCTGGGTCAGGGAGCAGGTCTGATCTGTATGCTGGCTGCGATCGCTCTGGTCTGGTTTGTTCTTCCAAGAACTGCCAACAGTTCCGCCGGCATCGGGGTTGTGTTTGCGTTTACAGGTCTTCTGGGCCTTTCGCTGGGCCCGACTCTGACCTATTACCTGGCACTGTCTAACGGCGGTCAGGTTGTCATGCAGGCCCTGGGTGGCACTGCAATCGTATTCTTTGCCCTGTCGGGCTATGTACTGACCACCAAGAAAGACTTCAGCTTCATGCGCGGCATGCTGGTTGCAGGCCTTGTGGTTGTAATCATAGCCGCTGTAGGTGCCCTGGTTGCCGGCATGTTCGGTGTTAATGTCACTACCTTCCAGCTGGCAATCAGTGCGGCCATTGTGTTCCTGATGTCCGGTTTCATCCTGTATGACACCAGCCGGATTGTGAACGGTGGCGAGACCAACTACATCATGGCGACAGTCGGCCTGTTCCTGAACATCTATAACCTGTTCCTGAGTCTGCTGCACCTTATCGGCGCCTTCTCCAGCGAATGAATACCAGCTTGACCGAGCAGACAGAAACCCCGGCAGATGCCGGGGTTTTTACGTTGGTGATTACCGGCGCGCCCTATTCCTCCCAGGCACCGCAAACAGCATTAGACTTTGCCAGAGCAACGCTGGCCGCCAATAAACGAATTGACCGGGTGTTCCTTTATGGTGACGGCGTCCATCTTGCCTCCCGCCTCACTACGCCCCCATCCGATGAAGTGAACCTTTCGGAAGCCTGGGCAGGCTTTCTGGCCGAACACCGCATTCCCGGGGTTGCCTGTATTGCATCCGCCCTCAGGCGAGGTCTTGTCAACGAACCGGAAATGCAGCGTTACCAGCTACCCGCGTACAACCTGCGCGCGCCCTTTGAAATAGCAGGCCTGGGCGAATGGGTCGACAGCGTTGCCGCCGACTCCCGGGTTCTGTATTTCCACAGGGGCAACTGACATGAGCACGCTGATCATCATAGACCAGTCGCCCTATGGCTCCTGGGAAGGCCGGGAAGCGCTGGATATGGCCTTCTCCCTTGCTGCGTTTGATCAGCCTGTGTCGCTGGTTTTCTGCGGCGCCGGGGTGAACTGGCTGCGTGCGGGGCAGGACGCGGCCAGCGTTGAGCAAAAATCGGTAGAGCGGAACCTCGCTGCGGCACCGATTTTTGGCGTGGACGCCCTGCTTGCAGATAGAATCGCCTGTGATCAGTATGGTCTCGCCGAAACAGACCTGCCTGATCATGTCGCCGTCACCGACTTTGATCCGGACCTGCTCGGTCGCTTTGATCACATTGCGTTTGCTGGCTAGTGTCCCGTCTGGCTACTTCGTTAACCTACTGAGCCACTGACACCATGACCCCACTGAAAACCCTGCATATCCTCAACAAGCCACCGGAACACCCTCGTCACGCCGTCTGTCTGAACGCTATCGGACCTGAGGACGGACTGCTGTTGACCGAGAACGGGGTTCTGGCGGTGGTAAAGCCTCTACAGGTAGATGGCGGGCGATGCTTTGTGCTGGAACCTGACCTGGAAGCACGGGGACTGGCCGGGCAGATTGGTGACAATCAGCTTGTCTCATTTGGTGACATGGTGGAACTGGCCGCATCAGCAGCAAACGTCATAAGCTGGTGAATCATGACTGACAATTTTGCAATGCCCGAGCGCAACGACGAAGGATTTCTGGAGAATCAAGACGAGTGGACGCCGAGAATTGCCGAGGCCATCGCCGCTGAAAGCGACATTAACTTATCCAGTAATCATTGGGAAATCATAAGGTTCCTGAGGCTTTTTTATCAGGATTATGAAGTTTCTCCGCCATCCAACCGCCTCTTCGTCAAGGCAGTGAAAGAGCAGTTTGGCGAGGAAAAAGGCAACAGTATTTACCTGATGCAGCTGTTTCCCGGCACACCGGCAAAAACCGCCTGTCGCATTGCCGGGCTGCCCCGGCCCACTAACTGCCTCTGAAGCTGCCAGCGTTCTCTGCCCGGTTTCGCTAACCTGCAAGCCCGTTGAGAACCAGAAACTGCAGAGCACCCGCAAGCAGCCCAAGGACACCGCCTACCAGCATCAGTTGTAGCTCTTCTTCACGAAAAGCAGGCCGCAGGATATCCTGAAATTCCTCAGGGCCCAGCGCTTTCATCTGCTCTGCCAGTGCTTTTGCAACCACCGGCGCCCGTTCATGGTTGAACCTGGGGTCGCTGAATACATCATGGGTCGCCAGCACCGCCTTCTGGTTAATGGCTTTTTTCAGGTCGGTATAGCCGGTCATGCCAACCGTCACCTGTGCCGTCAGCTTCATCACCAGGGAGTGATCCAGCAACGGCCTGAGGTGCTTCTGGATAATGGCGCGGGTCCGGTCGCCATGACGGCCGTCGATCATGGCATCTGCCACCTTCTCTACGGTGATCAGTTCCTCAGCGACAAGTCGGGCCCAGACATCACTGATCTCTGGCTGACGCCTGAGGAACAGCCCCTGTACCCTCCAGAACAGGATACGCCGTGGGCGAAGCGGCCTGAATATCAGATTGATGGCAATCCAGTTGGTCAGAAAACCGACCACAAGACCGGCTACAGGCAACAACCACGGTTCCGGATAGTGTGACCACAGGGGCGCGACAAAAGCGCCCAGAAGGCCACCAATAAGAGCGCCACGGGTGATCACGGAACGCAACTCGGCCGACCCCGCCTGCTGGAAAATACGGTTCATCAGATCCGGATGGGATTCGAGCTCGTGACTGAGGAGTGCCTTGAGGTCTACCAGGTCATTCAGATCATCGCCGAAATCCTCGACCAGGGATTCAATCCGCTGCGGCAATTGTTCCCGGCCCCAGCGGTAAATGCGATTGCGGACGAATAACGGCAGGTTGTCCCAGAGCACCGGTTGAAGTTCGTACATGACTTCGTCGATGTATTCATCCATGCGCGGACCGACCCGCGAGACGATCTGCAGGACAATTTTCTCCGGCTCCAGTTGGCGATAGATCTCGTTAAGGTCGCCAAACCTCCGTAGCGTGCGATCAATGCAGATGTGGGCCATTTTTTCCGCTTTACGGGGAATCACGCCCTGCCAGCCAATAGGACCAAGCCCCACAAACTGTACCGGGTAGAACGACATCTGGATGGCCAGCCAGTTTGTAAACCAGCCGACCAACGCCGCTACCACCGGCACTGAAACAAGCGCTAGATCAACCAAGAGGTGCCCCAGTCAGAGAACAGATCGGTATAATAATACGGATCCCTTAAGCCTGTGTATGCGGCTATCGTGCGCAAAGGCATCAGCATGGGGGGCAACAGTCGAACAGACACAAAAAAGCCGGCACCCGCCGGCTTTTGCTGACTCGAGCTCACCCCATCGGCTTACTGATAGTAAGCGTTTTCCGTGTAGGTATGGTCGGTGACGTCGCGGACAGAAGTGATTTCAGGCACTCGTTCCCGAAGCGTGGTTTCAACGCCCTGCTTGAGAGTGAGACTGACCGCACTGCAACCCTGGCAGCCACCACCGAAGCGAAGAACAGCCACAGACTCATCTGCTACTTCAACAAGGGATACTTCACCGCCGTGCGCAGCCAGGTTTGGATTGATTTCCGAGGCCAGCACATACTGGATACGGTCCGGCAGGGGTGCATCATCATCCACCTTGGGAACCTTGGCATTCGGCGCCTTGATGGTTAGCTGGCCGCCCATCTGGTCCTTGGAGTAGTCGACATAGGCTTCTTCCAGGAAAGGCACGGAATTATGGTCGAGATAAAGCGTGAACTTTTCGAGATCCACCTGTTCGTCGGTTGGCACGATCTCGTTTGGCGGACAGTACGCCAGGCAGGTTTCGGCATTCTTGGTGCCCGGCTGGGTCACGAAAATCCGGACACCCATACCTTCGACGTCCTGTTTTTCGATAAGCTGCGCGAGATAGTCCCGTGCGGGATCTGTCACTGTCACCAAAGCCATAATCACATCCTGAGAGTCTGTTTTATAAAGTACGTATTCTATTTTAAGTGAGTTCGCGCCAACATGAAAGACCAAGTAATTCACTCAGGTTTTCCAGCAGGACGACAAAATGCATTTTTGCTATGATCCGGCGCCTGTCAATCAAACATGAAACCCGGAAGAACCGTTATGACCGATCGTGAAAACCGCCTGGGGCAGCTGTATCAGGCTCTCGAACACCGTATTGTCGTGCTCGATGGCGGTATGGGCACCATGATCCAGAACCTCAAGCTGGACGAGATTGCGTTCCGGGGCGACCGGTTTGCCGACTACGATCACGAAGTCCAGGGTAACAATGACCTGCTGAACCTGACCCAGCCTGCCCTGCTCCGCACTATTCATGCCGACTATCTTGAAGCCGGCGCAGATATTATCGAAACCAATACCTTCAATTCCACCCGCCTGTCCCAGGCCGATTATGGCCTTGAATCCATTGCCGCAGAACTGAATGTGGCCGCTGCCAGGCTGGCCCGGGAGGTCGCCGATGAATTCACTGCGCGTAATCCTGACAAGCCGCGTTTTGTTGCCGGCGCGGTCGGGCCAACGTCGCGCACGGCTTCGATCTCGCCGGACGTCAACCAGCCTGGCTACCGCAATGTCGAATTCCAGACTCTGGTAGACAATTACTACGAGGCTGTTCAAGGGCTGGTGGAGGGCGGATGCGACCTGATCCTGATCGAAACCATTTTCGATACCCTCAATGCCAAGGCCGCGATCTACGGCACCCAGCAATATTTCGAAGACTGCGGCGTTAACCTTCCGATCATGATTTCCGGCACCATCACCGATGCGTCGGGCCGCACTTTGTCCGGCCAGACGACTGAGGCGTTCTGGAATTCAGTCGCCCACGCCAGACCAATTTCCGTCGGCCTGAACTGCGCACTCGGCGCGGATGCTTTGCGCCCATACGTCAACGAGCTGTCGGCGAAAGCGGATACCTATGTCAGTGCCCACCCCAACGCGGGTCTGCCCAATGAATTCGGCGAATACGACCAGACCCCGGAAGAAATGGCCGAAATCATCGAGGGCTTTGCCAGAGACGGCTTCCTGAACATTATCGGGGGCTGCTGCGGTTCGCGGCCTGACCATATTGAAGCGATTGCCAGGGCGGTGGCCAAGTATCCTCCCCGCACAATTCCATCACCCGAACCCGCGCTGCGACTGTCTGGTCTCGAGCCCTTTACCGGCGATCAGAACACCCTGTTTATCAACGTCGGTGAGCGCACTAACGTCACCGGCTCCAAGCGTTTTCTGCGCCTGATCAAGGAAGAACAGTACGAGGAAGCTCTCAGCGTCGCCCGGGACCAGGTCGAAAACGGCGCCCAGATCATCGATATCAACATGGATGAGGGCATGCTGGATTCCCGGGAGGTCATGGAGACCTACCTGAAACTGGTGGCTTCAGAGCCCGATATTTCCCGGGTTCCGTTGATGATCGATTCCTCGAAATGGGAAGTCATCGAGGCCGGCCTGCGCTGTATTCAGGGCAAGGCGGTGGTGAACTCCATCAGCCTGAAAGAAGGCGAGGAAGAGTTCCTCAAGCGGGCGAACGACTGCCTGCGCTATGGTGCTGCCGTGGTGGTTATGGCATTCGACGAAGATGGCCAGGCCGATACCTTCGAACGTAAAACCCAGATCTGCAAACGCTCCTACGACCTGCTTGTGCGCAAGGGTTTCAACCCTTCCGACATCATTTTCGACCCCAACATTTTCGCCATTGCCACCGGTATTGAGGAGCACAACAACTACGCGGTGGATTTTATCAATGCCAGCCGCTGGATCCGTGACAATCTGCCCCACGCTTCGATTTCCGGCGGTGTGAGCAACGTGTCTTTTTCGTTCCGGGGCAACGATGCCGTGCGTGAGGCCATTCACTCCGTGTTCCTCTACCACGCCATCAAGGCCGGCATGAACATGGGCATAGTAAACCCCGGCCAACTGGTGATCTACGACGACATTGATCCGGAGCTGAAAGAACTGGTTGAAGACGTGGTGCTGAACCGCCGGGACGACGCCACAGATCGCCTGCTGGAAATCGCCGAGCGTTATCGCGGCAAGGGTGGCAAAACCCAGGAAGAGGACCTTGCCTGGCGCGAATGGCCCGTTGAAAAGCGACTGGAGCATGCGCTGGTCAAGGGCATCACCGGCTATATTGTCGAGGACACCGAAGCCTGCCGCCTGCGTGCCGAGCACCCGATCGAGGTCATCGAAGGGCCGCTGATGGACGGCATGAACGTGGTCGGCGACCTGTTCGGCGACGGCAAGATGTTTCTGCCCCAGGTAGTGAAAAGTGCCCGCGTGATGAAGCAGGCGGTAGCTCATCTGATTCCCTTCATCGAAGCCGAAAAATCCGAGGGTCAGAAGGCAAAAGGCAGGATACTGATGGCGACGGTAAAAGGCGATGTCCATGACATCGGCAAGAATATCGTTGGCGTGGTGCTGCAGTGCAATAACTACGAAGTGATCGACATGGGCGTCATGGTGCCCTGCGACAAGATCCTCGATCGGGCCATAAAAGAAGATGTCGATATCATCGGTCTCAGCGGCCTGATTACTCCGTCTCTGGATGAAATGGTTCACGTGGCAAAGGAAATGCAGCGGCTGAATTTCAATATTCCACTGATGATTGGCGGTGCCACTACTTCCAAGGCCCACACGGCGGTAAAAATTGAACCCCAGTACAGCAACGATATTTCGCTTTACGTCTCGGATGCCTCGCGCTGCGTTAACGTGGCGTCGCAGTTGCTGAGCAAAACCGGCAAGACCAAACTGGTTGAAGACACCCGAACCGAGTACGAGGCCGTCCGTGAACGTCGCAAGAATCGCGGTGAACGGACCAGGCTGGTTTCCCTCAAGGAAGCCCGCGCTCGCGCGCCAGAGATTTCATTTGCAGGCTACCAGCCGCCGAAGCCGGCGTTCACCGGTGTCAGGACCTTCGAAACCTACGACCTGGCGGCGCTGGAGAAGTACATTGACTGGTCACCCTTCTTCGTTTCCTGGGATATTGCCGGCAAGTACCCGGCGATTTTTGATGATCCGAAACGGGGTGCTGCTGCCAGGAGCCTGTTCGAGGACGGCCAGCAGATTCTGCGCCGGATGATTGACGACGGGCGGGTCTCTGCAAAGGCCGTCATCGGCTTCTGGCCTGCCAACCGCAGGGGTGACGATATCGTGTTGTACACCGATGAATCCCGTACCGAAGAGTTGACCATACTTCACCACCTGCGCCAGCAGGACGAAAAATCGAAGGGCAAGTCGATGGCGGCGCTGTCGGATTTCGTGGCGCCCGAGCACGAGGGCCCCGCCGATTACGTTGGCGGCTTCGCAGTCACGACCGGCATTGGCGCCGAAGAGTTCTCGCTGGAATTCAAGGACCGCAACGATGATTACAACGCCATCATGGTGAAAGCGCTGGCTGACCGGCTGGCCGAGGCCTTCGCTGAGTGCATGCACGAGCGGGTCCGGAAGGAGTTCTGGGGTTATGCCGGTGAAGAGCAGCTTGGCAACGATGACCTCATTCGCGAGCGTTACCGCGGCATCCGTCCAGCCCCCGGCTACCCCGCCTGCCCCGACCACACCGAGAAAGCGACGCTGTTCAGGCTGCTTGATGCCCCCGCAAATGCAGGCATCGAGCTGACCGAGCATTTTGCCATGTATCCTTCAGCCGCTGTTTCGGGCTGGTATTTTTCCCATCCGGAATCAAAATATTTTGCGGTTGGCAAGATTGGCGCGGACCAGGTGGAAGACTACGCTGCACGCAAGGGAATTTCGAAAGCCGATGCCGAGCGCTGGCTGGCACCCAGTCTGGCCTACGACCCGGCGGAATAATGAGGATTGAGAAAATGAACAGCGGCAACAACGAGCGACCAGATACCCGCCCCGGCCGCCGCAAAGGCCCCGGGGTATTGAAGATACTTCAGAGTGTTCTCGCCGGCGCCCTTGGCGTACAGTCTGACAAACGCCGTCATGAAGACTTCTCGAGCCACAGTCCGTGGCCCTATATCATCGCCGGGATTATTTTCACCGCCGGCTTTGTGGTGACCCTGATCGTGGTTGTGAAACTGGTACTGGCAGGTCAGTAACCTACTGGCCCGCCACCCAGAAAACGGCAGCGGCAACGGCAAGCACTACCAGCAGAACGGCAGCAACGGCATCGGCCTGGCTGTCAGAGGTAGCAGATTTTTTCATGACCATTCTCCCTGTAAGTAGTTGTGAGTTGTTTGATTCAAACAATCCCTGCACTGATATTATGCGCCAATCTATGTGTTTGGAAGCCGGGAGTCTACTCCTTTATAGCGGATTCTGGCAGAACCTTTATCGCTAAAATCGATTAACATATTTAGAAATAATCATTTTAAGAATAACGGAGCGATGATATTCTGCCGCCAAGATAGCACACAGCTCCGGTTTTCAGTTCTTTATCAGGACAACCCACACTATGTACGTTTACGACAAGCACGATCGGCAGATAACCGCCGAGCGGGTTGAACAATTCCGGGACCAGACCAGGCGCGCCCTGGCTGGCGACCTGGCCGAAGACGAGTTTCTGCCTTTAAGGTTACAGAATGGCCTTTACGTTCAGCGTCTGGCGCCCATGCTACGCATTGCCGTTCCCTATGGCATGCTGCGGTCGAACCAGCTGCGCAGACTGGCCCGGATCACCCGTGATTACGATAAAGGCTATGCCCACTTCACGACCCGTCAGAACGTGCAATTGAACTGGCCCGCGGTGGCAGACGTTCCGGATATTCTGGCTGAGCTTGCAGAGGTCGAAATGCATGCCAACCAGACCAGTGGTAACTGCATCCGTAATACCACAACGGACCAGTTTTCCGGAGTCCAGGCAGACGAGATTGCCGACCCCCGTCCCTACTGCGAAATTATTCGCCAGTGGTCGACCTTTCACCCTGAATTCGCGTTTCTGCCCCGCAAGTTCAAAGTTGCCGTGAACGCGTCCGAGCACAGTGACCGCGCCGCCATTCAGGTCCACGACATTGGCCTGCAGCTGGTTCGCAATGGCCGCGGCGAGCTGGGTTTCCGGGTTCACGTTGGTGGCGGTCTGGGCCGCACCCCCATGGTCGGCCCCGTTATTCGCGAATACCTGCCGGAGAAAGATCTGCTGACCTATCTTGAAGCGGTGTTGCGGGTATACAACCGCTACGGCCGTCGGGACAACAAGTTCAAGGCACGCATCAAGATTCTGGTTAAGGCGCTGACGCCGGA
>Ga0102940_1001641_pt1 | contig 14155 bp, 12 predicted proteins | sample SalPonR2_C_D1_MG_FD_78215 | JGI IMG/M metagenome (GOLD analysis project Ga0102940, IMG submission 78215) | Salt pond soil microbial communities from South San Francisco under conditions of wetland restoration - Salt Pond MetaG R2_C_D1_MG | ecosystem: Environmental > Aquatic > Marine > Intertidal...
ATATAGAGCAGGTTCTGGTCCACCGTCGTTTACGCGAGCGCCGGTGAGACGGTTACGAGGTGCTGGCGCAGTTCCTCTGGTATGGCGCAAGGCCTGCGGCTGGTCTTGTCGACAAAGACCTGCGTGATCGTACCCCGCACCAGCCGCGTGCCGCTGCGTTGCTCGTGCATGTCGAAGCCGAGGGTGGCGCTGCTGTTGCCGAGGCGCTGGTAACCGACATCCACTCGCACAATGTCATCCATGCGGCACTCGTGAAGGTAGTCGCAGTTGATATTCGCGGTAAAGACAAAGCAGGGCGCCTGCGCCGGGTCGATCCAGTTGAAACCGAGGCTGCTCATCAAGGCGCCGGAGGCCTCATCCGCATACACGAGATAGTTGGCGAAATACAGATGCCCCTGCGCATCCGTGTCGCGAAACCTCACCTTGATGGTTTCGCTGTGCATGACAGTGAAGCGTTGCGTATCGTTCACGACTGACCCCGGAACCGGTTCGACTGCGACAGGAGACCATGTTACATCACCCGCCGGCATCCCGCTCGGCCAGCGCCTCCCGAAGACGTTGGTGCTCGGCCTCGTCAATCGGAAAATTGCGCATCATGGCGGCCGCCAAAAGCTTAAGGGCGATGCTCGGGGCCGCGTACAGAATCGCCAGGGTACGGACAAGGCCGTCGCTGTTGTCGCCGCTGGCATCGAAGCCCACGAGGTCGAGCAAGGGAAAGATGAAGCCTACAGCAAGCGCAAAGGCGAGCTTCGATGCCGTGCCCCAGAGGGCGAAGAACAGGCCGGGCCGGCGTTTGTTGTTGTGCCAGTCATCCCATTCGATCAGGTCGCCGTTGATCGCGTTGGGCAGAGCGAGGTCCGCACCGATCATCAGCCCGGTGCCGGCAACAATCACAATGTAGTAAAGAGTATCACCGCTGCCGAGAAAGGGTGCGCCGGCAAAAAATGCGCAGGAGCCGAGAACCGCGAGACACCAGGTGCGGTGCTTGCCCAGGCGGCGCGCGACCATGATCCAGGCCGGAATGGAAATGGCGCTGCAGAGGAAATACAGAAACAGGATCGGGCCCGCGATGCCGGGCTCATCCAGGACATGGGTCACGTAGAGCAGAAACAGCGTGGCCGGGATGGCGTTGGCGACGCCGTTCACCAGGAAGGCCAGCAGCAGCCGCCGGAACGGCGATGGCGTGCGCATCAGATCCCAGGCGCCGCGCATGCTGTTGCCGCGGTTGACGGCAGTGGCGGCGTCGGGCACGCGCAGGGCCGCCAGCGGCACCGATACTGCGAGCCCGGCGATGACCAGCCAGGTGATGGCGGCGAGGGAATCGCGCAGCGTGTCGTTGTTGCTGTTGTCAATAAGCAGCAGGGCCGCCAGTGTGCCGCTCAGGCCAAAAATGACGCGGGCACCGCTGATGCGACTGCGCTGGTGGTAGCTGGTCGACAGTTCCGCCCCCCAGGCGTTCATGGGCACCACATTCATGGTGCCCGCGACATAGACAGCCATGGCCGTCAGCACCAGATAGCTATTGTCGACGGATGCCGGTGGGTTGAACAGCAGCCACACGGAACCCGCGATCAGCGGTGCGCTGGCGACGATCCAGCTCTTGCGGCGTCCCCAGTGGGGTGGCGTGTAGTCGGAAAGATACCCCACCAGAGGGTCGGTTATCAGATCCCAGAGTCGCGCAATGAGCAAGATCGCGCCGACGGCGGTCAGGCTCATGCCCAGCGCCTGGGCGTAAAACGTCGGGATCACTACCTGCAGCGCGATGAATCCCGCAGCCAGAGGAAATGCCAGGCTGCCGAAGGCGGCGAGCGTGATGTGGTCCGGCACCCGACCGGACGCGCTGTCTGAGGCAGCGGATGTGCGCATGTGTAACGTCATCCTTTTGGTACGCGTCACTCCGTGTTCGGACCATCGGCTGTGAAGCTGTTCAAACTTTGCCTATGCCGCCAGCGGCATTGCGGGAATTCCGCCGGCCGAACCCCTACACTCAGTGCACGATAGAAGGAGAGACCGTGTTGACCCTGCTTGCCCTCACCCATGCGCCCCCGCTGAAACCCTTTGTACCGCAGGATTTTGCGGTGCCGCCACAGTTAGCGATACCGGAATTTTGTCTTCAGGCCCTGACGCTGGATCACGCAGATTCCGAGTATGACGCAATTGTCAGCAGTAGTGAGCATTTACAGGCACTGTTCGGCCGCGGCTGGCCAGCCGGGTTGACCCCTGAGCAGCATCGCATTGATCTGGCCTGGCACCAGAAGGAGTTCGAACGTCGCAGCTCGTTTGCCTACGCGGTGCTGTCTGCGTCGGAGGATGTGCTGCTGGGCTGTGTCTACATCAGTCCGGGCGACAGCAGTTCATTCGACGCAGAGATCCGCTACTGGGTGCGCCGCAGTGAGCTCGCCTCGGGATTACAGGAACGTCTGGGAGGGGCACTGGCAGACTGGATTGAGGATGTCTGGCCCTTTATCAACCCCCGCTATCGGCCCCGATTGCGCTCTTGCCGCGCCCGGCTGCACTGACAGCGCCCTCGTTGGTCGCGCTAAGCTCAACCGGGCTGCCCGGTTCTTCGCTCAGCGCCGCTAGGTTGGTTTCTTCAACAACGCGCGGGTGCCTGCCAAAACCGCGTAAAGAAATGCCAGCGGCAGCACGATGCTCTTGAGCAGGAGCGACATGGCCAGTGTCATGGCGCTGGCCGCGAAGTCATCCACGCGGGCTTCCAGTGCGCTCAGCCGGGCGCGCACCTCGGCAGGCGACACCGAGTTGCGCAGCCGCTGCAGCCAGCTCTGTCCGCTTTGATCCTGATCGGCAGACTCCAGGGCCGCGAGTTCGTCGCGGAAGTGCGCCATCGCCACCCGCTGCCGGTCATCCCTTTCGGCAAGGAACGCTGCATCAACCCAGCCGCTCGCCAGTGCACTCACGCCCAGGGCAAAGCGCAGGAACAGCGTCACCAGAAACAGGCGCAGCACAGCATTGGCCACGCCACCGTTGCGCTGCGGCTGCAGCAGCGTGATAGCGGAAACCGTGGCGGCAAGTGTCAGCAGCAGGTTGAACGCGCGTTCTGCGGCCAGCAGCAGCAGAATTTTCTGTAGCGCAAGCGACCCCAGCGCAAACAGAAACAGCGTGGAAATCCGTTCTATCAGGTCGTTGATCGGGTCGAGAACTTCACCCGCGGCTACTGTCAGCATGACCGCATGCACCTCCGTGCCCTGCATCACGGAGACCAGCGCATTGATCCCCCTGGCGCTGGCATAGGCGGCGCCGGTGGCCAGCAGTGCGCTGTCCAGGCTCTGCTCCGAGAGCTTGTCAAGCACCCCCATCCACGCAAGCGCCGGCCCGAGTATGCAGAGAGCGAGGAGGCAGGTGCGGCGACTGTCGAGAGCGGTGAAGCGCATGGCTGAGCAGCTGGCGAACGGACAACAGAGGCTAACATGCCGGTCTGGCGCCGGCGAGGCAATGAGCAGGCGTGCGAGTGTGACAGGAAGGCTCGGCAGCGTTGCAGTCGTGGATGCGCGCTACCCCACGCAAGGGCTACATCCGGCTCCGGGTGATCTGTTCCCGGAATGGTTCGGCGCTGGAGTGGGGTATGCTAGTGTCTGAAAATACGCACAGGCAGATGCGGGTGAGCGATGCAAGGGGATGACACATGATTGAATTGACGATAAACGGGGAAACGCATCGCACGGCGGTAGCGGGCGATATGCCCCTGCTGTGGTATCTGCGCGATATCGCCAGCCTCACCGGCACCAAGTTCGGCTGCGGTGCCGGGCTCTGCGGCGCATGCACGGTGCATATCGACGGCAAAGCCCGGCGCTCCTGCAGCGTCCCGCTCTCCGAAGCGGCCAACCGCGAGATCACGACCATTGAAGGGCTGGCCGCGAACGGCGATCATCCGGTACAGCGGGCCTGGGCGGAGCATCAGGTGCCGCAGTGCGGCTACTGCCAGCCCGGGCAGATCATGCAGGCCTCGTCACTATTGAGCGATAACCCGACGCCGTCGTCAGCGGAGATCGACAATGCCATGCAGGGTAATCTCTGCCGCTGTGGTACCTATCCCCGTATCAAGGCCGCGCTTCTTGATCTGGCGGAGAATGCATCATGAGCCGCTATCTTGACCTGTCGCGCCGCAAGTTCCTGAAGACCGGCGCGGTTACCGGTGTCGCCGTGTTCGCGCTGCCGTTGCTGACCCGGCAGGGGCCCTCGGCCACGGCGGTAGCGGCTGAGGCCGCTGAGGCCGACAGCGACGCGCGCTTGTTCATTGCTCTGCAGGCCGACGGTACCGTGGTCATTACCTGCCATCGCTCGGAAATGGGCCAGCACGCGCGCACCGCCGTGGCGCAGATTGTGGCCGATGAGCTCGAGGCAGACTGGCAGCGCATCGCGATCGAGCAGGCGCTCGGCGACAAGCGCTACGGTGACCAGAACACGGACGGCTCGCGCAGCATCCGCTTCAATCTCCAGCGTCTGCGACTTGCAGGCGCTACCGTGCGGCACATGCTGCGCGACGTGGCGGCCGAGCAGTGGGGGGTTGCGCCGACGGACTGCGTGGTCGAGCAGCACAAGGCGCGTCATCTGCCCTCCGGCCGGACTCTCGATTTTGCCGATCTCGCCGCCGCGGTCGCAGACCGGCAGCCGCCACCCGTGGATGCGGTGTCGGTCAAGGCGCGCAAGGACTGGCGCTATATCGGCGAGGGCAAGCCGATTGTCGATATGGCGGACATACTGACGGGCAAGGCCGCCTTTGCCGCCGATGTCCGCTTGGAAGATGCTGTGGTCGCCGTCATTGCGCGGCCACCCGTGGTGCTGTCGGCCGTGGAGTCCGTCGACGCTGCCGAGGCACGCAAGGTGCCCGGCGTGATCGACGTCATCGAGATGCCCGCGAACACGGAGGCCCCGGTGCAGTTCCGGCCGCTGGGCGGTGTTGCCGTCCTTGCCAGCAACACCTGGGCGGCTCAGAAGGGCTGCGAGAAGCTCGTCATTACCTGGACCGCGTCGCCGAACGACGGCTACAGCTCGGCCGCATTCCGCGAGCAGATGGAGGCAGCCAACGAGCAGCCCGGCGACGTGCATTATACGAAGGGCGACGTTGATGCGGCGCTGAAGGCCGCGGCAAAAACGCATACGGCGAGGTATTACGTGCCCCACCTGGCGCAGGCGCCCATGGAGCCACCGGCGGCCAGCGCGCGCTTTGCCGACGGCGTGCTCGAGCTGTGGTCCTGCACCCAGAATCCGCAGGCCGACCAGAGCCTGATTGCCGGCATGCTGGGGCTCGATGAGAGCCAGGTGCGGGTGCATGTCACGCTGCTGGGCGGCGGCTTCGGCCGCAAGTCCAAGCCGGATTTTGCCGCGGAAGCGGCCTACCTGGCGCATACGACAGGACGCACGGTGCGTGTGCAGTGGCGCCGTGAGGACGATATCCGCCACGGCTTCTACCACACCGTAAGCGCACAGCGCCTCGAGGCGGGTCTCGACGACGCGGGACGCCTTCAGGCCTGGCGCCATCGCTCCACTTTTCCCACGATCCAGTCCACCTTTGTGGCGGGAGCCGAGGAACCGGGGTTCGAGACTGATCTGGGCCTGCGTGACCCGCCCTATGCATTGCCCCACATCCAGGTCGAGACGGGGCGTGTGCCCGCGCAGCTGCGCATCGGCTGGATGCGCTCGGTGGCCAATATCTACCACTGCTTTGCCAGCCAGTCATTCATGGCCGAGCTGGCGGACGCCGCCGGGCGTGACCACCGCGACTTCCTGCTCGAGGCCATCGGCCCGGATCGCCTGATCGACTTTGCGGCCGAAGGCTCCAAGTTTGCCAACTATGGCGCTGACACCGACGCCTACCCCTTTGACACTGCGCGGCTCAAGCATGTGCTGCGCCGCGCTACCGATCTGGCGGGCTGGGGCCGCGCCATGCCCGAGGGATCAGGGCTTGGCCTGGCGGTCCACCGCAGTTTCCTGAGCTACGTCGCCACGGTGGTGGAAGTGACGGTCAGCGAGAGCGGCGAGCTGGCGATTCCAAAGGCCTGGGTGGTCGTGGATGCCGGCACTGTGGTCAACCGCGACTCGGTGCGCAACCAGATGGAGGGTGGATCGGTGTTTGGACTGAGCGCGGCGCTGGATGCTGCGATCACCGTGGACAAGGGAGCGGTACAGCAGTCGAACTACGACGATTACCAAGTGGCGCGCATGCCGCGCAGTCCGGCATCCATTGATGTGGAAGTGGTCGACAGCGAGGCGCCGCCGGCGGGGGTTGGCGAACCGGGAACGCCGCCTTTTGCGCCGGCGCTGTGCAACGCCATCTTTGCGGCTACCGGTCGGCGCATCCGTGAGCTGCCCATCGGCAAGCAACTCAGCGCCTGAGGTCTGCCCTCGCCTGCACCGGTCGCGGGTGCGGGCGAGGGCTTAGGCAGCCCCGCTCAGGCAGCCCCGGCGGGTCGGCGCCGCAGCTGCACTAGTTGCGCCATGATGGCAACTGCAATTTCCAGCGGCGTTTTGCTGCCGATATCGAGGCCGACGGGTGCCTGCAGCCGGTCTATTTTTTCCTGCGGAATGTCCAGCGCCTGCAATCGCAGCAGGCGTTTTTCCGTGGTCCGCTTCGAGCCCAGGGCGCCGACGTACCACGCCTCACTCTCTAGCGCCTCCATCAGGGCCATGTCGTCAATCCGCGGATCGTGGGTCAGGGTAATAACCACCGAGAAGCGGTCGGCAGCCTGCGCCCGCACCACGTCATCGGGCATGCCCGGCAGCCGCGGCACCTCCGGCCCGGTCCACTGGGCCAGTGTATCCGGTCGCGGATCGGTCACCAGTACCTCGTAATCCATGGCCAGCGCCAGCTCAGCCAGTGATGCCGCCAGCTGGCCGGCGCCGACCAGCAGCATACGGTAGCGAGGTCCGAAGCTCTGAGCGAGATGCGTCGTACCCACCTGAAGTTCGGCAAACTGCGTGAGTGGCTGCAGCGCCGTGTAGCCGTCGGCAAGGTCCACCTGTCGCTGTATGCAGCGGCGTTCGGCGATGGCGTCGAGAAGGGCCTGTAGCCAGCGGCGGTCATCGGCACCCAGTGACTGCACGATCAGGTCGAGCTGGCCCCCGCATGGCAGGCCGAGACGGGCGTTTTCCTCGGCGCTCACGCCGTAGCGGATGCGCTGAATGCGCTGGGCATCGAACTCACCCGCCCGCAGCCGCTCAATCAGGTCCTCCTCGACACAGCCGCCCGACACTGAACCGGCCTGGGTACCGCTCTCGTCACAGGCGAGCATGGCGCCGGCGGGCCGCGGGGAGGAACCGCTGGTGGCGACAATCGTAATCAGCCAGGCACGTGCGGGCCCCGCGCAGGCGGCGAGGGCAAAGGCCAGGACATCGCTGTCGTGTGTATGCACGCGCGGGCCGCTCAGCGCCGACTGCGCTGTTCCAGGCGACGCGCAAATTCCGCCATCACCAGCTGATACAGCTCGTTGCCGAGATACTTGTCTTCCATGCCGCGCCCAATGCTCGGATTGTCATTCACCTCGATAACAAACACGCTGCCATCCTTCTTCTCGATATTCACCCCTTACAGGCCCTCGCGCGCGGCAGTTCGCGCCAGTCGGTAGGTGTGATGGTTGATGGCGCCGGCATGACTCAGCTTGATGTGGCGGTGATCTGGTTCCGCTTCCGGCGCTGGCTACGAAGCCTGCGCCAGCTTCCGGAACCTGAAACTGGCGCAGGGACGCGAGCGGACTGGCCGCCCGGCTATCTAGCGGAAGGACTTGGTTACAGTAACGCCGTAGGTGCGCGGCGGCATGTAGAACTCGGACGTGACCCCCGTGGGGTCGACAATCTGGTTCGACAGCTGCAGCTCATCGTCGAGGTTCTTGCCCCAGATGTCCACGCTCAGCGATCCGTCGCCGCTGTACCAGGTGGCGTTGGCGTCGATCAGCGACACGCTCTCCTGGCGCTCGCGCTCGCGGTTCTGTGGCCCGAAGAAGTAGTCATCCTTCCAGTTGTAGCTGGCGCCGACGTCAATGGTGCTGCCGCCGGACAGATTGAAACGGTAATTCGCCGCGACGGTCAGCGCCTGGTCAGGGGCAAAGGGCAGGTCATTGCCCGACAGATCCAGGTTGTTGGAATTGATGAAGCGGTCGAAGGTCGCGTCGCTCCAGTTGTAGCTGGCGCTGACCGTGAGATTTTCCGTGGGTGCGATGTCGAAGCTGGCCTCAACCCCCTTGGATCTGGCCTCGGCGTTCAGCAGCGTTAGCAGAAACCGGCTGTTGAGCTCGAAGATCTGCAGGTCGCTGTAGTCCATGTCGTAGTAGGACAGATTGAACTGCGCACGGTTGTTCCACCACGCCGACTTCATGCCAACCTCGATGTTTTCCACAATCTCGGGATCCACCGGTTCACTGGCCACCGACGCGAGGTTGGTCTGCGACTGGAAAGCACCGCTCTTGAAACCCTCGGAGTAGGTGGCGTAGAGCATGATGTCCTGAGTCGGACGATAGGCCAGTGACACCTTGTGCGTGACCTCCGACCAGGTGTCATTGGCCGACACCGGTGCCTCGAAGGGCGGCAGGATCAGCGGTACGCCGGAGGGTACGGTGCCGAGCAGGTCCAGTGAGTTCTGGGTAATGTCTTTCTTGTCCTCGGCCCAGCGCGCGCCGTATGTCAGCGTCAGCTGCGGCGTGATGTCGTAGTCGACCTGGCCATAGACCGCCGCACTTTCGGTGGTATTGTCCTGGACAAACAACACGTTGCCCTCACCGGCCAGCCCCAGACCCTGCAGCAGCGTGCTGTACTGGGTATAAAACTCCTCCTCGCGGTCAACCTCTTCCTGCATGTAGAAGACACCGACCACCCAGTTCAGGTTGTCGGTGGCATGCGACAGGCGCAGTTCCTGCGACCACTGGGAGGCTTTTTCATCTGAGGCGTCGATAACGTTGCCTGGCGCCGTGAAGGAGCCCGGGGGCAGCGGTACGCCGGGCGGCGAGGGGGCATCCAGGTCGTTCAGCGGTATTCCGGTCAGATCGTCCATCACGGAGAAGTCGCTGCTGCGCCAGGCACTGATGGAGGTGAGCATGGGGCCACCGAGGTCGTACTCGAAACGGGCCATGGCGCCGTAGACGTCGCGCTCCTGACCGGTGTCGAACTGCGTGGCGCAGTGGCGCTCGTCGGCCTGGGCCGCCTGCGGGATGCCCAGCTCCCAGAACGGCGTCAGCCCCGCGATCGCCTTGTCCAGGTTCTGGATGCTGCGGCAGCTGCCGTTGGTTTCGTTCTTCGCGTAATCGGCACCGAGCAGCAGGCTGGCGCGGTCGCTGATGTCGAACAGCAGCTGGCCGCGGACACTGAAGTTCTTCAGGTTGTCCAGGTCCTGCCCGCTGCCCGCCGCACCGATCGAACCGCCGATGAGGCGGCTGGCGGAGAAGTTGCCCTCGGTATTGATGTCCTGCGGCGTAATGACGTTGCGCCCGAAGCCGTCGCGCTCACGACGCGAGAAGACCAGCTTGCCGGCCACGCGATCGGTCAGGCCGCCGCTGGCGAGACCCTGAATGTGGCGCAGGCCGTCGCTGCCCAGTGAGCCGCGAACCCGCAGCTCGGTTTCCTGGGAGGGTCGCGAGGTGACAATGTTGATGGCTCCGCCGTTGGTGTTCTTGCCGTACAGCGTGCCCTGGGGACCGCGCAGGATCTCGATGCGCTCGAGATCGAACAGGTCGAATCCCACACCACCGGTGCGGCCGATGTAGACCTCGTCCAGGAAGACACCGACAGCGGGGTCACTGGCGGCGGAGTCCGAACTGTTGCCGATGCCACGGATGTAGATCCGCGGTTCGCCGACGTTGAACTGATTAAAGGTCAGGCCCGGGGTGCGGAAGGCAACGTCGTTCAGGTTGCTGATCTTACCCACTTCAATGTCGCTCCCGGAGAGCGCTACAACCGACAGAGGGACATCGTTGATGCTCTGGGTGCGTCGCTCGGCGGTGACCAGAACTTCCTCCAACTGGGGTTGTGCCGCCACCAGTGTGGCAGTGGCGAGCGGGGCCAGCGCCAGTGCGCTGAGCGTGCGGGCAATGGGATGTTGACGGGTCATGGCAGTCTCCGGTCAATGCGTGGATTATTTTATTACTTGCATTATCGAACCAGGGCTCAGTGTAGATGAGCCACTGCGCGATATAAAGATACTCGCGTGGCTTATCAGTGAAAAAACTGTCGCTTGGCGCGCCCCGCTCGGCGCGCCCCGCTCGGCGCCTCTGCTCAGCTGGCGCCGGTCATCGCGTCGACATCGACCAGTTTATCGAAAGTGTCGGCATCCAGCGCGCCGTCGGCAAGCGCTGCCTCGCGTAGGGGCAGGCCTTCGGTATGCGCTTTCTTGGCGATCGCTGCGGCGCGGTCGTAGCCGAGGTGCGGTGCCAGCGCCGTCACCAGCATCAGCGACTGTTCAAGGTGCTGCTGCAGGCGCTCATGGTTTGGTTGGGTGCCGATCAGGCAGTGTCGATTGAAGCTGTTGATTGCGTCGGCAAGCAGCTCAACGCTTTGCAGAATATTGAATATGATCAGAGGCTTGAAGGTATTCAGCTGCAGGTGGCCCTGCATGCCCCCGGCGGTGACAGCGGCGTGATTGCCGATCACCTGCGCGCATACCATGCACAGTGCCTCGCACTGGGTCGGGTTTACCTTGCCCGGCATAATAGATGAGCCGGGCTCGTTCTCGGGCAATATCAGTTCGCCAAGACCACAGCGAGGCCCCGAGGCCAGCAGCCGGATATCGTTACTGATCTTGTTCAGGCTGACCGCGAGTGTATTCAGCGCGCCCGAGAAGGCCACGAGCGCGTCGTGGGCTGCGGAGCTTTCGAAGGTGTTGTCGACGCGGGTGAAGGGCAGGCCTGTCACCTCCGCCACCCGGCGCGCGAACAGGTCGGCGAACCCGGGTGCGCAGTTGAGGCCGGTGCCGACGGCCGTTCCTCCCTGGCCGAGGGCATGGATGTCCTTGAGGGCACTGGTAATGCGTTGCCGCCCCAGATCAATCTGCTGCTCGAAGCCCGAGAACTCCTGGCCGAGCGTGAGCGGCGTGGCATCCTGCAGGTGAGTGCGGCCGATCTTGTTGATACGCCACCATTCGCGGCGTTTCGCTTCAAGCGTTGCCTGCAGGCCCTCCAGGGCGGGCAGCAGCCGGCTATAGGTTTCCCGGGCGGTGGCAATGTGCATGGCGCTGGGAAAGCTGTCGTTGGAGGACTGGCCGCGGTTACAGTGGTCGTTGGGATGCACGGTTTGCTTGCTGCCAAGCGTGCCGCCGAGCATTTCACTGGCCCGGTTGGCGATGACCTCGTTGGCGTTCATGTTGGTCTGGGTGCCGGAACCGGTCTGCCAGACGGAGAGGGGAAAGTGCGCGTCCCAGCGGCCCTGCATGACTTCCTCGGCCGCCGCTGCCAGCGCCTGCGCAATGGCTGGCTCCAGCTCGCCAAGCTCGCCATTGCAGCGTGCGGCGCAGTGTTTGACGATGCCGAGCGCGTGTATCAGGGCGGCCGGCATGGTTTCGCTGCCAATGGCGAAATGGCCGATGGCGCGCTGGGTCTGCGCGCCCCAGTAGCGGTCCGCTGCCACCTCAATGTCGCCGAAAGCGTCGCGTTCAACGCGCGTGGTGTCGCTGAATTCAGTGCCTCTCGCCATTGTTCCTGCTCCCTGGCCGCGGTTTTTCTGTCGCATTGAATTTGTTAGTGTGTACGGATATCTGTGGTTGTCGGTGCGTTCCGTTACCCCGCCTCGCCTGGCTAAGCACCCGCCGAGAGCGTTCCCGCCGTCTTCCATGCTAGCAGGCACACAGACATTGAACAGGAGACAGTTCGCATGACACAGGCCAAAACCGGCGATACGGTAAAGATTCACTACAGCGGCACGCTGACCGACGGCACCCAGTTCGATTCCTCCGAGGGTCGTGATCCTCTGGAGTTTTCACTGGGCGCCGGCGCCGTCATTCCCGGCTTCGAGAAAGCCGTTGAGGGCATGGCGGTCGGAGAGAACAAGTCGGTCACTATCGAGCCGGACGATGCTTACGGGCCGCGCCACGACCAGCTGGTTCAGCAGGTGCCCAGCAGCGCGTTGCCAGACGACATTGAGCCCGCCATTGGCATGCAGCTGCAGGGCCAGAGTCCGGAGGGGCAGGTGATGAACCTGACGGTGACTGGCATTGAGGAAGATGGCATTACCGTGGATGCCAATCATCCACTGGCCGGCGAGCCCCTGACCTTCGATATCGAGCTGGTCGAAATCGTCTAGGCGGCTTCTGTCCCTGCGTCAGTCGCCCGGTGGTGACTGGTGCAGCTCAAAACACGGCCTGTAGCTCTCCGCGTCCAGCTTCATACGACCCTGCGCCACAAAGCCGGCCAGCAGCCGGTTCAGGCGCTCACCGATAGCGGGGTCGCCGTACAGCTGGAACGGGCCGTGGGCTTCCACTGCCTGCACACCGAAATCCTTGACGTTGCCGGCCACAATCCCCGAAAAAGCGCAGCGCAGTGCACGCACCAGATCGTGCGTGGGCAAACCGGACTCTAGACGGAGTGCCGCCATGTTGCTGTGGGTTGGCATAAAGGGCTGCTGCAGGGGAGGGGGTATCACGAGATCCCAATTGAAGCTGAAGGATTCCTTGCGCTTCACCCGGTGGCGGCGCACCTCCTTTACCCGCTCTTTCATGCGTCTTGCCGCGGTTTTCGGATCGCCGATGATAATCTCGTAATGTCCGGCAATGTCGTTGCCCAGCGTGCTGCGTAGAAATTCATCGATTTCCTCGAGGTAACCGGCACTGCAGGCCGGGGCGAGAAAAAACAGCGGCAGCGGCATGCCGGCGTTGGCCGGATGCAGCTTCATGCCGAGCAGGAACAGAATTTCCTCGGCCGTGCCGACCCCGCCGGGAAACACGATGATGCCGTGAGCCAGGCGGACAAAGGCCTCCAGGCGCTTCTCAATGTCCGGCAGAATGACCAGCTCGTTGACAATCGGGTTGGGTGATTCCGCCGCGATGATCCCGGGCTCGGTAATGCCCACGTAGCGGCTGTCGCCGGTGTTCTGCTTGGCATGGCCGATGGCAGCACCCTTCATGGGGCCTTTCATGGCGCCCGGACCACAGCCAGTGGCGATATCCAGGCCGCGCAGGCCGAGCTGATAGCCGACCTGCTTGGTAAAGTCATATTCCTCGCGAGAAATGGCGTGTCCACCCCAGCAAACCACCAGCTTTGGGGGCACGTCGCTGCGCACGATATTGGCGTTGCGCAGAATGCGGAAGACTGCGTCGGTGATGCCGGGGGAGCTGCTCAGGTCGAAGGCGAGCTGGTCCGCTATCTTGTGCTGGGTAAATACAATATCGCGCAGGGCGGCGAACAGGTGATTGCGAATGCCCACAATCATGCGGCCGTCGACAAAGGCCTCGGCCGGGGCGTGCATCAGCTCGAGCTTCAGTCCGCGGGACTCGGCGACGACGCGCAGATCGAAATCCTGGTAGCGCTGGTAGACCGCACGGGCGTCATCTGTGTCTCCGCCGGTGTTGAGCACGGCGAGGGCGCAGCGCCGGAACAGCTCATGCAGATCGCGGTTGGCGCTGGCCAGGCTGGCCATTTCCCGCTGTGACAGCAGGTCGAGGCTTTGCAGGGGGCGCACAGATGCGTGTGCGATCGTGTCGGGGCGGGGTTCAGTGCTGATTGTCATGGCCTGACGATAGCCGCTAGCGTGTCGCTTGGCCAGTGCCCGATGAGGCCCGGCGGCGTCTGCGGGTTCAGCGTCCGGGAAGCCAGCGTGCCAGTGTGCGCTGCCACAAAGACTCCCGACGCGGCGGCACAGCGGCGCCCGTCTTACGGTGTGCGGGCGGGACGCCATGTTCCGCGTACCACTGCTCCCACTCGTGCGGCGTCAGCGTTCGCGGTACATAGGACTCATCGGTGTGCTGCTCGGCCTGTCGCTGCAAAGACGTGTCCGCCGATTCGCCCGGGCCGTCGACGATTTCCCGGATTCTGCGCTGTTGTCGTGTTTCCATGCCGCTGTTATAGCGCAATCGGAGGTGGAAAAGCAGGCCTGCCCTGTGGCCCCGGGTTGTTCGAGTTGCGTCCGGGGGCGATCCCGAAAAGCCTTGCAAGGGGCCGGTGGCAAACCGTAAGGTGGGGGAATGAGATCATGTGCAATGCTGCAACGCTGTTCCGATTGCGCG
>Ga0102940_1001642_pt1 | contig 14154 bp, 10 predicted proteins | sample SalPonR2_C_D1_MG_FD_78215 | JGI IMG/M metagenome (GOLD analysis project Ga0102940, IMG submission 78215) | Salt pond soil microbial communities from South San Francisco under conditions of wetland restoration - Salt Pond MetaG R2_C_D1_MG | ecosystem: Environmental > Aquatic > Marine > Intertidal...
ATATGAGACATGGTATTTTTCGCAATAGCAGGGGACGAAGTATCTGTAACTGGCTGATTTGTGAAAACAAAGCCATATGCCACATCTTAAAATGCCATGTCTTCATCGAGTGTTACTTGTTAATGATATCACTTTAGAGGAATCCCTTACCACATTTTTTAGCTAATCCAATAAGTGTGCCTCAAAAGGGTACCGATGGTTTCTACTGAAGGAATCCCTACCTCTCCGCTCTCAAGATATGAGACATGGTATTTTTCGCAATAGCAGGGGACGAAGTATCTGTAACTGGCTGATTTGTGAAAACAAAGCCATATGCCACTCACAAAATGCCAAGTCTTAATCAAGTGTTACTGATGAATGATATCACTTTAGAGGAATCTCTCACCACATTTGTAGCTAACCAAATCGGTCTACCTCAAAAGGGTACCGATGGGTTCTTATGAAGTAAGCCTTATTCAGACTTATGATCTATGCAAGCGCTCCAACTGTTTGTTAAGGCTCGGCAGGAATCGAAATTTTATTTAGCGCTTATAAGTCTACCAGTCATTGATAAATTTTCCTGCACTTCTAATTACGATTGGCCTTAAATCAAGAGAAAATCTTATTCTGTCTTCTCTTGGCTGACACAAATAATCACCTCAGATAAAATTCACATCAGAACGTGCTCTTTAGATTTTCAGATCAACAGCCGATAACAAAAACGGACAATTAAAACAGCACTGTGTATACACCCTCATTTCATCAATGAGAACGTATGACGTGATCTGAATAATTTGACTGATTCTCAAGTTGAGAGGTATTAACGCGTTTTAAACGTTTAATGTGTCCGGAATACGAATCGCTTGAAAAGAGGAACTTTCAGACTGTATGGGCAAGGTTAACACAAAGCAACATATCGGCAATCTTCTATTAAGCAGAGGTGTCATCAGTGAGAAAGAGTTGCATTTAGCCGTGCAGATTCTCGATGAGGAGCCGGCCGGATCCAACCGGCGTCTCGGGCAGATTCTTCATCAGGATCTTAATCTCGATCGTCACGCTATTATGCGCGAGGTTGCAAGCATCTACGCATTTGACGAAATTTTTTATGGCGTCGATACCCTGCCTGAAGATAAAATAGAGGGGATCAAATCGTACCTTGAGCACATTCCAAAAGAGACCCTTGATGAACTTGTACACCAAAAAGCCATTCCGGTCGCTGTTGGCAGTACGTCTATAACAATTGCTACACCAGACCCTTCTAACCCCGAACTATCAACAATAATATCTCGGCTCAATTATAAAGAGTTCGATATACGGTATTGCCGGTATGAGCTAATAGAAGACATCTTGTCCAAGGTGTACGAGCAGAAGAACGAATTTCTCGACCTGCTCGAAGATATCGACATGGAAGATGGACAGATCAGCGATGTAGAGGAGGAAGTAGATGAGGATGAGATTGATGCGGAGATCAATCAAAGCATGCTCAATTCCCTGGTAGAGGGGATGCTTGTTGAAGGTGTACGCCGCGGGGTCAGTGATATGCACATCATTCCAAGCGGACAGACCACAACCGATATTCGCTTCAGGACAGACGGGAAACTTCAGCTCTGGTATCAGCAGAAAAATGTTAAACCGGAAGCGATAACCGCTGTCATCAAAGATAAAACGAGAAATGTTGACCGCTTTGAAAGAGATAGCTCCCAGGACGGATTCATTCAAAGGGCAGTGGATAACTATAACATCCGGTACCGGGTATCTATCATGCCGATGGTGGGAGCCCAGTTCGATCGAAAGTTTGAATCTATTGTAATCAGAATTCTTGATGACCGGGAGGTGATTACCGACCTGAACGTGCTTGGCCTTCAGGAGCAGGCGAAAAAGGACTTTGTAAAAGCTATTGAAAAACCCTCAGGGATTGTAATTATTACGGGGCCAACAGGGAGCGGTAAGTCTACCACGCTTGTGGCAGCTCTCTACTATGTGATTGATCCCACCAAGAATGTACTGACAATTGAGGAACCGGTTGAATACCTGATTAAAGGAGCCCGTCAGCTTAAAATAAGTAAAAACATGACGTTTGAACAGGCCATCAGGGGGATATTACGCCATGACCCTGATATCGTTCTTGTTGGTGAAATGCGGGATTTACAGACGGCTGAGGTTGCCATTAAAATGGCTAATACCGGTCACCTTACCTTCTCCACACTGCACACGAATGATGCGCCAAGCGCGGTTTCCCGGCTCTATAAAATGGGGATTGAGCCTTTTTTGATTGCCAATGCTGTTAACCTTGTAATGGCACAGCGGCTTGTGCGTAAATTGTGCAGCTGTAAAGAAGTATACCAGCCGGAGTATGAAACGCTGCGCGGAATCGGGTTTAACGACGATGAAATCAGAAATACAATATTTCACAGGGCAGTAGGCTGCGAAAAGTGTTATAATACCGGTTACAAAGGGCGGGTTGCCATTATGGAAGCTCTTTATTTCTCAAAAGAGATAAAGCGTATCATTTTGCAGTCCGGTGGGGAGATCGACGAGGAACTCATTAAGGAAACAGCTGTGAAGAGCGGAATGCTGACACTCAGGGCCTCGGGGAGAGAACGAATCAAGAACGGCGATACAACCGTTGAGGAAATAATGGCAATCACAGTTGACGATTAGTACATTTGAGTATGGAAGAGGAAAAAAGAAATGGATCGGACATCATGCAGAAGCATTTGCGGGATTTGTTAAAAGATCCCCCGCACCTGCTTAAAAATTTTCATTATGAAGATACGCTCGCATTTCTTGAACTGGGCGAACAGATTCGATTCGTTGAAGGAGATACTATTTTAAGGGAAGATGAGTATGTTAATTCAGCATACCTGATAGCGACAGGTAAAGTTTCTATCTGGAAAGAGAATATCCAGCTTGCCACGCTTGAGAAAAAAAACTTTTTAGGAGAGACATTTCTGTTTAGTAAAAACAATCGTCTGGCTAAGGTAACGTGCGAGGAAGACTGCATTTTACTACAGTACGACAGGTATGAAACACTGAATTATTTCCGCAAGAGACCGGAAAAGCTATTCAACATATTTACCAAAAACATCATTGAGATTCAGCAGAATAAAATCTCAGGCATGAATTCGCAACTTTTCGCTTTAAAGAAACGAATTTTGGACGATAAGAAGTGGTAGGAAGGTAGTACCCCCCGGAATTTATTTTCATCCCGGGAGAAGTAAATCGATCGTCCTCAGCTAATAACACCATTCTTTTATAATTTTTGTAACAAACAGGGTGTCAGTTGATTTATATAGGTAAACATTAGAATTTTTTAATAAATAAAATTTAATGCTTCATGGTTGAGTCAGAAACATCAACGGTATCCATGGCACCGATTCGGTCGATTGCAGGAGAGATTTTGCAGCAGCTGCCGGATTCCTACAGAGGGCTTGACTACCACGTTGAACTTGGGAAAAAAATTAAAGCGCTGGACGATCTGAAGCGCAAGCAGCTAATGTCGTCTTTGCACACATTTTTGCTCCACATGCGATCGAATGAAGCCTCTGATATTGACCTTGGCGGGGCAGGCTGTGACGGTAGAATCTGGTATCGTGTGTTTGGTAATAAATCGCCACTTAATATCCCGGAGTCACTCAATTATCGTGAAACAGATATATTAATTCACAGTATTATTACGGACGAGCAGCGCAGACAGCTTCTCCAGGACCGCAACCTTGACTTCTCTTACTCGCTGCCTACGCAAAATGGTGAAAAAGCACAGCGGTTTCGTGCCAACGCATACTTCGATCTCGAGCACCTTGCGCTTAACATGCGGAAAATCGATGAAGAGATTCGCCCGTTCAAAACACTTGGCGTACATCCTGAAGTAGCAAAGGCACTCAGCCTTAAATACTTCAAATATGGTCTTACTCTTATCACCGGTATTACGGGGTCGGGTAAGTCGAGCACACTTGATACAATTATTGATGCCAACAACCGGACGGTGGACTCACACATTGTCATTATTGCATCACCGGTCGAATTAATTCATAAGCCTAAGCGCTCTGTGGTACGTCACAGGGAGGTAGGCCGCGATGTGACATCGTTTAAGAACGGTGCTATCCAGGCGCTTCGCCAGGATCCGGATATTATTGTTATTGGTGAGCTTCGTGATCCGGAAACCATAATGACAACACTTGAAATTACGGATTCCGGTCACAAAACCTTTGGCACGCTTCACACGTCATCGGCGATGGAAAGTATTGAGCGTATACTTGGTGAGGTACCCACAGAAGAGCAAAACAGAGTGCGATCGAGACTTGCTGATGTTTTAACCGGCGTAATAAGCCAGAAACTGGTTCCAAGCCTCGACGGAAAACGAGTGCTGGCTAAAGAAGTACTGCTGGTTACACCTTCAGTTCGGGCGGCTATCCGAAACGATAACGTCAATGAAATTTACCAGATGCTTGCAGAAGGCAGCGAAAAAGGAATGATCACGATGGAGCAGGATCTGAAACGGCTGTTTGATGAGGGCAAAATCTCGAAAGAGGAAGCCATTAACAATGCCAATAATAAAAAGAGACTTTACCAGCTCCTTAACGAATTGGATTACTAAGCTATGTTTAAACCAAAAGAATTTGTCGGGATTAGTCTTGAAGGCGATACCCTGAAATTTGCCCGGGTAGTAACGGAAAAAAACAGACTCCGAGTCGTTCGGGTTGATCAGATGACGCTTGTGGACCCCATCAAACAGGCGAACACGCCAAAACCGATGGAAGAGCCGGAAAATGATCCGTTTGAAGATGAACTGGATGCAGATCTTATCTTCGGATTAGATAACGATGCAGAAAATCCTGCGCCAAAGCAACAGGACAAAAATGGTACCGCACCGGCAAAACAAGAGACAGAAGAGGTGTTTGGTGACATTGACCTTGCTGAACTGGATGATGATGAGTTTGAGGAATCGCCACAGGAAGATATCGTTGCAGAAACGGATGAGTCTATTTCTAATGAGAAACTCGTATTCGACTATCTGTCGTCTGTTGATTCTGATAAAAAGTTCGTTGCAGTTAATATTCCGGCGGGAGAAACAATATTCCAGTTCCTGAATGACCTTAACTATAAGGATATTAAGAAAAAAGAACTTGCCGACATTATTGAGGATAAACTCTATTCCCTCTATAACCGGCAGCCGGATGAAGATCGATATGATTTCGAAATCCGGGATGACGGTACATTAGTCATTGGGTCTATTGAGAACGAGTCGCCTACACTATCGCTCGTAAATAACGCAGGTATCAATAATAAGGAGAAATACCTGATTAGCGATGTTACCCCGGATGAATCTGTAATGATGGGGCTTTACAGAGAGCATTACGAGATGGACTCGGAGATCATTACGGCACTTCTGCAGATAGGGAAGACAAAAAGCCGGCTGCTTTTTATGAAAGGAGAGAAGCTACTCCAGGTGTCGCCCATTATCAATGAGGGGTATGATGATAAGAATTATCTGAGCACCATTTTCTCAAAAATACTGTTTCAGATCGATACCGGTGAGGTTCCCGGACTTGATCAGCTCATTATTTTCAATAATGGGAAAGGCACCCCGGTACTCGATTTCTTCCGGGAAAGTTTCAGTGAGCTGAAAGTTGAGGAATTCTCCTTTAATGAGGAGAAAGTTATCTATGGCGATACGCTGAGCTCCACGATTCCTTACTACACCACCGCGATTGGCCTGGCTGAAATTGCCGCTAAAACAGAGATCACAAAAAAGATAAAGCTCTCGTTTCTGCCCTCCTATGTTATTGATCAGCAGAAGATATTCAGACTTCAGTGGCACGGAATTTTACTTCTTCTTTTGATTGGTCTAAGCCCAATTGTCCTGAACTACTTCTATCAGCAGAATCGGGCCCAAATCGTTTCACTTGAATCAGAGTCGGCACAGCTGAGCCAGATGATTACAAATGTGGAGCCACTTGTGACACGATCTGAAGAGATCTCTATAGAGCTGAATACCATGCAGGAACAGCTTTCGCTGCTGCAGGATCTGAATGAAAATAATATCAAATGGACGGTAACACTCGACCGGTTCAACCAGGCGGTTCAGAATACAGGTGGGCTCTGGGTTACATCATTCCGCCAAAACGAGGATTTAATTATGGTTGACGGGCTATCTCTCTACCAGGAGAGAATACCGGAACTTGCAGCCCGGTTTGAAACCGTAACTCTGCTAAATGTACGAAAACAGGAGATTCGCGAGCGGGAGATATACTCCTTTTCCATGATGGTTCGCGATGTGGTTGGCGATCCGTCATTGTTTACACCGCAGCAAAGTTCTCCTGAAATCTCAGACGCTTCAACACCTTAAATTATGTCGTACGCATTAAGAAATACACTCATATTGTTAGTGGCACTCGTGCTTATCGGGTCAAGCGGCTACCTGTTTGTTCATTTCTACCAAAAGCCGAAGATTGAAAAGCTCGAGTCTGATGTGTCGGAACTTCAGACCGAATACGATCGGAAAAAAGCAATTGCTGATCAACTGCCGGCTCTTGAGGCGCAGCTTGAAGAGTCAAAAATGTTCATTGACAATTTTGACAAAACTCTGTTCAGAACCAACAATCCGGACAGGGTTTACAGGTATTTGTCACTTCTCAGTGATACAGACCCGATTGAATTCGATTATGTATTCAGTGATTCTACAAACAATGACCGGTATGGAATTATCAACTCACAGTTATCAGGGATGGGCTCTTACCGATCAGTTCTGAATTTTCTCACAAGAGTTGAGAACAGCGAGCCTGTTCAGAAAATTGAGCAGCTTGTAATTTCACCCGTAAATCAGCCCGATGAATATAGCTTTGTAACATTTACTATGCGCCTGTCGAGCTACTATGATCGCATGAATTACTTTGATGTCTCTGGCACGCCCGGCATATCAGGGCGTATTTCTGTTGCATCTTTTAACCCGTTCTTTCCGCTGATCCGGGATATAGAGCCCAATACCGAAAACAGAATTAACATTGAGCAGAGCCAGCTGGTAGGTATTGGAAATGGGCTTATATATCTGCTGGATCAATCCGGTTCACTACAAACATTGCGCGAGGGAGACAGGGTGTACCTCGGGCTACTCGAAACTATTAACATTAATCAGGGTATCGCAATTTTTCGTCTGAACAAGGGCGGACTTATTGAAACAGTATCGCTGGAGGTAGAACGATGAACAAGCTTAAACTTATGATCAAAACAGCCTTTTTAATTATACTCTTTATTACCGGTTTCACACAAGTTGCGTATCCGCAATCTGAAGAACGGCCGCCGCGGGAATTCACAAACCCTGAGGAGATGATCTCGTTTGATCGCCGCACTCCCTTTCCGGATGCAATTGATGTTTTGACGAACTATGCACAGCAATATGAGAACCGTTTTATTATCGATCGAACCAACACAACCGGACCCATAGGTGTGTCGCTTCCGGCAATGCACTGGAAGGATGCGCTGAATTATATCATGCGTGTTCAGAAGCTTGTTGTACTTGAATCTGAAGACATTCTTGAAATTGTAACAGAGCAGGAAGCGGCTGCCTTAACAGCTTCTGAAGAATCGGTTCAAAGTTCCGGTATTTCGGGTGAAGAGCTCGATGGAATAGCTATTACGACAGATACCCGTGAGGTACGAATTAATGCAACGTTCTTTGAAGGGAATAAGCGGGCGCTCAGGGAAATCGGTGTCGACTGGTCAACGATTTCGAGTAGTGTGCCTGATAATATCTCCGATTTTATAGGTGATGAGGCATCAGAAGGTCTGCCAAGCACAGAATTTGATGGACGGTTTGTGTCGGTAAATGCTAAAGGCGCCCAGAACGTATCACAAAGTGTATTCAGTTCAATTGTAAACTTTGGTGATATCGGAGGCGGAATTGAGGTTCAGGCACTTTTTAGCGCATTTGAAGCCGATAACCTCGGACAGATTCTTGCCACGCCAAGTGTTAAGGTAATGGATGGTCAGGAAGGCCGAATCCAGGTTGGCCAGGATTTTTCAATTAAGCAGCGTGATTTTGCCGGAAATGTCACGGACCAGTTTTTCAGCACGGGAACAATTCTGCTTGTTCGCCCCCAGATTGTAGAAGTGGGAGACACGACGCTTATTTACCTTGAGCTTGAGGCCGAACGGTCGTCCGCTCAGCCCGATCCGGTAAGTACTGTCATCAATAAACAGCAGGCTAATACTCATGCACTTCTTCTGGATGGTGAAAGCACGGTGATTGCCGGGCTCTACAGAACAGAAGAATCTGAGGTACGCAGAGGTATTCCGATTCTCAAAGATCTTCCAGCATGGTTCTTTGGTCTCAAATATCTGTTTGGCTACAACTCAATTGATCAACAGGAGTCGGAACTGGTTGTACTACTGCAGGCAGAGCTCGAGGATCCGCTGGATGAAAGAATTCAACGGGCGTTCCAGAGTAAAGGTGAGCTGTTATCTGAAAAGCAGCAGCGCCACAGAAATGATATGGAGTATATTAGTGACAAAACACCGGTACCTCCCTCATCCGGATCTTCAAACTCAGAGTCATCAGTATCAGACGCTTCGGAATCTAAAGGTACATCCGAAGAATCCGGAAACAGGCGGGTACTCGAAGTTGTTGAGCGCGAAGAGGTGGACATGAGTGAAATCAGGCCCGGAACTGAGTACGCAGGCATTCAGCACACTCCGCTCCAAAGAAGTGATTTATCAGGGTATAAGGGGGCGTACAAAGAGATGCCGCTTCATAACGTAAACAGCGATCATGGCGATAAGGAATTTTACGCTATTGGCGGCTCATTCAAAGTCAGGAGTAACGCCGACAGGTTGTATAGTAGCTTTATTGAAGAAGGACTTGACGCACATATGCTTTACAACCCGGTAACAGGGTTCTTTTTTGTCGCATATCAGGGATTTGAATCAAAAGAGGAGTCGATAGAATATGTAAAACAGATTCAGGCTAACAGGCAGCCTGAAGCGTGGCTTTCGAGATTAATCAAGCAGGAGAGAAGGCTCGAGTTAAACGGAGAGTAACTTGCGGAGCAGTACAGCCGTTTATTTAAAAACCCGGATGAGAGATCATCCGGGTTTTTTATTTTATGCAGTTTTTAAAAGCTGTAACGAGGCTTTGAAATATCCATCAGTCGGTTGTTTTTACCGGCCGATGGGTGTTCCTAACCCGTCGGCCCGCACATACAGCGTGCAGACGGGTGATAATGCAAAGTCCTCTGTAAATAAACTACAGGCCAGTAGGTTAGATGGATAAACTAAAATAACTATAGCTATTCAGTTACTGTGTTTACATGCACACCGGTACCGTGTTTCAACAGGTATTCAATGGAAATTTTATTAAACAGTTCTGGTTCCTCAATATTGCAAACATGTCCGCAGCCCTCGATGACCTGCAGCTCGCTGCGGTTAAAATTTCCAACCATTTTTTTGACAGGAGGGAGGAACATATGATCTTCACCGCCCATCACGTAAAGCGTTGGATTCTTCATCTCTTTCTCTTTGAAATATTTCAAAAGCGGGTTTACATCGTATGTAAGTCGGAACCACTTCAAAAACTCTTTTTTGGCAAGATTTTTTGCATCGCTGATAAACATACTGCGAGATTCCTGATGGTTTCGTTTTGGCATAATGACCCAGGCAAACAGCTTATATAGCCATATAAAGGGGACAATTTTTTTAAACGTGTGGCCAAGCCAAACCAGGACACGGGAGCGAACATCGAGGCGTGTTATTGCTCCGCACATGACGGCAGATTTAACAATTTCAGGCTTTATTTCTGCAATAGAACGAATAATAATTGTCCCCAGTGAGACGCCTACAAAATGGGCCTTGTCTATATTGTTTTGCTTCAAAACTTCCAGAACATCCCGGCTAACAGTTTTAAAGGTATACTTCTCTTTATAGTACGCCTTCATTGTGCTCATCTCTTTGGATTTCCCATGGCCCCGGAGATCAACAAGCAAAACGTTGAAGTGTTCCTGGTATGCTCTCACCTGTTTGAACCAAATTGAAGATGAACCGCCGGCACCATGTATAAAAACAACCCAGTCACACGGTTCATCTTTTTTAAAAGTCTTGTAGTAGAGCATAGAATATTTTACGCTGTTCTGATACCATATTGCCGAATAACAATTAATTTCCCGGCTTCAGTTCAGATAAAAAAAGGATATATTTGAATGCCTGTTAAGGCAATCTTTTTATCTTCGATAATAAATGTATCACTATGGAAAATAGATCTTCAATCAAAAGACCAAAATAATCAATCGCTTACCATCAAAAAAATGGGTTTGATGTTTTTTATATGAGGCTTTGAAATACCCATCAGCCGGTTGTTTTTACCGGATGGTGGGTGTCCATAATCCGTGGGCCCGCACATACTGCGCGCAGACGGGTGGTAATGCAAAGCCCTCTTCTGGTAATAATGACACTGGTTTACTCGTATTTAAATTTATATACAATCATACTCATCATTAACAAATGAGACTTATTTACGCCATCTCTAAGGTCATATCGGTTATTGCAGTTACCCTTGGCGTCTACTCCGTGTTTATAATAGGATTCGGCATTCTGCGGCTATTTAAAAGGCCGGTCGATAACTGGCGAAACAAAAGTTTGCGCTTCTGGGGAAAAATGGCTGCAAAGGTACTTTCAATTGATGTTGGTGTACATGGCACTCCACCGGAGCCACCATTTTTTTTAGTGAGTAACCATTTGAGTTACGTTGATATTATCGTACTGTTTAGTCGCCTCAATACAACATTTGTTGCAAAATCAGAAGTAGCTGATTGGCCGGTGATTGGATTTATAGCCCGTACTATTGGGGTTGTGTTTATTGATCGCAAGCGTCGTTCTGATATTGCCCGTGTCAATGAGAAGATATCAAACACTGTCACAGATAATCGCGGATTAACATTATTTCCCGAAGGAACGACAAGCCCCGGTGCAAAAGTTCTTCGTTTCAGAGCCGCATTGCTTGACTATCCTGCTCGATCTGAATTAGGAGCTCACTACTGTGCAATATCATACTCCACAGGAGATGAGGACAGAGAAGAAGACCGGGCCTATGAAATCGTAAGCTGGTGGGGTGTTTCTGAACTTCATACGCATATAATCAGATTGGCTAAAGAGCGATCAATAAAAGCAACTATAGCATTTGGTGACAGTGTGGTAAAAGAATCAGATAGAAAAGTTTTAGCACTTAAACTTCACCGTAAAGTATCGGAAATATTTACGCCTATGTGTGAGCCCGAAACAACTGAATTTGAACCGCTTAAGTTTTAATATTCCGATTAAGAGATGAGCCGTACCTATTCACGATTATTAGCTTTTATATTGCTTATTTACGGTCTTTCGATCGGTGTCCGTATATTTTTCCCTGTTGACAATAAACCCTTCCATTATCAAACAGAACAGACACTGGAATGGGAGGGGGCATCACTTTCTTTTTCCTTTTTAGAGTTCGGCCGGCTGGCCGGCAAGCCACCGGTAATTATCATTCCGGACCCTTTTACCCCGGTGCAGAAATTCGAGCGTTTTTCGAAACATATTTCATCAGACCGGCAAGTTATTGTCCCTGTTTTTCCTGTGATAAACAGCAAGGATGACTTGATCAATCATTCACCAGAAGCGAGAGCAGATATACTCACGACTTTTCTGCAGAAGAAAGGCTATTCTACTATAGATCTGGTTGGTCACGGATTTGGGAACTCTGTTGCCATCAGACTGATCGAAAAACTTCCTTCAGCGCGCATCAGAAGCTATGCCATGCTATCAGCCATTGGTATACAGGAGTTTCATTTTCTTGGCTACCACGTGTTAAACCAGCCGATTTATTCAGTTCTATATCCCGTCAGCTGGATTCTTGAGTATGGTCTTCCGGTGGCAAACTGGAACAGGTCTATGCCGATAGATCTCAAAGGTGTGAGGTTCCTTAATGCAATGGATCAGAGGCCATACAGGGATATTTTGTCTGGTGTTGATTTACCGGTGCATATACTTCATTCATCCGGCGACCGCCAAATTTCAGTAAACACAGCCAGAGAACACTACCGTATTATACCACAAAGCACAATCAAAATTACGGAAGGAAATCATTCTGCGATCCATGATAAATCTGATGCCTGGGCCGGTAGTTACCGGGAATTTTTGTCCGGTATCGAGTCTGGCTTTAACAACATGGAAAGGGAAATTTCAGCAGAAAGACGGCAACTTGCCGAACAGAGCTTCAATTTTGGCGATGTGCCTCCCGTGGATGGCTGGGCATTTTTAATGGTAATTTTGCTCCTCTCCGTTGTTACTTTTATGAGTGAAGATCTCGGATGCATCGGTGCCGGTTTACTGGCGGCTGGTAACGTAATCACATTCTGGGCAGCATTTACGGTAATATTTGTCGGCATTTTGATAGCAGATACCGGTATTTACTGGCTTGGACGACTTTTTGGCCGGCCTGTTATTCAGAAAGCTCCGTTTAAGTGGCTTATATCCCGGAAAGATATCGACTGGACCGCCGCTTTGTTTAAAAATAACGGGATTAAGATTATGTTTGGAAGCCGCTTTTTACCAGGAACCCGGTTTCCGACATATTTTTCAGCCGGTGTTCTTCAAACACCATTTCCAACATTCTTTATCTATTTTTGTTTATCCATTCTTATTTGGACACCGCTTGTATTAGTGATATCGTTGCTGGTTGGCCAGCAGATGATCGATTATCTGCAGATTTACCAGGAATATGCTGTTCATATTTTCTTAATCCTGGTGATTGCACTCTACCTGGGATTCAAATTATTGCTGCCGCTCTCCACAAGAAAAGGAAGAAAAGAACTGGCTGTATATTTAATACGGCTGAAGCAGCGTTGGTTTGATAGAACAATGGGAAGGAAGTAAATATGGAATGAACTCCCCAGGGGCAGAGCCCATGATGTATAAAATTGAAATCTACAATTTTTCAGAAATGTGAGCTTTTTGGTGAGTGTTCCTCCGGCAGCCGTTGGGATCGCTTCCCTCTTCTGTCGTGGGATAGGGGGGCTTTTATCTTTTTTCAGACCCAGAAGGTCAGTGAATTAAACCACTTTAGATTAAAAGTTCAGGTGGTGGTTTTACGCCCTTTGTTATCGCTTCGATCTGAAAAAACGCTTCAGCAGGTTGCTGCACTCACTCTCAAGAACGCCCTGAATTATGTCGGCTTGATGATTCAGTTTCCGGTTGGCTGCAAGGTTGAAAACAGTTCCGCAAGAGCCGGCTTTTTCATCCATTGCCCCAAAAACAATCTGGTCAATCTTAGACCAGACTGCTGCACCGGAACACATCATACACGGCTCAAGAGTTACATAAAGCGTGCAATTATGAAGATATTTTTCGTGAAGTGTGGTACAGGCAGCAGATAGTGCCAGCATTTCAGCATGTGCAGTGGGGTCGCAAAGCATCTCAACCTGGTTATATCCTCTGCCGATAATTCTTTGGTTATGAACAACGACAGCCCCGACAGGCACTTCATCTTTTACATAAGCAGTTTCCGCGAGTTTTAATGCTTCACGCATGTATTTGTCATGATGCGAGGTCAGATCGCCATTAAACATAAGCTAAAAAATGGTATGTTATGATTCCTTTAAAACGATAAAATACTGAATATCAACAATGAAAAACGACCAGCTTGAAAAACTGTATAAGAAAATCAGAACAATACCCGACTTCCCAAAACCGGGAATACAGTTCAAGGATTTTACGCCACTTCTGGCTGATCCTGAGACGCTTCAGTTAACCTCTGACCTGCTATCAGACCCTTTTAAAGGACAAAGTGTAGATATCGTTGTCGGGCTTGAGTCGCGCGGATTTATATTCGGTCCAGGGCTTGCGCAAAACCTGGGTGCTGGATTTGTTCCCGTTCGAAAGCCTGATAAGCTCCCTGCTGAGACCGTAACCGAAGAATACGAACTCGAATATGGTACAGACCGGCTTGAACTTCATAAAGATGCATTTGCAGATGGAGCTAACGTAGTTATTCACGATGACTTAATTGCCACGGGAGGATCAGCGATGGCGTCTGCCAGATTAATAGAAAAATTAGGTGGAAATATTGTCGCTTTTTCTTTTATCATGGAGATTAGTTTTCTTGAAGGGCTGAAACTCCTTGAGGACAAATCATATACGTGTCATTCACTTTTA
>Ga0102940_1001644_pt1 | contig 14133 bp, 12 predicted proteins | sample SalPonR2_C_D1_MG_FD_78215 | JGI IMG/M metagenome (GOLD analysis project Ga0102940, IMG submission 78215) | Salt pond soil microbial communities from South San Francisco under conditions of wetland restoration - Salt Pond MetaG R2_C_D1_MG | ecosystem: Environmental > Aquatic > Marine > Intertidal...
CGCAACTTAATAGTGATTATAATTTTCAGAATTTTATCGAAGGTGAGTGCAACAGACTGGCCCGCTCAGCGGGATTTGCCATAGCTCAAAATCCGGGTAAAACTGCCTTCAATCCACTCTTTATATACGGGGCTTCAGGTTTGGGGAAAACTCATCTGGCGCACGCAATAGGAATACAGGTAAAAGAAAGGTTTCCGGAAAAAACAGTGTTGTATGTCGAAGCCAATAAATTTGAACGCCAATATGCCGATGCTACCCGCAGCAATGAGCGCAACGATTTTGTCCATTTTTACCAGATGATCGATGTGCTGATTATTGATGACGTTCAGCATTTGGCCGCAAAACAGAAAACACAAGATGTATTTTTTCATATTTTCAACCACCTGCACCAATCAGGTAAGCAACTTATTCTAACTTCAGACAAACCACCGGTTGAACTTGAAGGTTTAGAGCAACGCTTGCTATCACGCTTTAAGTGGGGGCTGAGCGCCGATTTACAGGTGCCGGATTTTGAAACCCGGAAGACCATCCTTCAAAAAATGGCCTATAAAGATGGTATTGAGCTACAGGATGAAATTATAGACTACATAGCCAATCATATTAATACCAATGTGCGTGAATTAGAAGGCGCTTTGGTATCACTCATGGCTCAGAGTACACTCAATAGAAAAGAAATTACCATTGATTTGGCGAAGGACCTTATTGATAAATTGGTCAGTAATACCCGCAAAGAGATTACTCTGGATGTGATTCAGCAAACAGTATGCGATTATTTCAGTATGCCGGTCGATCAGCTTAAATCAAAAACCAGAAAGCGCGAAATTGTACAAGCCAGACAAATAGCGATGTATTTTGCCAAAAGCAAAACAAAATCATCTTTGTCTACCATAGGGGCGCGTATTGGTGGAAAAGATCATGCTACTGTATTGCACGCATGTAAAACGGTTAAAAACTTATTGGACACTGATAAAAGGTTTAAATCATTTGTAACAGACATTGATAAAATGCTGGAAAACTAAGTGATTAAAACATCTACATAGCAATCCTTCCTTACCTGGGAAGGATTTTTTATTTCAGTCTGCATGCGCTTTTCGGTATTTTTATTTTGAAAAACTGACTTAAATCATCAATTTTGTAACTTTAAAAAAAAGTTTACATGTCAATTATTATCAAAACACCGGAACAAATAGAGGGGATACGCAAAAGCAGCAGGTTGGCCGCTAGTTGTCTGGATTATATTGAGCCCTATGTAGAACCAGGTGTTTCTACCGGATATCTGGATAAAAAAATCGAAGATTATATAAGAGCGCATGGTGCCACGCCGGCGCCGCTAAACTATCATGGTTTTCCTAAAGCCACCTGCATATCACCCAATAATGTGGTATGTCACGGAATACCTACCGATGACCAAATATTAAAAAATGGAGATGTAATAAATATCGATGTAACTACCATTTTAGATGGTTTTTACGGCGATACCAGCCGCATGTTCGAGGTAGGACCAATAGATGATGAAACCGCACGCTTACTTGACGTTACAAAGCATTGCCTGGATCTGGGTATTCAACAGGTTAAACCCGGAAACCGATTCGGAAATATCGGGTTTATGATTAATAGGTATGCCAAAAGCAAGGGATACAGTGTTGTGTACGAATTTTGCGGACATGGTGTTGGGTTAGAATTTCATGAAGAACCGCAAGTAGAGCATATTGCACGCAAAAACTCCGGTGCTAAAATGAAACCCGGAATGGTGTTTACAATTGAACCAATGATTAATGCCGGAAAACCTAAAGTTAGTGTAGACAACGCCGACGGGTGGACAGCAAGAACCATTGACGAGCAGCTATCTGCACAATATGAACATACAATACTGGTCACTGAAGATGGTTATGAAGTCTTAACGGACTTACACAACGAATATTAGAAGCCGAATTTTACTTTATATAAATATACGCATTTATTAGTTAATCAATGCTTTATAATAAATTCTTAAAAGAAATAGATCATTAAAACAAATAAATATGAAACTACTTGAAGGAAAAACAGCCATTGTAACAGGAGCCTCAAGAGGAATAGGCCGGGCAATTGCTTTGGTATTTGCAGAGCATGGTGCCAATATAGCAGGAACCGATCTCAAATACGATGAGAATGCGGAAGCACTTGAAAAAGAGCTTAATGAAAAAGGCGTAAAATGTAAAATGTATGCTTCTGATGCCAGTAATTTTGAAAGTTGTAATGAGTTGGCATCACAGGTAGTAAAAGATTTTGGCTCAATTGATGCCCTGATAAATAATGCCGGAATTACAAAGGATAACTTGTTAATGCGCATGACAGAAGCCGATTGGGATGCTGTATTGACAGTAAACCTAAAGTCTGTTTTCAATATGACAAAAGCTGTGCAGCGCACCATGCTTAAACAGCGCCATGGCTCAATTGTTAATATGAGTTCTGTAGTGGGTGTTTCAGGAAATGCTGGTCAATCAAATTACAGTGCATCAAAATCGGGAATTATTGGTTTTACAAAATCAATTGCCAAAGAGCTGGGTTCAAGAAATATTAGATGCAATGCCATTGCTCCCGGTTTTATTATTACTGAGATGACCGGCAAGTTGGGTGAAGATGTAGTAAAAAGTTGGAGTGAACAAATACCGCTTAAGCGCGGTGGAGAGCCCAAAGAAGTGGCTGAAACAGCATTGTTTTTGGCTTCAGATCTTTCATCATACGTAAGTGGACAGGTTATAAATGTTTGTGGTGCGATGAATACCTGATTTAATTAATACTGAAAGTTGCTCCTGAAGTTACATTCGGGTAATTACAGGAGCACTTTACCTATATAACCAGGTAGATGGGAACCATTACCTGAAATTCAAATTTAACAGCTGATTTCACTCATATGTATACCACCGTAGCCTACCTTTTTTTAAGTATAATCCTGTCACTGGTCATGGCTATTGTGATTTCCAGGCTGCTATATCCATGGCCATGGAAAAAAAACAGCACAGGCAAACCTGTTGCATGGTCACTATTTTGCTTTAGAGTGCTTGTGCTTACATTATTGTTTTTACTGCTTTTCAATCCGGGTATAAGGCAACTTAAAACAGAGTCGCAAAAACCTATACTGGCTATCCTGAAAGATAACTCTCAGTCGATGAGATATTTAAATGATTCTGCCAGGTTAAAGAGAGTTGACTCCCTATGGGAGGTTGGCCGAAGAACACTTTCAGGACATTACGACATCAAATCTTATACATTTGCTCAGGATATCAAACAGGGTAAGCATTGGGACTTTTCAGGTAAAGGAACTGACCTGGGCTATGCCTTGCAGCAAATCAATCAATCCATTAACGAGCCAATTGCTGCGACTTTACTCATTACAGATGGTAATTATAATCAAGGTGAAAATCCGGTTTTCGTAAGTCAAAATCTCCCGTTTCCCATCTATACCATAGGGGTTGGCGATAGTTTGGCCAGAAGTGAAGTATATCTGCATCAGATATACCATAATCCAGTGGCGTACTTGAATGAGCGCACACCGGTAGAGGTGGATTTGCGTTCAAGTGGAGTCGCAAAAGATACTGCTATTGAGCTATCTATACAAAAAAATGGCCAGGTTTTATCTACAAAAGAACTGACATTTAAAAAGGGTCATAAGCGCCAGAAGATTAATTTGTATTTTTCCCCGAAAAATACAGGTTTGCAGCAATATAAAATAAAGCTCGGTCAGCAAAACTACCGAACGCTTTATATGAGTGTGAAAAAACAGCGGCAGAAAGTACTATTGATATACCATGCTGTGCATCCCGATATTGGTGTAATCAGAAAAGCCCTTGAAAATTCGAATCGTTTTGAGCCGGTATTGAAACAAGCCAACCAGTTTAATGGAAAGCTTACAGATTATAACATGGTTTTACTTCATCAGGTACCCTCCGGGAATTTTTCTGAAGATCGTTGGTTTGCTCAAGTGGTCGAGAAAAAGATTCCATATTGGCTTATACTTGGCCCACAAAGCGATTTTTCTACCTTTAATCAGGGTCAAAATGCCCTGGATATAACCGGTTTTAACGGTGAGTTTGAAGAAGTTTCGGCACGTTATAATAAAGCTTTTTCATGGTTCAGGGTTGAATCTTTACTTCAGCGTAATATTGCATTTTTACCGCCGTTAAATGTTGCCTTTGGAGATTATAAGCTTAACAGGGGGGTGGAGCTTTTTATGCAAAACCTGCATGGTGTAGAAACTGAACGTCCTGCGTGGATTTTTACTGATCAGCCTTATCGTTTTTCTGTACTGGCAGGTACGGGCCTTTGGAAATGGAGTATGTATTTGTATCGGCAAACGGCCAGCCATCAAAGCCTTGAAGATCTCGTTTACAAAACAGTTAAATTCCTTTCGCTTAATGAGCCCAGAAAACGGCTGATCATTAAGCACGAGAATTTTTATAATGCAACTCAGCCAATTGATATAGAAGCAACCTGGTACAACGAAAATTATGAGCCAGACAATAGTTTACCTGGGCATATTGAAATTATAGACTCTGCCAATAATAGATTTAGATATACGTTTATACCAAAAGAAAAGCGATTTGAGGCCCGGCCAGGGGTATTGCCTCCTGGTGCCTATCAATTTGAGGCTGTAATTGAGACGGAAAAAAGAACTTTTTCCGATACAGGTTCTTTTATGGTTGGACAAAACAATATTGAACGAAGTAGTATGACCCTGAACCGGCAATTGCTAATAAATATGGTTGGTGAGCACAGGTATTTTGATCATAATGATATCGAAACACTTACCGCGCTTTTGCTGAATGAAAAGCAAGCTCCGCAAATTCGTAAAACCGAAATTCGTTTAACTGATCTGATAGAGCAAAATATTTTGCTATGGATAATCGTTTTATTAGTGGTTTCTGAATGGATAATTCGTAAATTTAAGGGCCGGATATAAAAATGTATCCAATATGGAACCATGAAATAATTGTATTAATTTGGCAAATTGTTTGTAATTAAATAATTATGAAATTTTCACACAACATATGGACTAAAACAGCAATTTTTATATTGTCTGTTGTGCTATTAAGCAGTTGTGCAACAGTTGGCAAGGTTGAGCTTGAGGTTTTGAAACCGGCCCAGTCACCAACCCTGGTACAATTGGAGGATATAAGGCTACAAAATCAGTTTTTAAAATTCAACAAGAAGCAAAAAACAGATTTTGAAAACCTTGTAAAATATGATAAATTCAGGATAGACAGCCTGGTTAGTGTAGAATTAATCAAAGCTGTTGGTAACGAAATGCAGGCAACTGAAGTAGTGAAGTTGCAGCAAATTGATTCTTTAGGAAGGTATAAGGCACCGGAAAACAGTGGCATTTTGTTGAAAAATGTTGATGTGGTCTCCGAGGTTGAAACTGAACCCATATATGTTAATAGTCGCGGGGCTTATTACGCTGCAGTGAGGGTACCGTACAAAATAGAATGGACGGTAATCAGCAATGGTGCAATGACACCTTTCACCTATCAGGATACTGTTTGGGCTGAAGGGTATAAACGGTCCTTTGATAAACTTGCAGACCTTGTTCGGTTTAATGAGGTCATAAAATATATCATCAGAAAAACGGGAGTGGAGTTTGCACATCAATTGGTGCCGCACTGGAAACTTACAACCCGCTATTATTACCGTAGTGGCAATAATGATTTCCAGCGGGCAGCTTATTTTATGGATAATGGTGATTACGAAAAAGCAGCAAAAATCTGGAAGCAATACAGCCAATCAGGCAATCGGTCTTTAGTTGAAAATGCCTTGTTAAACCTGGCTGTGTATCATGAGCTAAATGGGGATATTGACCAGGCAATGGAATATGCATCGCAAGCAGCCGAACGAAAAAATGAATTGGCAGTGAAATATCTTAAGACATTACAAGAGAGAAAAGAAGAAATTAAACAGCTTTTGGAGGAGTAAAAAGTATATGACGATATTGTACATTGTAATCGTAATTCTTATTTTAGAATACACTGTTAATGAATTAGTTGACTATCTTAATTTAAAGCATGAACTTAAGCCTGTATCACCCTATTTGAGCCGCATATTTAGTTATATGCAGCGAAAAAAAATGCACTTATATCACCTGGCAAATTACCGAACCGGTTTTTTCAGTAGTCTGGTTTCGCTCATTATAATTTTGTCGCTACTTATATTTAACGGTTTTGGGCAAATAGACTATTGGATTCGTAGTTATTTTGATAATGAAATTCTGATAACACTGGCCTTTTTTGGAGTAATTGGAGTAGGTGGTTCAATACTGGCCTTGCCCTGGGAAGTATACAATACATTTTATATTGAGAAACGGTTTGATTTTAACAGGCAAACCCCGGTAGTATTTATGCTCGACAAAATAAAAGGCATGGCCGTAAGTATACTTCTGGGCGGAGGCATACTGGCAATCGTAACATGGATTTATTACAACCTCAATGATCATTTTTGGTGGATAGCCTGGGCCGTGATCACTTCATTTTCGTTATTCATGACCATGTTTTACTCCAATTTAATAGTACCCTTATTTAATAAGCAACGCCCATTGGAAGAAGGCGAATTAAGAGCCGCAATTGAAGAAGTCGCAGACAAGGCTGGCTTTAAATTAGACAACATTTATGTAATCGATGGTTCTAAAAGATCTACAAAATCAAATGCCTATTTTACGGGCATTGGTCCCAAAAAGCGGATCGTACTTTACGATACCCTCATTAATGATTTATCAAATGAAGAAATTGTGGCGGTGTTGGCTCATGAGATTGGGCATTATAAGAAAAAACACGTCACACGCAATTTTATAACCGGTGTTCTCCAAACAGGTGCAATCTTGCTACTATTCGATTTTATAACAGGTTATGATGCCATTTATAAAGCCATAGGAGCAGTAAAACCATCCTTCCATATGGGACTATTGGTCTTTGGATTTTTATTTACACCAGCCTCCATACTAATTGGGCTGGTTACTTCCTATTTTAGCAGAAAAGCCGAATACCAGGCCGATGCATTTGCTGCAAAACTTGGAAAGGCCAGGGCTTTGATCGGGGCACTGTTAAAACTAACCGATAAAAACCTTTCTAATATTAATCCGCACCCTGCCTTTGTTTTTATGCATTACAGTCATCCACCTGTAAATGAACGAATCAAATACCTTGAATCTTTAAAAGATCAATCGTAAACCCGCTAAATTTTTTTAACAGGATTATTGTTTCAAATAGCTATTTCTATGTAAATATACATGGCTCACAATGAGCATTTTGTACTATTGATGTGTTTTTTATGAATAAAAATGTAATTTCATTGTCATAAAACCTACATTCATTCGTCGAATAGATGAATTATAACCACAGAAAGGCATGATCAAAGAAAAGGTGTTGAAAAAAACACTTTACGATAATAAAGATACGATGTATCGCCTGGCCTTAAGCATCCTTAAAAGTGAAGCAGATGCAGAAGATGCGCTACAAGATGTTTTCGTAAAGTGTTGGCATCAAAAAAATGAAATACAAATAACCTCAGATATAAGAGGCTATTTAATGCGTGTCACAAGAAACAGATGCCTGGATATGGTTAAAAAGCATAATCGAAAATATGAACAACCCGGAATTTATGAAGATCCCATGGGTGTGGATAAAAATGCGGTTGAAATCAGTGACCAGGTAGCCTGGATTGATCGGTTTCTGGAGCAGCTGCCAGAATTAAACCAAACGGTTTTTCACATGAGAGAAGTCGAAGGAATATCATTCGAAGAGATAAGCAAAACCGTTCATACCCCAATCGCTAATGTCAGAACGATACTAAGCCGGACCAAAAAACACCTACGAAAACAGTTTAATATAATTAACCGGATCGATACACCAAATACACTCAAAAAAACAGAAAAATGAGTAAAACTGATTTACATAAAAGCAACATACCAGAAAACATGGATTTTGATGAATTTTTGGAACAAAGCATTCAGCTAAAGCAAAAAAATACTTTAGCTGATGACAAATTTGAGTTGCTATGGAACAGGGCAAAAACCAAACAAGGCAATATTAGAAGAATGAGCTGGATTATTACAGTCAGCGCAGCAGTTTTGGCTTTAATGATTTCATTTCTAATCATTAAAACGACACATCATAAGCAGCAAGAACTCGAATTACAATACCAACAAGCCACTGCAGCACTATACAAAGTTTCGTATTATATGAATCAAAATATCGATAAATTATCACCAATTGATAAAATGATGAACACAACCAATTATTTCGAGCCTCTTGCAAAACCAATCGATGGGTTAGAAAAACTGGAACGCGTTAAAAGAATTCCACTAAAACATTAATTATTAATCCTTAAAACATTAATTATGAAAAACTTAACCATTATTATCCTGCTATTTATGACAGTTGTAAATGCAGATGCGCAGAGCATAAAAGCTATTTTTGATAAGCATATTGGAGAAGGTAATTATACCACAGTTACCATCAATGGTGCGCTTTTTCAGCTAGCTGCTGAATATGCCGAAGACAAAGAGGAAGCCGATGTAGCTAAAGGAATAGAAGGTATCCGCGTTTTTAGCGCCGAAGAGTGTGGCAATCATCAGGCAAAAAAAGCGCTGATGAAAGAATTATGGAGCTTTTTCGATAATTCTGTTTACAAAGAGTTTATGCGGGTAGAAGAGAAGTACGACAAGGTGGTTTTTTATATGAAAAAATCCGGCGAAAAAATTATTGAGCTAACCCTTGTTGCAGAGGATGATGCCAGCGTCATTCAGATTACAGGCGACATTAACCTGGCTGATATTGCCAAAATATCGAAAACAATGAATGTTCAGGGCATGGAAAACCTTGAGGAGATAGAAGAATAAACAAACTTTAAACAAGCCATATAAAGTGCAGAAGCAGAAATGTTTCTGCACTTCTTTGTTTTAGCTTCTCTCAAAGTACATAATCTCATAAGTTCAACAATTTTGAACTTAAAATCTATCCGGGATGTGAAAAAAATTAGCATTGTGTATGAAAATTGGTTACTTTTATTTTTTACAAATATATTAAGTAAATCTATTAAAGGGTGTCGAATCTCATTGATCATGTAACCATGAAAAGTTTATTCATTATTACAATTATTCTTTTTACAAACACATTGCTTTGCGGACAAACGCAGGATCTTGATAAACTATATAATAAAGCAAGAAACCGTTATGCAACAGGGCATTTTGAAGATGCCCGTGATTTGTATAAAAAGCTGGTGAAAGCCAAGCCCGATGACTTTGTATTTAATTACGAGTTGGCCATGTTGTATTTTCATGAGTTAAACAACAGGAGTGCAAGTATACCATATTTTGAAACTGCAAGGCACGTAATGCAAGACACCGTTGCCGATTTGTTTAATTATCTGGGGCAAGCATACCAGGATAATTTACAATATGACAAGGCCATAAGGTCATTTAATCAATATAGTGCCATTCCGCCCGAGGAAGGTGTTATCAGGGTGAGTGTTAAACGATATATCGAAGCATGCCGAAAGGAAAAACAACGGCTGGCTGAAATTAAGAACAAACGGGCACAAGCCTCAAGTAAAGGGGTTGAAGTGATTAATTTAGGTCCTGTGGTTAATTCCGAAAACGACGACCTGTCGCCCTTATTGTATGATGATAAGTTGTTTTACACATCAGCCAGTACGTTTGACTATGTTTTTAACGAGTATATCAGGAAACCATATGTCACACAATACGAAAACAACGAATATCAGGAACCCAAACCCCTTATTGATATTTCTTACGATAAGGCATTAGTCCTTGATCCCAACTGGCACCAGCAGATTACCTCTTTTACACTTGATTTTGACATGGCAACCGTTGTATATGAAAATAATATCTGGTCTATAGAGAAAAAAGGACAGAACTGGGATGAACCCCAAAAGCTTTCGCGTAAAATTAACCGGTCGAAAGATAATGCCTATGCAGCCCTTTCCGGTAAAGGTGACCGCATGATTATCGTGCTTCAGGATCGTAAAACCAGGCAATATGACCTGTATCAAACAGTAAAGAAAAGCGAGGGTGAATGGAAGGAGCCGGTTAAACTTAATTCGAATATAAATACTGCAAATAACGAACATTATCCCTATTTAAGTGCTGATGGCTATACATTATATTTTTCTTCGGATAAACCCGGTGGAAAAGGCAAATATGATATTTATAAAAGTCAGCTTCAGGAAAATAACGAATGGGGACCAGCAATCCCACTTAAAGCGCCAGTTAATTCAAGTGGTAATGATATCACGTATAAGTTCTACAAAGCAATTAACAAAGCATACTTTTCTTCAGACCGGGATGGAGGATTTGGCAAGCTCGATTTATATGAGGTTATCTATTAGCCTGTCTATTTTAAAATAAGTCAACCAGGATATTTAGCAGGAAAAAGGTATGTTTATCCAATAAGTCTGTGTAAAAACAAAAATAATTGTTGTTTCCAGGGTATAATGGGTACTGCTTTACTTTGGATAATATAGCAAAGCTGAGAGCAAGGGGGGACAACAAAGCATTTAATTTATAGCTGTCAATTAATCAAAACAAGAAAAAATTTTGGATAGGATAGAGAAACCTTTTAACGTTCGGTATATGGAAAGTACTTATTTATTAAATGTATAATAGCAAATTATCATCTTTGAATTGGATATTTTCGCCCTTTCTATTAATGTTAAGCATATTTAACACTTCGATATTTATCTCAATATGAGTTATTTATAAGTTTTAACTGAACTTGAAAACCACAATAAATCTGAGCAAAGATGACAAGATGACAAAACACTGTTAAGCCAATAAGAAATATTTATCTAACGTATTGTATATTAGTTTGTTATATTGTTTACTAAAAGTTTTATTACAGCCTAATATTGGAGTGAATTTATTTTTGTTTTGAAATAGAGAATTGATTACATTTGTAAAACACAATAAAGTTACAATAATAACATATAGCCTGTTTACAGATGTCACTAACAGAACGAATAACTCAAATTCAACAGAACGAAGGTTATACAGCCAGCCAATTCGCTGAAAAACTAGGAATTCAACGTTCCGGATTATCGCATATTTATAGCGGAAGAAACAAGCCAAGTATTGGTTTTATTCAAAAGCTTTTAACACAATTTCCGCGTTATAATGCCGAATGGATATTAAATGGTAGCAATCCAATGCTAAAACAGCACGCTATAAATTCCGATATTACACATACCCAGCAAGAAAAAGACCTGTTTTCCGGAGTGGAGAGTGAAGCTCCTGCCAATTACAGATCCAATACGGAAAAAAGTGAGCAGCACAGCGCATTAAAACCTCCCTTAGTAACAAATAAGACCGTGAAGCAAATAATTCTGATATATGAAGATGATACATTTGAGATAATGCATAGCAAAAACGCAAAATAATTCTTATTTTTGCCCAAAAGTTATTTGTTTACAAATGTATACATCTATAATTCGCCCACTTCTTTTCCAATTTAATCCCGAAAATGCGCACTGGTTAACTTTCCAGGCACTTAAATTTTTACAATCAATCCCTTTTGGCCCTGCTATGCTTGAATCTTTTATGCAACCTGTGGAAGATCCGGTTAATATAATGGGACTTACATTCCGCAATCGTGTTGGTGTAGCTGCGGGTTTAGATAAAAATGCAGAATTACTTCCGATATGGAAGTCACTGGGCTTTGGTTTTGCCGAAATAGGAACTGTTACGCCACTTGGACAGCCGGGTAATCCACGTCCGAGACTTTTCAGATTGCCCGATGACCAGGCTTTAATTAACCGTATGGGTTTTAATAATGATGGTTTGGATATCATCCGGGAGCGGCTAAAAAATCGTCCTAAAGATTATATTGTGGGCGGCAACCTGGGGAAAAATACTGCTACACCAAATGAACAGGCATTAAAAGATTACCTCCGGGTATTTATCGAACTTTACAACCTGGTTGATTACCTGGTAATTAATGTCAGTTGCCCCAATATCAGTGATCTGGATAAATTACAGGATCGCAAAGAACTTGATACCATTCTTAAAGCAATTATGGAGCGACGAAACCAAATGGTTATTCACAAGCCCGTGTTGCTTAAAGTATCACCGGATTTAAATGATCATCAGCTAATGGATACTTTACAATTGGTTGCCGATCATAGTGTGGATGGCATTATTGCTACAAATACAAGTATCGGACGTACAGGATTAAGCGCAACTAAAGCACGCATAAATCAAATTGGTAATGGTGGTTTAAGTGGTTTACCCATATCAGAGCGGTCTACACAAATCATAGCTTTAGTTAAAAAAGAGTTGGGTAACGATTATCCTGTTATTGGTTCAGGTGGTATTGTAAATGAAGCCCAGGCCAGGGCTAAACTTGATGCCGGAGCCGATATGTTACAGTTGTATACGGGGTTTATCTATCAAGGCATAGGTTTAATTAAGCGGTGTTTACAGTTGTAATATTTTTTATGACTAAAAAAATATATCGTATATTGCAAAATAAGTGTAGAATTAAATAAAAACAACATTTATGCTGAACATAGCTCTATTTGGTCCTCCTGGTGCAGGAAAAGGAACGCAATCAAAAATGCTGATCGAAAAATACAACCTAACCTACATATCAACCGGAGATATTTTACGCGAAGAGATCGCTGAAGGCACTGAACTCGGTTTAAAAGCTAAGACAGTTATTGAAAAAGGAGGCCTGGCTTCCGATGAGATTATTGTGCAAATTATAGAACAAAAAATTAAAAGAAATCCATATGCCAATGGATTTTTGTTTGATGGATTTCCCAGAACTATTGTACAGGCCTATATTCTCGAGGGTATGCTATTTAAAATGAATACAAGGCTTACCTGTATGTTGAGCCTTGAAGTACCTAAAGATGAACTAGTAAAGCGGTTACGTGAACGCGGAAAGGTTTCGGGCCGAAAAGATGACAATGAGGAGGTTATACAAAATCGTTTAAGGGAATATGATCAAAAAACCATCCCTGTAGCATCATTTTACAAAGATAAACACATATATTATGGTATTGAAGGCAGGGGATCGGTTGATGATGTTTTTCAGCGCCTTGATGATGCTATTAAGCGCTCATTAGAGGACCGTTGGGTTAATATTATTTTGTTTGGATACCCAGGTGCCGGGAAAGGAACTCAGGCCAAAAAGGTAGCTGAGCAATATAACCTGCACTATATCTCAACAGGCAAAATTCTACGTCAAGAGATCAGAGATAATACCGATATTGGAAAACTGGCCAAACCCTATATGGAAAAAGGCGCCATTGTACCCGATGAGTATGCCATTAAATTGATTGAACGTAAAATGGAGGAGCATCATAAAGCCAATGGTTTTATTTTTAAGGGTTTTCCGCGTACCATGGTACAGGCCTATATTCTGGATGGTATGTTGCATAAGGTGGGCTCTACAGTTACTTCTGTGTTCGAACTTAAAATTACGGCTACAGAGGCCGTAAAACGACTTGTTGACAGGAGTAAAACAGAGCGCCGACGGCCATATGATATGCAAATTGAGACCATCATTTCTCGTCTGGAAGAGTATGAGCAACGAACATTAAAAGCCAAGGAGTTTTACGATAAAAAACATCTGCTTCATGTAATTGATGGAATTGGCAGTGAAGATAACGTACAGGAGCGCTTAAAAAATGAAATCGACAAAGTGGTTCAACAGACACTTTAAGGTATGCATTGTTAATTGTGATATCCTTGCATTTGTTGCTCTTCGGTACGGAATAATTGATATTCGCGTTCATTAAAAACATAGTCCCAGCAGCCCTGGCGATGGAAAAGGTGACCACCGAATCCTTTTTTAAATCGATATAGTCCATACATAGGGTGGGTTGGGTCATCGGAAGGGGATACTCCAAACATGTCGTAGGTTTCGCAACCAGATTGCTGTGCTGTGAGCATGGCTTCCCACTGAAGTCTGTATGGTCCCATCAAGTGGCGGTTATTGGATGAAGAGGCGCCATATAGATAGGTGGCACGCCCATTGTTCATTGTCAGAATCATACCGGCTAGTGGCTCTTTATCTTTTTCGGCCAGCAGTAATTCAAGTTTTGTTTCGGGATCTTTTTTTTGGGCTTCCCAAAGCGCTTCAAAGA
>Ga0102940_1001645_pt1 | contig 14129 bp, 16 predicted proteins | sample SalPonR2_C_D1_MG_FD_78215 | JGI IMG/M metagenome (GOLD analysis project Ga0102940, IMG submission 78215) | Salt pond soil microbial communities from South San Francisco under conditions of wetland restoration - Salt Pond MetaG R2_C_D1_MG | ecosystem: Environmental > Aquatic > Marine > Intertidal...
TAAGCTAACCTATAGTGAAACAAAACTTCGATCTAACAGAAAAGCACATCATTGTGTGTGGATACGGCCGCGTAGGCAAACAGGCCTCGGTAGACCTGCTCAATCATTATGAGAAGTTTGTAATTCTGGAAAGAGATGAACGTGTAATCGATCAAATTAAGGAAAACCAGCAATTTCAATACCTTAATGGCGATGCTACTGAAGATGAAGTTTTGGAAAAAGCCAACATCAGAAGTGCCCGGGCTCTTCTGGCCACATTTCCCAGCGATGCCGACAATCTTTTCGTGATCGTTACGGCACGAGCGCTCAACCCTGATTTAAAAATTATCAGTCGCGTATCGGAGGAAGTAAATATTGACAAATTACTCGAAGCCGGAGCCAATGAGGTAATTATGCCCGACAAGGTGGGAGGTTCTCACATGGCCCAGCTGGTAACCCGCCCCGACTTAATTGAATTTCTCGATACGCTGCTGCTGCAATCTACCGAGGATGTGAATCTCGATGAAATTCAATGTTTATCAGTACCCGATGGCAAAGAAACTACCATTGCATCATTGGAGCTGCGACAAAAAGCCGGGGTAAATGTGGTGGGTATAAAAAAAGCCGGGGGCGATTTTATTCACAATCCGGACCCCTCAATTGAGGTTACAAACCAGGATATACTGCTTGTTTTAGGTACTCCTGCACAAATTCAGACAATGCGCGATTTAATAAAAGCCTGCAATGACTAAAATACTTGTAACAGGCAGTAATGGTTTTCTGGGGCAACACATTGCTGCACAGGCAGGCAACATGCCCAATGTGCACCTCACAGGTTGGTCGAAACGCCCTGCAATACACAATTATTGTAACGATTTTAAAACCATTAATGTACTGGAAAATGACATCACACCCGAAATAGTGGCGCCTTTTGACGCAGTGATTCATACCGCAGCACTATCGCACGTCGATTATTGTGAGCAACACCGCGAAGAAGCATTCAGAATCAATGTGGAAGCCACCCGGCAAATCGCTAAAGCCTGCCGGCAAACGGGTACCCACCTCATTCACCTTAGCAGTGATTTTGTTTTTCCGGGTAAAGATGAACCTGTTGCAGAAAATGACAAAACCGACCCGGTGAATTACTATGGCCGCACCAAGGAAATGGCCGAAATATATGTGCAAACCATTTGCCCCCAAAGCACCATCATTCGCCCGGTGCTGATTTTTGGCCCGGTACTCTCCGGCACCCGTTCCAACCTGGTTTTATGGGTAAAATCCGCTTTAGAAGCCGGCAAGGCCATTCAGGTAACCTCAGACCATACGCGAAAGGCAACTTATGTGAAAGACCTGGCTACACTCTGCCTGCAGGCAGCTCAAAAACCCCAAAGGGGTATTTACCATGCCTGCGGAGCCGATTACCTGAGTGTGCATAAAATGGCGCTGCAGGTGGCCAATGTATTTGAGCTGGACAGCCAACTCATTACGCCGGTGCATTCGGATACGTTTGCCAATCAGGCACCCCGCCCGGCCTGCTCAAACTTTTCTGCCAAAAACGCCATCCATGACTTTGGCTTCAAAAGCAGAACCTTTCAGGAGGCGCTGAGGGATATGGTATAGCGGAAAGCTGGATATACCATGTGGCTTTTACGTAAATCGTTTTCACCGTGTCCGGCACTCGACGGTTCCGCCGTTACAAATTTTGCTAAAGCCGACAACCTTAGATATTTGAAGCCTGCCCGCATGACGCATACAACTTGTTAGCGAACGTATTTCATGCTATTTTATGATATCTGTAAATCGATATCCTTTTTCGTCAGCTTTATTTTACTATTCGGAAAGGATTTTAATGTATTCCTTACATGAGAAGCTTTATCATGTTTTAAAAATGGTGGAATTAAATGCTCAAAATTTATCTTAAATAATCGGTTAATTACAATAAGGTCGTCTTTTGAAAAGGGTCTTAATCCATTTATCAATTCAGACATATAGCCTTTACGGTGTCCTAATATCCTGGCAAGGTCACTTTGATTCAATCCTGCCTTTTTTAATTCTCTTCTAATTAATTCTTTGCGCTTATGATAAAATTCATTTTCAGCCTGGATTAAAGATTCAGCTAAATCGCTTTCTTCTACTTGTTCATCTGTCACCTGAGACTCATCTGACCAGTGCTCATTCTCATACTTAACAATCAAATCTCTCAGATGCTTGCGAATAGATTTATAATTGCTATCCTCTTTTTCTAATTTACGCAATTTTAAATACAATGAGCTAGCCCGTTCGTGTTCTAATTCACTTTTTAATTCTTTAAGTTTTCTTATGTTATTTATCGATAATCTATCCATATCAAATTAATTGTTGATTTCGTAACCACTTTTCTATTGTCTTTTTATTTCCCTTAAAGGTTTTATCATATTCATCGTGAGTACCTGTCCAAACTACAGTTGCTTCGTTATCATCAAAAACAATCAAAATCATTGTTCGGTGGACATGTATATCAAAAAAATAAAATCCATCGCTGTGAACACAGTCTGCATCTGGTCGCGTTTCTTTAATATCTGTTGGTTTTGACCAATTTGCATTTTCTATATCTGAGATTAACTTATCGATTTCATCAATCAATTTATTATTTCCCCGATTCTTCCTCTTTAGCTTTACAAGTCTATTTTTCCTTAATAACTCCAAAATCAATTCGCTTTATATAACGCAAATATACGAATAATAGTTTCACATTCTATAGAACTTTTTGCTCCGTTTTATTCAAATCCTTGTGTAAATTTTCGCCCGCTGCTATGTTCGCTAACGGTCCGCTTAGTCGAGTAGACAAGGGGAAATTTCACCCCAGGTCTCTCACATGCTTACGCCGTAGCTTCAGCATAGGCGCCAGAACCGTATCCCGGTGAAATAATCGGGACAGGCTGTGATAGTTTCTCCGCCAGCTGGCGGACTCTTGTCATACATAAATCTGCAACAAGTTAAATAGAAAATCCTAATTCCCAATGATAGAATAAGTACGGAATTTGTTTCCTTACTGTCTTCAGCCATTTGTAGGCTTTGCGAAGACTATTCTTGTAGCGTTTGTACTTTCTACGTGCCCATCGCACCAGGCGTTTATGCAGCAATCGGAAGACTTTGTGGAGTTTCCAAATATTAAAGTGTCTGTAATAGTTGACCCAACCCCGTATTGATGGATTCATTTTCTGGGCAACTCCTACGATGCTGTTGCAGGTTTTGCTATTCTTTTTACCTGCTGCACTGTGGTGCAGATTCTTTGAATCGTTCAGTACAATGGCTATTAACCAAATCACCTTTAGGCGGTTTAGAGCCCTTTCCTGCAAAATGACTCTGGTGGGTCATCCGACCTTGTCAGACTCCTCCATCTCAACTAAAGCATAGCCTGTCCCGCTCTTGCGGGGCAACACTGTTTTACGCCGATGTGTCGCTTCTTGGTGCACTATGCGTAGTGCAGGGTTTCTAAGCACTTTATTGTCCACCGAAACCAAAGCTTGCTACGGAGCGAAAACCTTGCTGATAGCCGTTCACCCGCCATAAGCCATATGCGTTGTTATAGCTAGTTTTTTTATTCTACTTCAGTTCCATTTTCTGTCCGCTAAATATTTCTTTCAGTCCTTTTACAAGTCCAAATGTCAATGGAACCGCAATGACTGTTATTATAATGTTCTTGTATGGCATTTCTGATTCTTGAGTTAATCCAAGTATTCCAATGGTCAGAAGTGGAATTATTGTGAGTGTCATTCCGATATAGAAGAGTCGATTGTTCATTTTCCGAATTCCATAAATCACAAGTCCGAAAATTATCAATGCTGGTATCAACGCTAGAGTCGTGTTTATTCTTCTAGTTGTTGTAGCGTCCTTCATATGTTCAGTTGCCGATTCGACAATTCCACGTGTGACATCGTCCGAAACGTCTACTGGAATACCAACCCAAAGAACACCAATCCAAACTGTCAGGATCACTATCCAAAGTCCTACGGTAAGAAATTTAAGTATTCCTGTCATTTTGTTTTTTCAAATTAGCCCCAACGTTTGGCTATTGACTATATCCACGCAATTATTGCATTTAGCATTCCATTTCCCGGAGATAAGCGAACATTTGGTGTTCGGTTATCTGTTTTTACTAAACGTGCAATAAAACGCTAACGACTATTATCCAAATGTAACAAAGTTTGCTGTAAAGTCAATGGCTCTGAAAAAATATGTTATTCCCTTAACTTGAACCCTTGCTGAGATACAGTAAATTACCGAAATGTCGAACACTAAGCGATGCAAAAGGGCTGGCGGGAGTAAATGTTGTCAGGAAGCGTTAACAGCCATGCAATAGCATTGGTTTGATTTGCGGGATTCGACAAATTTTGCGTATTTTCGTCAAAATGCGTGCAATGGTGCAACACTTCAGGAAAAAAATCAGAAAAGCATTACAGGATCCATTCTGGCGCAATGTTGGCAGCCTGTTTAGTGGTACAGCAATCGGTCAGGCTTTGCCCATTCTCATTTTCCCCTTGCTTACACGCATATATCCAAAAATAATTTTCGACGTCTATTTCATTTATTCCAGCATAATTTTACTCACCAAAATCATTTCCAACCTGCAATACCATTATGCCCTGCTGCTTCCTAAAAAAGAGTCTGACGCAAGGGCGCTGTTGGCATTTAACACTTTTATCAGCCTTGGTGTATCCGTTTTACTTTTCCTCATCATATTGGCCATACACCCCGCTGTAAGCAAACTGATCGAAAACCCAAACCTGGCCGATTGGCTTTATTTTGTGCCCATCAGCACCTTTTTGTTGGGGCTTTTTGAAACTTTCATGTTTTATTTAAACCGGCTGAAAAAATATCGCCAAATAACTTATGGCCGTATTTCGAAAGGTGTGGTTTTAGTTGTAACACAAAGCCTGTTTGGTTTTTTAGGTTTTACTGCAGACGGATTGCTTTACGGACTTATCATTGCACAGGTTATAAGTGCAGCATTGCTGATTTTTTATACAATGAAAAACGACCCTGCCTGCTTTGTATATGCCAGGGGCGATATTGGCCGGTTAGCCCGCCGCTATAAAGACATGCCGCTGTACGATACTCTTATTAGTTTTTTGAATAACCTCTCCAGCCAGTTACCGGTATTCATGCTTACGCGCTTTTTTGGTGCCGGGGCTTCGGGTGATTTTGGTATGTCTAATAAAATTGTGAATACCCCAATGGGCATGGTGGCCAACTCTGTAGGTCAGGTTTTTTATCGCGAAACATCGGATATAATGCATGGCGGGCGCGATTTAAAGGCATTTGTTAAAAAGATGTACCGCAATATGTTCCGAATAGGGCTTATACCCTTTGCATTTTTACTCTTTACAGCCCCCTGGCTGTTCGATTTGGTCCTTTCAGATGATTATATGTCCACAGGTTTTATGACCCAGGTACTCGTGCCCTTTTACTTTATCAGTTTTATTAATAACCCGGCTACAAGCTTGCTGACGATGCTCAACAAACAAAAAGCCGGCACACTATACCAACTTGCACTTCTTATAGGTCGCATGCTGGCATTGGGTGCCGGAATATTATGGTTCGATCATGTTTTAATTACCGTCGGGCTGTTTAGCCTGGTAAGTATTGGTTTTAATGTATTCCTATATTTCTACCTGCTGCGCATAGCAACTAATCCCAATACAAATTATCATATCTGAAAATAATTCTCCGAAAAAGCGCCTCAGTTTAGCATCCACCCGATACATTAATTGTTTCCGTGGGAGTATCTGTTTGTTTTTGTGGTGCCTGCCCAGCCGCTTGCTGATTGGTGCGAATATAGTTTTGATAATTGTATTGCTTCTTTTCGGCACTGTAAAAACTGTGAACCGGATCAAATTCCTCAAGTACAAATTGCTTTATTGTTTGAAAATTCCCGGGCAAATAATTTACATTTTCAAACCCAAGTTGAAACAACATCAGCTTAGCTGCAGCGCTTGTTGCTTCTTGTTGGCCATATACCAACACTGGTTTTTTATTTATTTGCGAAAGGCCCGATTTTTTTAACAGTTCTGCATAAGGAATATTGACAGCCCCGGGAATATGATCTTTATCAAAAGCATATTTATCGCGAATATCAATGATTTGATATTGGTTTATTTGTTTGCTATTATACTTTTTGTAAAATGCAAGGTAACTCATCGCTGCCTTTTTAGCGTCGTGACTTACAGTCTCTTCTGCTGTGACATCATAATCAGCAGGAATCAGGCTGCGTATAATTGCACCTAATATGATGAGTGCAAATATTACAAGGCTGGTACTTCTTAGACTATTCATAATTTACATATTTTTTTATAAACATAATATCAGCACCCACCGCTGATCTGCACTGGTTGTTGCTTTTTCTGGGGTACCTCAACTTTTTTATCAGAAACGATCTTTTTAGCTTCGCCTTCTTTAAATACTTTAGCCGCTCTTTGACGGAATCGGTACTGATGGTGAATTTCCATCTTAATTACATCAGGGTCGGGCTTTGGCGCATAAAAAATATCGTTAATGAACTTATTTAAACCTCCATTGAGCACATAGTTATGCTGAAAGCCCATTCTGGTGACGATGAGCCATGCCTTTTCTGCCGTTACCCCGCCATTCGACACCAGGATGTTTTTACCCATTATATTGTTAAAAGTTTCTGCAAATTGAGCTTTAGTAATTTCGGGATAAGGAATATTTATGGCCCCGGGTAAATGAAACTGGTTAAAATCTGCTTCGCTGCGTACATCAATGATGTTTATATCATCAACTTCGTGCAAAATATTAAACGCAAGCTCTTCGCTACTTACTCTGTGGGCATCGTTAAGACTCTTTTGATACACCTTGCTTTCATCAAGTTCATTAAAAGTATTTACCGACTTACCGGGCATAAAAGCAATGGTAACAGCAATGGCAAACAATAAAAGTACTTCCAGTCCATAGCCCTCGTATTTTACATCGGCCGGTTTTAATGCTTCGTTGCTTACTTTACTTTCAAGGAAACCTGCAATGGCAAAAGCAAAAAGTGCGATAATAATTAGCCAGAATACAAATGTGCCTTTGTCCAATCCGATCAGGGTATATATTTTTTCGCGATCAAAATAGTGGCCTGAAAACAGCCCATCAAAAGTTCCGTAAAACTCGCCAAAAATAAACACACCAATAAAAAGACCTCCAATAAAAACAAGCGCATCAACTTTACCGATTGATCCTGCAGCTACACTGGTGCCCGGGCAAAATCCACCCAGCAAAAAGCCAACCCCCATAATTGCTCCACCAACAAGCGTGCTGTTTAAAAAATTGGAATGTACAAAAATCACTGAAGTATCTAATAAACCGAAAAAGTCCATAAAAATGATACCAATGATCGCTGTAATGGCCGCTGTAAAGAATACTTTCAGCACAACAAAGTCGTATCCGAAGAATGTACCAACAAGTTTTCGCGACGATGAGAAACCTGCCTGTTCCAGAATCATTCCAAAGCCTAAACCAATTAAAAAAATGATCGGCATTGTCCATTCCGGGTTTATAATTCCATAAGGTATTAATGGTCCCATATTATAAATTTATTTCCAAAGACGTTTAAAAAATATTGATACAATAAAGCCTACTCCAAAAATGGCCAGCATGGCTATAAAACCAGATGCCGACAGGGCCGCCATACCGCTCAATGCCGCACCGCTGGTGCACCCTTTGGCAAGCTGCGATCCGATTCCGAACAGTACTCCACCGGTTAGCGCAAACAGTAGCCTGGTCGCGTTGCCAATGCGTGGTCCTTTCTCTATTTTAAATCCTAACCTGTCTGATACAGCGCCTGAAATAAAACCACCGATCACCATGCCCATAAACATAAAAACAATCCAGTTATCCCACATGCTGTAATCTTCTCCGGCATAGGGTGCATAAAAGCTATTATCTGCTGTGTGTGCAGGCGCTACCTCATCTACTGCAGCAACCGTAAATTGCTTAACAGCGCCACTTGCGCCCAAACCATGCCCCGCAATATAAAAAGTTGCCAACAGGAGCAATCCTAAGGACACTCCTGCCAGGTATGGGTTCATGTATTTTTTTCCTTGTTGACTCATACTAGTTTTATTTTAGCATCCACCCGAAACACTGACGGTAGATTCTGATTTCTCTTCTTTCTTTGCTTTTGGCCTGGTCTGCGATTGGTCTTTACTTGTTGGATAATCCATTACCTGCTTTTCGGTAAAGGCATGACCAATTTCATTAACCAACATATCATGCATAAAGCCATTTGCACCGTATAGCAGTGTCCTGGCCTCATACCCTATCAATGCTAAATATGCGGTAACATAAGCACTGTGCTGGCCTGTAAAACAATAAGGAACAACAGGTTTATCAACGGGCAATGTTTGAAGATACGACGCCCTGTCTAATGATTTTTTTGGCGTATACTGTATGGCTCCGGGAATATGTCCTTTTTTATAAAACTTTTCCGGCCAGTAGTTGATTATATAAAATGATTCAGGTTGTTCAAACAGTACATTATTCTTGACTGCATAATGACGAAAACCATTTTTAAACATTTTATGCGCTCTCTTACGAATTATATTGTAAGCCATGCTGTCTTCGGACATAATTTTAGGATATTCTCCAAATTCAGCTTTTGGTTTACTTTCTGTTGTAATGGCATCCAAATATTTGTTACTGGTCTTTTTGGACCACTTCATGTCAGCAAATTTCTTTTTCCACGAACTCATACCCCATTTAAGCGAATAAACATTGTCGTAGCCCAAAAGCCTCAACAAGCTTGTAGCAAAGCCGGCAGATTGGCCCGAATAACATGCGATTGCTATCACATCAAATGAAGCAGGGTCAATATTCTTTTCAAAATAATTTAACAGGTTGCTATATTTAACATTTACAGCTCCCGCAATATGTCCATCCTGGTAATGAGGCTCTTTGCGAATATCAATTACCAGTGTATTGCGATCCAAAAGCCCATAAAGCTTTTTTGCGCTTATAATTGATGGTATGGAAGCACTGTTTATATAATTTCCGTTACTTTCCAGATAGCTCATCACAATACTGAACCGGTCAGCTGATTCAGCACTATTGTCTTTTGATTTGTTTTCGGTCTGACATGCCGCAAAAGCAGCAATAATCAGTATGAATATGAATAGTTTCTTCATGGTATTATGATTTAGAATTATTTTCCTCAGTTTTTGCTTCTGTTTCTGTGCCCGAGACCATATCTTCACCTTCCTCTTCGAGCTCTTCATAACCTGTAATCATTGCTTTTAAGTTCGATGTTACTGTATGGCCTGTAGTAATAAGGTAAAGGTGTACAACTAAAAAGGCCAGCAGCAGAAAGGCGCCAAAAGTATGCAGATAAGCTATATTTTCAAGCCCGTCCACATTTATATATTCAATATCACCCTTTTGCGGGTAACGGTAAAACAAAAACAACAATCCGGAAACAACCATCAAAGGAATTATAAAAACCTTCAATCCCAGATAAACCAGCCTTTGTAGTGGATTAAGTTTGCTAAGGGTAGTTTTTCGTGTCGGGTGCGGTGCATTCTGAAATATTCCGGTAATATAGTAACGTATTTGGGCCTGGAGATTTTTAGTTGTGGGTAAATACTGTTTCCATTCACCGGTTGTAAAGTGCCAAAAAATGGTGAAAACAATCAGAATAATGAAAGCAATTGCAGCAACATTATGATACTTTACCGCCAGCTCAAAACCAAATAAATCCAGCGAGCCATGTATTTCGAAGCCTGTAATGGCGAGAAAAATAATTAACATGGCCTGGGACCAGTGCCAAAAACGTTCAAAACTTTTATAGATATATACTTTTTTCATTTTTTATGCCTTTCAGGTTATTGCCTAATGATTTTGTTTTCTATTTATTGCAATTCGAATTCCTCCATGCACAATTACCCCTGCCAGGGAACCCAGTACCAGTATCCATCCGATTAAATCGAGCATGTTATTTCGGTCTCTTCCGGGCATATAGAAACCACTCAGCCCTGCCATACGGCTATTATCACGGTTATGGCATTCTGCACATGAAACCGATTTGGTGGCAGGCGATACCATGTGGTTCAATGGAAGATACATTTCTGTCTCAACAAATTCGTATTCACCGCTATATGGCAGGCCAATGTATTCCATACCTGCTTTAAGCGAAGCATCCCAGTCAAAATCGACCCACAAAGCACCATTTCCCGGTTCAGGATCCCACAGTTTAGCCTGCAGTATACGTTTTTGCTGGGGATCATAAGGTTGTTTGCCCCGGTGAATTTTCACCGGCCAAATTTTCGATTCTCTGTCGTCATAAGAACCAAAAAGTGTATTGATTTGTACAGGGAAAGTATCAACGACATCGGTTAATAAATAATGATCTGCTGTTCCGTTAAAGAACTTATAATCGGGTTTTACATTTCGTTTCCATGTAAAACTACCCTTAATTGAAAGATAGGCTTTATTGCCCATTGAATCGAGTTCATAGTATGGATTACCATCTTTTAAATCGCAAGCTGTAGACCAATCCCAATACATTTTAGTTGCATTTACCTTGGCATATTCAGGTATATGACAGGTCTGGCAAGCTACTTTAATAGTATGCTCATTTATAATGTCGTCTTCGTGTGGTCGGTCATTGTGACATTGCTCGCAGGTTGCCCGGTTATAATCCCTGGATGAAATACCATAATAACGACCTTTCATTACATGATTCTCAGCACTGTGACAGTCCACACATTCCATGTCAAGACCATTTTGAGCCATATGTACATCCACATCTTTTGTTGTATTTAATAAGGCCTTTTCAAGTTGCCCGTGCTTTACATTATTTCCGCCAGCACTGTAAAAATGGCACACACCGCAATTTTGCTTGTTTGGCCTGCCAATATGGTGGGCTATAGCACCATAATCTGGAGCATTTTCTCCCATTGCCGGATATCCTGCGCTACCCTTGGCTTTTTTATAGATCCCACTATTATCATGACATACCAGGCAATCTACATTCTTTTCATTATGAAAATTATACGTTGTATCATAGTACCCAAATCCAGCATGGCAACGCGTACATGTCTGTTCACTTCCGGCTATACCAGTACAAAAGTTATTGATCAAATTATTTTTACCCAGATAAACAACACCTCTGCCGGGTATAAACGTCTCTCTTTCCCAATTAAAATGTGAACTTTTAAGTAACTCCTGCCCCCGCTCAGTATGACATGACAAACATGCCTCAGTTACTTCATGTGGAGTTTCAAAATCTTGCTGCAAAACAGCAAACTCAGCATGATCTACTGATGACTGAGGAACCTGTGCATATGCTTCTTGCAATTCTTCAAGGTTACCTTCATTCTTAATATTCTGATAGTTGTAGATTAATACCGCAATTATTATTTGCGGTACTAGAACAATGAATAAAATATGGATTAGTTTTTTCATTGGATAACTGCTTTAATTCAATTTTCAATTTTTAAAAATACAAGCATGAAATTTCAATAAGATTTTCTGTAATATTTTTGTTATATCAAATATACTGCGTAAAAGCGAATCTAAAAAACGGATATTTGGATATTAATATACTATATGCAACCAAACCGATTTAAATATGCGGGTTTCGAAATATGTAGAGATATAAAAATAACAGTAATTTTTACTTAATCTAAAAAAGCTCGTTATCCTAATATACAGTTGGTGCAGGTTGAAAGGAGTAATCAGCCCTTTGACTAAGTGAAAATTGCATTAGCTTTCAGAAAACATTATCTTTGTTTTTATAGAAAATAAATAATCAATGAAGGCTTTACTGGTTTTTCTAATTGTATTATCGGGCACTGCAATACAGGCGCAAAAGATGTACAAAAACAAACTCGAGAATTGCTCGCCCCAATTTCAGCTCGAAGACAAATCCATAACATTAGAATATACAAAAGGGGATAGTTTACTGATCATGGACATTATGAATGGGGCTGAAAAAAAACACATCCAAAGACTTAAAGGCATTCTGGCACTTCAAATCATTCTTGATTCGGCAGGAAACAGCTGCCTGGTAAGTTATGATCATAGATTCAATATGATTCGAAAGCCTTTTGATATAGTGGAAAATGTTAATGGGCTAGAAGCCTGGGAAGGCACCGGCAATAATACCTACCGTAGTATTTTTATGAAAATTTATTTCGAGAAAAAACAAATAAGAATGCAAAGGCTTGGGTATAACAGAAACACGGGCTGGACAATTCTCCTAATGAAAACATTCATGAAAGAAGAAGAGTTGGAGGATGTAAAAAGTAGCACGAAAAATAAAAAAGACAATGAATAATAATCTTTTTTGCGTAATTATGGCAGGAGGTATTGACAGACGATTCTGGCCATTAAGCAGACAAAATCGCCCCAAACAATTTATCGACTTGTTAGACACGGGTTCTACGCTACTCCAGATGACATACAACAGAATGGCAAAAGTTTGCCCCAAAGAAAACATATTTATTGTCACCGGCTTTCTATTCAAAAACCTTGTTCAAGAACAAATTCCAGAGATTAATGATAGTCAGACCCTTGTTGAACCCACAAGACGCAACACAGCACCATGTATTGCTTTTGCCAATGAGCGAATTAGAGCTATCAATCCGGAAGCCTCAATTATTGTAACCCCGGCTGACCATCTGATTCTAAATGAAGAGAAATTTGTTAAAGTAATTAATGACGGAATAGACTTTATTGAAAAGGAAGATGCGTTACTATCAATTGGCATAAATCCCTCCAGAGCGGAAACGAATTATGGTTATATTCAAATTGAAGATACGTCACAAAACGAAGGAATAGCAAAAGTTAAAAATTTCACAGAAAAACCTGATAAGGAGTTGGCTAAGTTCTTTATTGAGAGTGGCGAATTTTTCTGGAATGCCGGTATTTACATGTGGAAATTAAAAGATATTACATACGCTTTTGAACTCCACCTACCTGAAATACAAGAGCTTTTTGCTGAGAACAGGGAAGTATATAATACTAAGGAAGAGGAAAATTTTATTAGCAGAATTTATTCCGGGTGCAAAAACATATCGATTGACTACGGAATAATGGAAAAGGCCGAAAATGTATATGTATATTGTGCAGATTTTGGCTGGTCGGACCTGGGCACGTGGAGCAATCTTTTCGATAATAAAGAAAAAAACGATGATCACAACGTCACAAATCATCAAAACATACTCACATACGACACACACAACACACTGATAACTACCACAGATAATAAAATTACAGCCATTCAGGGTTTAGAAGATTATGTGGTTGCCGAGACTTATGATTCTTTATTAATATGTAAACGGTCTGAGGAAGATAAGATTCGGGAAATTGTAAATGATATTAAGTTTAAAAAGGGAGAGGAAAATATATAAAAAAAGGCCCGTACAGGGCCTTTTTTAAGCTTTGATATATTCTAATATGACCAGAGATCCTGCTCATAATTAAACATCTCTTTTTTAATTTTTTGTGCTTCCCACAATGCCATGCGGCCATCACGGTATTCTGCAATACGCCTATCTTCATATACATTCGATTCTTTCACAATATAGCTATCAAAAAATCTTTTGAAGAAAATATCATCGTACGTACGTCGTTTTGCATCATTAAAACGATTAAATACCTCATGATTGGCTAAAATTGGCCTTACGGCAGGGAAGTATGCCCAAAATAAACGTATTTTTTGCAGTTCGCCTGTATTTGGATCCTCGGTGAAACGTATAGGCATGATTCCCAGGATGCGTACTTCCATTTTGGAGCGTTGCCTGTCAAAAAACCACTCTTCTTTTAGCCAAATTTGTTTTACCTCTGCATAATTGATTGGCTGATAAAACTCTTTAACTATCTCCGTTCCATCATCCTGCACGATCTTACGCTCTTGTGTCCCTGCATCAAATTTTCCTTCGATTTCAGAGGTGGTAAGAATGGTTGTGAAACGATCGTTTTCATCAGCATCATACAATACAACACCTTCATGGGTTTGTCCATAAACCATTAGGTTTGTAAGGTTCATACGTTCATTGATACGATTGATCGGATAATAAAAATGGAAATTCATTTTTTGACGTAAATCGATACAGCGCCATACGCGTTTTTTCCACATCACGTCGGCTTCGCGCAATTGTGCATATGGA
>Ga0102940_1001648_pt1 | contig 14121 bp, 12 predicted proteins | sample SalPonR2_C_D1_MG_FD_78215 | JGI IMG/M metagenome (GOLD analysis project Ga0102940, IMG submission 78215) | Salt pond soil microbial communities from South San Francisco under conditions of wetland restoration - Salt Pond MetaG R2_C_D1_MG | ecosystem: Environmental > Aquatic > Marine > Intertidal...
CCCACAAAGGCGCACTTGAAAATGATACCGGGCAGACACTGGCTGTTCTTGGATCAGGCCTTGATTATATCTATCCCAGGCACAACCGGCCCTTATACAGCCGGATCAGAAAACAAGGCGCCGTGGTCTCCGAATTTTTTCCGGATACAGCCCCGTTGCCGGCTAACTTCCCCCGGCGCAACAGGATCATTGCCGGTCTGTCCTGCGGCACGGTTGTGGTGGAGGCTGCCCGGAAAAGCGGGTCTCTGATTACAGCCCGATTAGCCGGGGAATACAACCGCGAGGTATTTGCTGTCCCGGGCAGCATAAAATCCTCCAAAAGCCGGGGTACCCACCATTTGATTAAACAAGGCGCAGGCCTTATAGAAAATGAAATGGACATCATTGATGAACTGTCTCAGTTTGTCCATACCACAAATCAAGTGCCTTCATATGAGCCGACAAAAAACAAACCAACCATGGACAAAATTCAGACCATGGTATATAAACACCTCGATCTTTACCCCGAACATATTGATCGTATCACCGCGTCAAGCGGTCTGACGAGCGCCCAGGTTTCTGCAGCCTTACTTGACTTGGAATTGTCAGGGCTTATTGTTCGTCATTCAGGCAATAAATTTTCAACCTTGGAGGAATAACATTGGCAAAACCGCTTATCATTGTCGAATCGCCAACCAAAATTAAAACCCTGAAAAAATATATTGGAAAGGACTATAATGTGGCAGCCAGTGCCGGCCACATCCGCGATCTTCCGGTCAAAACTCTGGGGATTGATGTGGACGACAATTTTAAGGCCAAATATGTCAATATTAAAGATAAATCTAAGGTCATCTCCAATCTGAAAAAAACCGCCGGTGACACGGATGAAATATTTCTTGCCCCTGACCCGGACCGCGAGGGGGAGGCTATTGCCTTTCATATCATGGAAATTCTGAAAAAAAAGGGCCGCAAATTCCACCGGGTCCTTATCCATGAATTAACCAAAAAAGGGATTGCCGAGGCCCTTTCCCATCCAACACAACCGGATGTGGACAAGTATGACGCCCAGCAGGCCAGAAGAAAGCTGGACCGGCTTGTGGGGTACCAGATATCACCGCTTTTATGGCAAAAGGTCCAAAGGGGACTCAGTGCCGGCCGGGTTCAGTCCGTGGCCGTTAAAATCATTTGTGACAGGGAGCGGGAGATCCGGGCATTTAAGCCGGAGGAGTACTGGACCATTACTGCGGATCTTGAGGGGGAAAATCCACCTGTTTTCAATGCGGCGTTGATAAAAATATCCGGGAAAAAAGCCAAGATCACCAATGGGGATCAGGCCCATGCCATTGTGGCAGACCTTGAAAAGGCCAGTTTCATTGTCCGTGAAATCAAAAACAAAACCATCAAGCGGAATCCGTTACCGCCTTTTATCACCAGTAAACTCCAGCAGGATGCCATTAACCGGCTGCGGTTCTCTGCCAAAAAAACCATGGTTGTGGCCCAGCAGCTGTATGAAGGCGTTGAGATCGGCAGCGGTGGTCCCGAGGGTCTGATCACATACATGCGTACAGACTCCACCCGCATTGCTCCGGAGGCGGCCCAGGATGCTTTAGGCCTGATCCGGCAGTCCTTTGGCGATGACTATGCCTTGGATGCACCCAGATTTTTTAAAAATAAGAACAAAGCCCAGGATGCCCATGAAGCCATACGCCCCACCTCGGTTCACAATACCCCGGAAAAATTAAAATCCTTTCTGTCGCCGGACCAGTTCAAACTTTATGATCTGATATGGAAACGGTTTGTGGCCTCCCAGATGGCCCAGGCCCTGATCGACCAGAAATCTATCCTGATTGAGGCAACAGAGAAATACCTGTTTTCCGTTTCCGGATCTACGACCCGGTTTGACGGATTCATGCGCTTGTATGCGACCCAGGAAAAAAACAGTGAAAAAGGAATCCAGACCCTGCCTGCAGTGGAACCCAAGGAACAGTTAGCAACCCGTAAAATAAATCCAGACCAGCATTTTACAAAGCCACCGCCCAGGTTTTCTGAAGCATCCCTTGTCAAGGAGCTTGAAAAAAACGGAATCGGCAGGCCATCCACCTATGCATCCATTATAGCCGTGATCCAGGATAAAGGGTATGTGGATCTGATCAAACGGTATTTCACCCCAAGTGAACTGGGCTTTATTGTCAATGATCTTTTAGTGCGTGCCTTTCCCAACCTTTTAGACATTTCATTCACGGCCCAGATGGAAACCAATCTTGATGATGTAGAACAGGGAAAACTCAACGAAGTTGAACTGTTAAAAGCATTTTATTCCAATTTTAAAACCACCTTGGATAATGCCAAGGACGATATGGTTTCCGTTAAAGGCGTAGGCATTGAAACCGACATCAAATGCCCGGTATGCGGAAAACCCGTTAATATCAAAATCGGTAAAAATGGGCATTTTCTAGCCTGTACCGGTTATCCCGAATGCAACTTTACCAGTAATTACACAAGGGATGAAAAAGGCAATATTGAAATTGTTGAAAAGGTCCAGGACAGCGAACCGGTCAAGGACTGTCCTAAATGCGGCAAGCCCATGGTGGTGAAAGACGGCAGATTTGGATTGTTCATCGCCTGTACCGGATATCCTGAATGCAAACACACGGAATCCTTGGCCCAGGAGAACTCAAATAAAGATACAGGCGTCCCCTGCCCTAATGAAGGGTGCAACGGCACAATTATGGAAAAACACTCAAAACGGGGAAAAACTTTCTACGGATGTTCCAGATATCCGGATTGTACCTTTGCCACCTGGGACAAACCTGTCAACGAAAGCTGTCCCGATTGCGGCAGCCCTTATCTACTTGAAAAAAAGACAAAGCGGGATGGCAACATCCACAAATGCCCGAACCGTTCATGCGGATTTAAAAAAAGTGTTTTGCCTGATCCGGAAAACGAAGATCCTGTTTAGAGCCTGTTCAAGGGCCGTGGAAACAATAAAATTTCATGGCCCTAAGAATCAGACTGTAGTGCTTCAATCCCCACTACTTTGTAACCCGCATCAGTTATCACCTGGGTGACAAGCGCCTCGTCCACGGGAGAGTCTGAATTCACAATCGCATGCTTTTCTTCAAGATTAACCGTTGTTGAAGAAATCCCCTCAAGATCATTAAGTTTCTCTGTTACGGTTTTTACACAATGCATACAGGTCATACCATCAATGTTAATTTTTGTTTTCATTTTTATCTCCTTATTTTCAGATTTTATAGCCTTTTGATCAGGATATTGAATTCCTTCATTCGGTTTAAAATATCTTAATCTCAACGCATTGGTCACAACTGATACAGAACTCATTGCCATGGCGGCGGCAGCAAACATCGGGTTCAACACCGGTCCGCCAAATAGGTAGAAAACGCCTGCTGCCAAAGGAATCCCTGCCGTATTGTAGGCAAATGCCCAAAAAAGATTCTGTTTTATATTCCGCAAGGTCGCCCGGCTCAGTTCTATTGCTGTCACAACGCCACTCAGGCTGTTCTGCATTAAAACAATACCTGCGGATTCCATCGCCACATCGGTTCCGGATCCAATTGCAAATCCAATATCCGATTGAGCCAATGCCGGGGCATCGTTTATACCGTCTCCAACCATAGCCACAAACGAGCCATCACCTTGAAGTTGTTTGACTTGCTCCGCTTTTTCGCCAGGCATGACCTGCGATACAACTTCATCTATTTTCACCTGTTTTGCGATGGCGGCAGCCGTTAGTTTGTTGTCGCCGGTCAGCATTACAGTTTTAATGCCCATCTTATGGAGCTTTGCAATGGCATCTGCTGAATCAGATTTTACGACATCTGCAACCGCAATGATACCGGCTAGTTTTTCATCAAGTGCCAGATACATGACGGTTTTACCTTCCTTAGATAGGATGTCGACTTCTGGAATATCATTTGCAGAGATATTATTCTCAGTCATGAATTCAATATTACCAAGCATCAGATTTCTATCATTTACTTTTACCCGAATACCTCTTCCTGCCACTGCAGTAAAATCGTCCAGCTGATAAAAGGGCCTATCCAGCTTTTCATATTCTTTTACAATGGCGGTACCTAAAGAATGTTCAGATCCTTTTTCTGCTGATGCTGAAAACTGTAAAACGTCATTTTTTTCAAACCCGTTAAATGCGATAACATCGGTCACCTTTGGTTTACCTTCTGTGATGGTGCCGGTTTTATCAAACACAATGGTTTTAACCCGGCTGGCGATTTCCAAAGGTTGGCCTCCCTTGATCAAAATACCCAGAGAAGCGCCCCGTCCCGTCCCGACCATAATTGCCGTCGGCGTCGCAAGTCCCAGAGCGCAGGGACAGGCAATCACAAGTACTGCAATAAAAATTTTCAGCGCAAAGCTTATTTCTGCACCGCCGATAAACCAGGCACCGCCGGCAATCAGGGCAATACCAATAACAACCGGAACAAAATAGCCGGCAATGATATCAGCCATTCTTGCAATAGGCGCCTTACTACCCTGGGCCTCCTCAACCAGCTGAATAATCTGGGCAAGCGCGGTTTCTTTGCCGACGCGATCTGCGCGGTAACGAATCGTTCCGGTCTGATTCATGCTGGCACCTGTAACTGTATCTCCAGCTGTTTTGTCAACCGGGATACTTTCTCCTGTCAACATGGATTCATCGACCGATGTGCGTCCCTCAAGGACAGTGCCGTCCACAGCAATTTTTTCTCCAGGTTTTGCCAGGAGCACATCACCTGGAACAACCTGCTCAATCGGGACAATGGATTCCTTACCCTCTTTCACAAGAATCGCTGTTTTAGGCTGTAATCCCATCAGTTTTTTTATTGCGCCTGATGTTTTGCCTTTGCTGACACTCTCCATATATTTTCCAACCTTGATTAATGCGATGATTACCCCGGCAGTTTCATAATACAGGTTCATCACAAGATCGGTCCTGCCTGTCAATATCAAGACAGTATTAAACGCACTGTAAACAATAGCTGAGGTTGTACCTATGGCGATCAGAGAGTCCATATTGGGTTGTCCCCTGAAAAGTGCAGGAAACCCTTTAATATAAAAATGCAGGCCGCAGAAAATTATGGGAAGCGTAAGCAATAGTTGACTCACAGCAAAAGTTTTCGGGCTGTGCATCGGACTGATGAAGTCCGGAAGGGGAATGCCAACCATCTCAAGCATGGCAATAGAGACCAATGGAATCGCAAAACCTATGGAAACAACAAGGCTGGAATATTGCTGTTTAAGTTCTATGTTTTTCTTATTTTCAGACGCTTCTTCACCGGCTTCCACAAGTTTGTAACCTGCTTTTTCGACCACATTGAAAATATCAGAAAGATCCGGTTTATTATCTGAAAAAGTTATACGGACTTTCTCAGTTGCCAAATTAACTGTTGCCGATTTTACCCCCTTCACATCGGCAATTGCATCTTCTACTCTTTTTACACATGCTGCGCAGGTCATTCCTTTAACGCCAAACGTCTTGGAATTTTCCGTCCTTTCAGGATATCCTTCGTATCCTGCTTTCTTTATTGCTGCTGTTAGATCCTGTATTTTAAATTCCTCAGGTTGGTAGGAAACTTTTAGTTTTTCTGTCGCAAAATTGACCGAGGCTTCTTTAACGCCCGGCACCTCTTTTGCGGCATTTTCGACATGACGGACGCATGCGCCGCATGTCATGCCATCGATATCAAACATTTGTGTCTTAATGGTCATAATCCCCCCTTTGTAATACATATTAATCCATTACAATGTCCTGATCAATGCAGTGCCCTTTTCAAGCAGCAGGTTTATATTTTGTTTTTTTTGCTTCTTGATCCTGTCAATCGTCATGAAGGCAAAAATTGGGAAAAAAACAATGATGGTTCCAATAAGAATCAGAGGAAAGATGTTCGTTGTAATTTTGAATTTTTTCATTAAAGGATTTTGTTAAACAGGCTAAGGCCCATGATCAAAATAAAATCGCCCATCTGCTTGTCTTTTAAGCCGCCCTCGGCGTTACGCCAAAGGATACATATGCCAATATGCTTCCCTGGCAGATTTAATTCTGATCATGGGCCTAAGGGAATCGGAAGCGTCATTCAAGACCTGAACCCCGATAACCTTTTGAGCAGGTTATCCAAGTGTTCCCGGGCATAGGGTGTCATCTCGGAAAAATATAACCCGATTCCGCCCGAGTCTGTTCTGGCCACAGTGCCGGTAAGCTTAAAAGGCCGGGACTGACCGGGCAGGGAAAAGACGATTTTTGCCGGTACCCCGATATCCGGATTCATCCTGGATTTGATAAATACCCCGGAAGCACTCAGATTCTTGGTATTAGACTGAATAACTCGATCACCGATCAGAATATCCATTTCAATGGATTTATTCACCCGGGGATAAGATCTAGGTTCCTTGATATTACCAATATACGCTAAAACATCTTTCTGCTGCTCCTCAGTCAGGAAACGGACTTCCGATATTATCTCATCCAAGAGCGCATTATCTTTTGAAAAAATCCCCGTCACCTTCTAACTCCTTGTTTTTGATTGAATTAGAACCATGAAAATTTAAATTACTAAAATATAACATATTATAAAAAATATAAAAAGGAGAGGCCTAATATGGCCGGCAATTCTAAATATGAGTTGGTACGCCATCTTGCTCTTGCTCTTGCTCTTGCTCTTGCTCGAAAAAATACTCCGAGCAAGAGCATGATAAAAGCAAACAGGAAAGATAATTCTTTATTAAATTTAGAATTATTGGCAATATTTACCATTTATTGTCAGTGTAACTTTTTTTAATATAGAATATAGAAAGCTCTGCATGGCCTCATGTAGAAAAATAACTACAGAATATATATAAAAGGATAGGACATATGAAGTACTCACAGGCAAAACAAGGAAGAATATACATTATCCGTCTTGAAGACGGTGATATCATACACGAAGAAATTGAAAAATTTGCCAATAAAAAAGCAATAAAAGCTGCTGCGTTAACCATTATCGGAGGGGTTGATAAAGAGAGTAAGCTAATTGTCGGGCCGGAACATGGACGGACAGAATCAATTACTCCAATGGAGCACATCCTCAATCATGTGAATGAAATAGTAGGAACAGGCACAATCTTTCCTAATGAGAAAGGGGAACCCAAATTACACATGCACATAGCTTGTGGAAGGGGAGAGTCAACTGTAACCGGATGTATCCGTAACGGTGTTAAGACATGGCACATATTAGAGGTTATTTTATTTGAATTAATTGAGACCGGTGCTGTACGTGTGTTGGATCCCACTACAGGATTTGAATTGCTTAACCCATAAATATTTTTTTTATTCCTTGAGAATCATTCCGGCGGCGGACCCGACAGTTGCTCCGGCGGATCAAGGACACTATTGTCCTCCAGCAGTTTTCTTTCTAGGCTGGAGTGCATGGCAAGCTGGTCCCTGTATTTTTGGATTTCGGCCTGCTGCCGGATGATTTCTTTTCGGGTGCCATAAGCAAAAATGGTTTTGAGAATCAGAATAATTCCGCCGATCACAACAACGGCCAGAATGATCCATTTAAGCTGCAGGATGGTCTGAACACTGATCCGGCCCACTGCAATAAGCAGGTCGGGAACCATCCAGAAGAAAAAGGCCGCAAGCATAGCGATGGCCCCCAGTGAGTAAATACTCAGCCGACCGATGGAGGAAAACAGTTTTTCAAACCGGGATTCTTCAAAAATTTCATTTTCATTAGAATGTTTTTCTTCCTTGGCATCTTCGTCTTTAGATTTTTTGGTGCCGAATAGATCCTCAAAAGCCCGAATCAGAAAAACTATAAAGAAAATTGGTACCAGCGGCACACAAACCGATAATGCAATCCAGGTCCGCGTCGGGAATGGTTTATCAATGGTTTTCCGGATAATTTCATATCCTTCTTCTCTGTAATTTTCAATGCCGTATACGCTTTTGAATTCCGTGGTCCTGATCTGATTGTAAACGCCTTCATATATGATTTCTTTTTCAGGATTATAGATGGTAACCCACTCCTGATTTGCGCCAAGCCACATGCATACCGCCAGGATACCAATTTCAATCAGGGCAAAAATTGATATCATATAAAAAAGTCCGGGAATCCGGCCTTCAATTATTTTTTTCAGTCTTTCTTCACTCATTTACGCCTCATAGATTGCTCTGCTTATTGTGTTGCCAAAGATTTAGAATAATGTATTCTGACATTAAATGCACGTTTTTTTCAACCGGACAGCAATTCTAAACATGAAACGTTTTAGTTGAAAAACGCTCACAAAGACACAAAGATCTTTATTCGACTTTGTGACGCTTTGTGTCTTTGAGGCTTTGTGCGAGAATCAATTTAGAATTGCTACAACCGGACTGAAAAATCCGGTTGAAAGTGAAAGTCCGGCAGACGGCTTGGAGGCGGTGTTTATCCTGTGGAGTGGTTTTAAAAAGGTCGATACTCAGATACCGTTCTCCGGTATCATTTTTTCGACCTCTACCATGTAATTGTTCTGTAAGACTTTGGATGGAATTAATATTCCGACGACGCGCATTAATATTTCACGCGATGTTGTAATTCCGGGTGTTTTTCCAGGGTTTTCAAAATCATGCGGAGGCGGCGGTCCATGTTCCGTTTATACTGACTGGCTACACCTGCCATTAAATAATAGCCAAGCTCTTTATTATCATTAAACAGGTCCCGTAGTGTTTTCCCCTTCAGGGTTATTATTTCGCACGGTTCCTGGCAGATGGCCGTATAAGAGGCTTCTGGGTCCGAAAACATGGCTGATGACCCTAACGACCTGCCGGCCTGAAGAATATCAAAGATCACATCAGTATCTTCATCCAAGGGAACCTTCAACGCCACCTGTCCCATGACAATCATATAAAAAATATCAATATTTTCCCCTTGGGAAAACAGCAGGCTATCCTTATCGTAGATATTGAGCTGGGCCACTTCACTGATAATTTTCAAAAGATGATCCGGCATGTCGGAAAGCATGTTTATTCGCTTGAGATCTTCAATTTTTATCATTGTTATTCCTTCAGGTTAAAATATATATCAGTATAAAAAACCCAACCGCTGTAGCAGCCCCTAAACCAATGGGCATGGTCCCTTCCATGGCATCGTTATAAAGTCTCGATTTTCTTAATTCCAGGTATCGTCCCCGGATACCGAAAATCAGCCAGATATTCACAGAGACGAACAGCGCAATCCTGGCCGGGGCATCTTTGAAGATAAAGGCCGAAGCTGAAGCCACAGACCGGACCACTTTTTCACATCCGGTATTTAAAGGGTTCAAGATGCCGGCCAGGATATTATACAATTTTTTTCCGCCTATGCGGTAACTCCAGTCTGCATCCAGGTTCACAGCCCGCTGTTCTGCAGGATAGATACCCGAGAGCAGCAATAGGCAAAAAGCCAGTGCTGAGAAGAACAACAACTCCGTCTGGGTGAGCACATGGGAAATGCTGTAAGGTTCGTAATCCACCGGGAACGGCAGCACTGAATATAAATACTGGGGGAATGTTCCGATGAACACGCATAAAAAGGCTGCGATGCCCATGGCAATAAGCATGTTTAAAGGGGCTTCCTTGACCCTGTGTCCTGCATCATGGCCGAAAAAGGCAAAAAACGGGATCTTGATGCCGGCATGGTGAAATACACCGGCAGCAGCAAATAAAAGGACCAGCCAGACAAAGACCAGCGCTCCCTGCCCCGGGTCATGGGACATGTGCGCCACAGCCGACATGACCATGGACTTGGAAACAAATCCTGAAAAAAGCGGGAATGCGGAGATCGAGGCGGCGCCCACAATACAGAAAAGACAGGTCCAGGGCATGCTTTTATATAATCCGCCAAGGTCTGTGGCATTAATCTTACCGGTGCGGTGCATCACCGCCCCCATGGTCATGAAGAGCAACCCTTTGAACAAAATATCATTAAAGGCATGGGCGCAGGCGCCGTTGACGGCAAGCTCAGTGCCGATACCGATGCCCACGACCATGAATCCCACCTGGTTGATCAGACTGTAGGCCAGCACCCGTCGCAGATCATTCTCAATCACGGCATAGAAAATGGGAAAGGCGGCCATGCCCACACCAATCCAGATCAAAAGATCCGTCCCCGGATAGAGCCTTGCCAGGGCATATACAGCCGTTTTAGTGGTGAATGCACTTAAAAACACGGCGCCGCCAATAGTGGCCTCAGGATAGGCATCCGTGAGCCAGGGATGCAGGATGGGCCAGGCACAGTTGAGGCCGATACCGAAAAACATCAGCCAGGATCCCGGGCCGGACAGGGTCATCAGGGACATCTCCAGGGAGCCGGTGTGTGAATAGTGGAACACAATGCCTGCCAGCAGCACAAGGCCTCCGAACGCATGGACCAGAAGATAGCGAAAACCCGCTGTCTGGGCTTTTGGGGTTTTCCTGGCCCAGATCAGCATGACCGATCCTATGGTCAATGCCTCCCAGAAGACAAAAAAGGTGAAAAGATCTCCGGCAAATATGGCGCCTAAAGCGGCACCAGCATAGAAAAAGCCTGCCACATACTCCACATCGTTTTTAAATCCCAGGATATAAATGACCGTAATAAAAGCAATGATGTGAAAAATATAGCCGAACAAAAGACTTAACCGGTCAACATGGAGCAGCACCAGGTTGAAATCGCCAAAGACCAGTTGATGATGATCTCCCAACGGAATATGGATCAGGTTTAAAAACCCCACCACCGGAATGAGAAGCATATAAACGGATTTGGCCCGGCCCTTGAAAAAGGGTACCAGCAGGCCGCCCACCATGAAAATCAGTGCCGGCATCAGATCCGTTGCCAGTGCAGTATCGGCAGCCATAACTATTTCACTGGTCATAATAATCCTCCCGACGTTTTACCAGGGGCCGCAGCACATACTTGGAGACCAATACCAGGATGACGCAGGCCACAAATCCGTAAAAGGAGTAAAACCCCCAGAAATTTTCCCACTCATAGTAAGCATGGTGGTGAATAACATGATGTTTGGCCAGATAAAGGTACACCCCGTTCAGAACGAGCAGACCTACCACGCAAGCGAAAAAGACCGCCAGCAGCCGCTTTACATTTTTGGGATCGTCAAACAGATGTTTTTTTTCTTCCATGGGTAAAAAGCCTTCAACAGGTTGTTTAGAAAGGTGAATGGAATAAGATAAATGCCATATACAGACAGGCAATGGTAAAAACCACCACGAACACGGGCTTATACCCCGGCACAGGGTCATGCTTTAATTCCATAAGTTCTTTGTCATCTTGTGGGTTCATCTGTCTAACCTCCTGTAAAACCGGTTACGGCAAGGGTTGAAAGCTTCAGAAACGGCTGGGGGACAAAAAAGAATATAAAGGATATCAATGCGGTGATCACCAGAGGGACCACGCACATCACAGGTGCTTCGTCAAATTTGCGTTCAAACATGGCCTCCGCCTGTGTGCAGAAAAACGCCTTGTAAAATATGGGCATGAAATAGGCGGCATTGAGAAGAGAAGAGGTTAAAAGCACAAAGAGCATGACGGCCTGATCCCCTTCAAGGGTGCCTAAAACCAGATACCATTTGCTGATAAAACCACCCGTGGGCGGCAGTCCGATAATGGACATGGCGCCAATGAGAAAGGCGGTCATGGTGACGGGCATGCGATAGCCGATGCCCACCATCTGGCTTAAATATTTTTTGCCTGTGGCCACATAAATGGCTCCGGCACAGAAAAACAGGGTAATCTTGCCGAATGCATGCATGGTGATATGCAGGATACCCCCGGTCATACCTTTGGGTGACAGAAGCGCTGCACCAAGGACGATATAAGAGAGCTGCCCAATGGTGGAATAGGCCAGCCGCCGTTTGAACTCATCCTGGGACAGGGCAATGGCGGAACTGGTCAGAATGGTCACCGAAGCAATAAACGCCACAAGTCCGCCAAGGCCTAAAGAGGAGAGAAGTTCCACCCCGAAAATACCGGTCAGCACCCGGATAATGGAAAAGACACCCACCTTGACAACGGCCACGGCATGCAGCAACGCAGATACCGGGGTTGGCGCCACCATGGCAGCCGGCAGCCAGGTGTGTACGGGCATGATACCGGCCTTGGCAAACCCGAAGACAAACATCAGCAGCAGAACGGTGGCAGACGGTGTTGACAGCTGACCTGTAAAAATACCGGCTGCCGAAAATTCAAGGGTGCCGGTGGCGTGGTAGCACCAGATCATGGCCGGCAACACAAGACCAATGGAGGTGCCAAGAATAAAGGTCAGATACCTGCGGCCCGACACCTTGGACTTTTCATCCTGATGGTGCGTGACCAAAGGATAGGTGGCTAAAGATAAAATTTCATAAAAAAGATACAGGGTGATCAGGTTAGCGGAAAATGCCGCCCCGATGGTGGCGGAAATAGCCAGGGCAAAAAAGGCGACAAACCGGGTTTGACTGTGTTCGTTAAGTCCGCGCATGTAGCCGATGGAATACATGGCTGTGATAATGTAAAGAGATGATGCCACCAGGGCAAAGAGCATACCCAATGCGTCTACGCTCAGGGCAATGTCAGCGCCCGGGGCAATGGGAAACAGTGTCAGCCCGATGCGGTTTCCATCCAGAACCGCCGGTACCATGGAGACCACCAGGGCAAATGAGAGGATACCGGCAATGAAGGTCCAGGCTTCGCGTACATTGGGGCGCCCCCCGGAAGAAACCAGTACCGGAATCACTGCCAGGGGGATCAACACAGCCAAAATAGGTTTGATCGATTGTATAAATTCCATGTATGCCTTTTTAAGAACTAAGTAACGGCCAGATCAATCTGACAACAATGGTTTTGGAATACATCCCCACCACGATGAGGCTGATGCCGGCGATGCCCAGAACCGCAAGGGATATGGCCGGCGCCTCCTGGATTGCCACGGTGGTGTGCCGGCCGTGGGTATCGCTGCCATGACCATCATGGGTGTCGGGGGATTCAAAAAAACAGACCTCAAATACCTTGAAAAAAAGAACTGCACAGATCAAGGATGAAATGATCAGGGCTGCGGCAAAATGCCAGGCCCCGGCTTTAAACGCCCCTAAGATCAGATACCATTTGGAGAAAAATCCGCAGGTGGGCGGTACTCCCACAATGCTGAAGGCCGCCAGAACAAACCCGGTCATGGTCCAGGGCATTTTGGCAAAAAGCCCTTTAAGATCCTTTATCTCCACCCGGTCCAGTTTATAAACCATATTGCCCACGGCAAGGAATAGGGCAAAGGTCATTAGCCCATCGTTCAGGATGTGAAGCACAGCGCCTGTTAGACCTAAATCATTGCCAAGCCAGGCACCGCCCACCATATACCCGATTTCACACACAATAATATAGGCAAGCATCTTCTTTAAATTTGTCTGGGCCAGGGCCATGACACCGCCGGCCAGAATGGCGATGGTGCCAAGCCACACAAGAGTATCGGCGATATGAAGTTTTATGAAAATATAATCCAGCCCAAAGACCGTGATCATCAGACGCACCATGACATAGACCATAACTTTGGTCATCAGCGGTGCCACAATCCGTGCAAATCCCACCGGTGCATAGCTGTAGGCATTGGGCAACCAGACATGAAGGGGGAACAGGGCCATTTTGATAAATACCCCCACAATGCACAGGATAAAGGCAGTCAAAATCGTGGTGGAGTCCTGGAGGGTTGGGATCATGGTGGCAAACTCAGCCATGTTCAGGGTGCCGGTTTTAATGTAGATGTACCCCACCCCTAAAAGATAGAACGAGGCGCCTATGACGCCCACAAAAACATAATTTAAAGCGGAAATCGGTCCCCTGTCCCTGTCGCCTAAGGCGATCATGGTGTAGGAACTCAACGAGGTGATCTCAATGAGGACGTACAGATTAAACAAGTCGCCTGTGGAGGCCACACCGGTCAGCCCCACCACAAAAAGCAGATACATCGCGTAAAAGGATGGGCTTCGGTCCGGCATCTCCTGTTTAATATTGGGCCAGGATGCCGCAAGATTTAAAAAGGCAATGGCTGTAATCAATACCAGGACCATGGCATTTAAGGTATCAATGCGGTACTCAATACCCATGGGCGGCGCCCAGCCGCCCATGTGGTAGGCAATGGGACCGTGACCTGCCACATAGATCA
>Ga0102940_1001649_pt1 | contig 14118 bp, 10 predicted proteins | sample SalPonR2_C_D1_MG_FD_78215 | JGI IMG/M metagenome (GOLD analysis project Ga0102940, IMG submission 78215) | Salt pond soil microbial communities from South San Francisco under conditions of wetland restoration - Salt Pond MetaG R2_C_D1_MG | ecosystem: Environmental > Aquatic > Marine > Intertidal...
GACCGGTTTCCGGTTTTCGAAAGCGGCCGCGGCGGCCAGTACACCTATCACGGGCCGGGCCAGCGGGTGGCCTATGTCATGCTGGACCTGCGCGCGCGGAAGATGGGCGTTCGCGACTATGTCTGCCGGCTCGAGGACTGGATCATCGCTTCGCTTGCGCGTTTCGGCCTGAAAGGCGAACGCCGCGACGGGCGGATCGGCATTTGGATTGAGCGTGGGACTGACGCGGTCGGCCGGCGGCGCGAGGACAAAATTGCCGCGATCGGCGTGCGGGTGCGCCGCTGGGTGAGCTATCACGGCATCGCCATCAATGTGGAGCCCGACCTGGATCATTTCGGCGGGATCGTCCCCTGCGGCATTGCAGAACACGGGGTGACATCCCTGGTGGATCTGGGCTATCCGGTAACGATGCCCGATCTGGACGCAGTACTGCGCGACACGTTCGAGGATGTGTTCGGCGGGGCGCCGGCCTGCACCGTCGATGCCTAGCCTGGCGGTTGTTTCTTCCGCGTGCTTGGCACAGATTGGAATGGGGAAGGGAATCCGGTCCGGTGGCCGGCCTGGTCTTCAAAACCAGTCGAGACGGCGCCAACGCTGTCTGGTGGGTTCGACTCCCACTCCCCTCCGCCAGCATTGAATGAACCGCTGACCATGGCCGGAAATCCCAATGACCTTGGCGGGCGTGCCCGCTGACCGGCTAGCGCGATTGCCTGCCAATCCGATAACGGAGCCGTCCGGTGCTTTACCTGGCCATCAAGACCTTTCTCTCAATGACAGCGGATATGGAGAGGTGGTGCGAGATGGCGCGCCCGAGAGGATTCGAACCTCTGACCTTTCGCTCCGGAGGCGAACGCTCTATCCACTGAGCTACGGGCGCTTACCAACCCTGCCTGTAGCAGGCGGGGAAGCTTATTGCAACGCGGCGCACGCTTCCTGGATCAAGCGCCCGCCTTTGTGCAGGTCTTCTTCCGGCGCGACGAAGCTGGCCCGGAAGTAGGGAGACAGTCCATACGCCTCTCCCTGGACAACTGCAACCCCCACTTCGTCCAACAGATAAAGCGTGAAGTCACGGTCTGATTCAATGACCTTTCCGCCGGGGGTCCGCTTGCCGATGACGCCGGCGCACGAGCAAAAAATATACATCGCGCCTTCCGGCGAGCTGCAGGAAAGACCGTCCGCCCCGTTCAGGTATTTCACCAGAATATCGCGGCGGCGCTGAAGGTTCGCCGTTCGGTCGTTAACCAGAGTTTGCGGTCCGTTGAGTGCGGCGGTGGCTGCAGCCTGACCGATGGCCGAGACCCCCGCGGTGCTTTGCGATTGCATTTTCGACATCGCTTGGATCATTCCCAGCGGGCCGCCCGCAAAGCCGACCCGCCAGCCGGTCATCGAATAGGCCTTGGAAACGCCGTTGCAGGTGATGGTCCGCTCCGCCAGTTCCGGCACCGCCTGCGCGATGGTGGCGAACTCCCGCCCGTCGAACAGCAGGTGCTCATAAACGTCGTCCGTCAGCACCCACACGTCAGGGTGACGCTTAAGGATCTCCCCGAACGCCCGCAACTCGTCGGCCGTATAGGTCGCCCCACTCGGGTTGTTGGGAGAGCAGAGAATCAGCCATTTGGTCTTGCCGGTGATCGACTCCTCCAGCTGCTCCGGCCGCATCTTGAAGCTCTGGTTCTGGCCGGATGTCACGATCACCGGCGTGCCGCCCGCGATCTTCACGATGTCCGGATAGCTGGTCCAATAGGGAGAGGGGACAATCACTTCGTCGCCGGCGCCGACCGAGGCCATCAGGCAATTGAACAAAATCTGCTTGGTACCAGAGCCGACCGTGATCTGCTCCGGCGTAAAGTGCAGACCGTTGTCCCGGGCGAACTTCGCGCAGGCTGCCTGGCGCAATTCCAGCGTGCCGTTGATGGGCGTGTAGCGCGTCTCGTTCCGCTCCATCGCGTCGAGCACCGCCTGTTTCACATGCCGGGGCGTCGGAAAATCCGGCTCCCCGGCCGTCAGTTTGATAATGTCCCGTCCTTCGGCTTGCAGCTCCCGCACGCGGGCTGTAGCGATCTGGCTGGGTGACGGCTGGAAGCGGCTCATGCGGGGAGCGAGGGACGGGGCAGACATGGGCTTGAACGCGGTCCTGGTTTCAGAATATGGGTTGCGCCTGCTACACACCTGTCTCCCTGATCGTCAAGGCGATAACGCCGGGAAGTTTCGGGGCAATGTCGAAGGCACGGTTGCGGGCCCAATGATAGGGGACACCCGCCGCTTTTCTAAGGAATTTCGCCGTCATGACCATTCACGTCACGCATCTTGACCACTTTGTCCTTACCGTGGCCGATATCGAGCGCACCTGTGACTTCTACGAAAGGGTGCTGGGCATGAAACGGTCCCTCTTCGGAGAGGGGCGGACGGCGCTTCATTTCGGCAACCAGAAGATCAACCTGCATCCGGCCGACCACGTCGTCGATCCGAACGTCCGCCACGCTACGCCGGGCGCAGCCGATCTGTGCTTTATCACGACGACGCCCGTCGCCGACGTGGTCGATCACCTGAATGCGGAAGGCGTGCCGATCATCACCGGCCCGGGCGAGCGGGCCGGTGCGCGGGCCAACCTGATGAGCGTTTATTTTTACGATCCAGACGAAAACCTGATTGAGGTCGCAAACGAAGTCGCCCGGAACCGTTAAGGCGGCCAGACCCAGAGAATCATGGGCACCGCCACAACCAGCACCAGCAAGGTCAACGGCAAGCCCAAGCGCCAGTAATCGCCGAAACGGTAGCCGCCCGGCCCCATTACCAACGCGTTGTTCTGATGGCCGACGGGCGTGAGGAACGCACACGAGGCAGCGACGGCAACTCCCATGAGCAGCGGGTCCGGGCTGATTTTCATGGTACCGGCCAAGTGCACCGCGAATGGCGCCATCAGCACCGCCGTCGCGGCGTTGTTCAGAACATTGGTGAGCGACACGGTCAGCCCCATCAGCAGCACAAGGGTCAACCCCGGCGTGTGGACGGAGGTCATTGCGAGCAGAGCCTCGGCGGCCATCGCTATCACGCCGCTGGTTTTCAGGGCCTCTCCCAGAGGGATCAGCGCCGCGAGCAGGATAATCACGGACCAGTCGATAGCCTCGTAAGCCTGGCGAATATGAAGCACGCCTGCCAGCACCATTCCGATCGCGCCGGCGCTCACCGCCACGTCGATCGGCAGAAGCCCCGTTGCGCCCAAGGCGATCGCTGCTCCGAACAAGGAAAGGGACCGCCGAGGCCCGCGCTTGTCCGGGCCGGAGGCCTGGAGCCCCCGCTCGGCCAGAGGCAGGCAGCCGATGGAAGCCACCACATCCCGCAGGCGCTCCGCCTCGCCTTGCAGCAACAACACATCGCCCGCGGCAAAGCGGAACGAACGCAACCGGCCGCGGTAAGGCGTGCCCTGGCGGGAAACCGCGAGCAGGTTGACGCCATACTGCCGTTGCAGCCGTGCCCGCAGCACGCTGCGGCCTTCCAGCCGGGAACCGGGCATCACGACCGCCTCCACCAACCCGACATCCTCGGACTGAAGGAGCGGGGTCATCGGCGCACCGGGATCGACGACGCTCAGCCCCAATTTTTGCAGAAACGTGCGGAAGTCGCGGGGCACCGCCTCAATCATCAGGATGTCATCGGCCTGCAGCCGGACCAACCGCGGCACCGCCGGAACCAGGCGCCCCGCCCGGATCAGGCCGATGATTTTCACGTCCAGGTCGGCAATCAGCGGGTCGAGCTGCGCGATGGTCTTGCCGATCACGGGGGCGCCTTCCTGGACGCGCGCCTCGGCCAGGTAGTCCTCCATTTGAAAAGTGTCCTGGTTCGGCTCTGACGCTACTGCCTTACTGCCCGGCACCAAGCGCCAGCCGACAAGGGCGATGAACAAGACGCCCGCCCCGGCAACCGTCACGCCCACGGGCGCGAAGTCGAGCACCCGAAATGCCGCGCCAGTGGCTTCCCCGCGGGCAGCTGCAACCACCAAGTTTGGTGGTGTGCCAATAGCAGTGACCAAGCCGCCAAGTATGGTCGCGAAACCAAGCGGCATCAGCAAGGCCGGTGCTTGCCAGCGGTTACGGTTGGCGATTGGCATTAGCAACGCCAGAGCGCCGACGTTGTTCATGACGCTGGAAAGCAGCGCGCCCGTTCCCGTCAAGGCCGTCAGTTGGTGCTTGCCCCCGTCGCGCGGCAGAAACCACGCGGTCAGCAGGTCAACAGCACCGGAAAGGACCAAGCCCCGGCTCATCACAAGAACCGCCGCAACCGTGACGACGGCAGGGTGGCTCAGACCGGAGAAAGCCTCGTCTTGCGGCACGACACCCAGCACGACCCCGGCGATCAGGCCCGTGAGAGCCACGACGTCATACCGCCACCGTCCATCGACGAATGCGGCCAGCAACACGGTCAGAAGCAGGACGGAAACAATCGCTGCGTACACGCGCTCTCTCGCAGTGGCTGGCGGTTGCGTCTAATATGGGCCTTTCCTTGCCCTAACGCTTACGCCTTCATGATTCACCGCCAAAAGCGACCAACCGCCGCCACGCTGACTCCGCCGGCCGCGCACGCCATGCAGGCGGCGGTAAAAGCCCACCGCGCTGGCCGGTTGGACGAAGCAATCGTTGGCTACCGCCAGGTGGTGAAACAAGCGCCAAGCTTTCCGCCAGCCCACTACAACCTGGGCGTCGCCTTGAAAGCCAAGGGTCAAGCCAAACCGGCAATGCGCGCATTGGATACGGCCCTTCGGACGCAGCCCCGGTATGGTCTCGCTCACGCAGCACTTGCCGAGCTCTACGACCAGGGCGAGGTGCCGGACAAGGCCTTGCGACACTGGATCGCCGCCTACCGGGAACTGTGCGATCAGCCGACGGTGGTGAATGGGCTGGTAAACCGGCTCGGGAGCATGCGTTTCAGCAGCGCCGCACCGGAACTCAGCGGGCTGACCGCCGCGCTGCTGGAGCGGCGGGACGTGGAGGGGCAGCGGCTGGCGGGCGCCGCGCTAAGCCTGTTGCGGCTGCACCCGCAAATCCGAAAAGCTTTGGAGACTGGTAATCCGGAACGGCTGCCACTGGATAAGCCGCCGCCGCTGCTACTTGCCGTGCTGCGAAATACCATCGCGGCAGATCCAGATTGGGAAAGCCTGCTGACCTCCCTCCGCGCCTGCCTCGTGCAGACGTTCGACCGGCTGGGCCATCCGGCTGCAGCTCTGACGCGCGCCTTGGCGGACCAGATGCTGGCAACGGACTATGCCTTCAGGGCCTCCCCGGCCGAAGAAGAGATCGGGATGGAGACGGTCACAGACGGCGCGTTGACGGCGGCGCACGTCCGGGCCGCCCTCTACCGTCCCATTGCGCTGGAGATCGCGGATTTGCGGGCCGAGAGCGAATGGGAAGATTTCGTCTCCCGCCATGTCTGGCAGCGTCAGGAGGAACGCAGGGCAGCAGAGGATATGCCGCGTCTGACCCCCGTCGAGGATGCCGTCTCCCGCGCGGTCCAGGATCAGTACACGGCCCTGCCCTATCCGCGCTGGCAATCCACGCGGGTCATCGAAGCCCGGCCGCGCCGCGCCGTCCTGGCGGCAGCGGTTCCGGGAGCCCAGTCCCTGGCGCCGCCCGAGCCACGACGGCTTTCCATCCTCGTGGCTGGATGCGGAACGGGGAAGCACGCCGTCGACGTCGCTACGCGCTTCGTCAACGCCGAAGTGCTGGCAGTTGATCTTTCCCGCAACTCGCTCGGTTATGCCAAGACGCAAGCCCAACGCTTCGGCATTACCAACCTCTCCTTCGCAGAGGCGGATATTCTCGCGCTCGGGGAAATCGGCCAGCGCTTTGATCACATCGAAGCCGTCGGCGTGCTGCACCATTTGGCGGAGCCGGAATGGGGGTGGCAGGTGCTTTGCGGTCTGCTGGTTGCGAACGGCACCATGAAGATCGGCCTCTACAGCCGCCGCGGGCGTGCGGCGATCAAGGCGGCCCAGGCAATTGCCGAGGATTTCCCCCGCACGGCGGAAGGCTTGCGAGTACTCCGCCAGACGATCCGCGCCTTGCCGGAAGAGCATCCCGCCGCCCCCGTGCGCAGGGAGTTCGACTTCTATTCGCTTGCAGGCGTGCGGGACGCGCTCGCCCACACGCAGGAGCACGACTACACGCTGCCGCAAGTCGCCGGGATGCTGGATCGGCTGGACTTGCGTTTTCTGGGCTTCGAGTCCGCCACAACCATGCCTGCGCGCATCTACCGATCCGCGTACCCGGACGATCGCGCGATGGCGGATCTGATGCGATGGGATACGCTGGAAGAGAAGCACCCCGACCTGTTCCACCATATGTACCAGTTCTGGTGCCTGAAAACCGGCGGTTAGCGGCCGCGGATCATTCGGATCAACGTGCGGTCCCGGTCGATGAAATGATGCTTCAATGCGGCCGCGGCATGCACGCCGACCAGACCAAGAAGCCCGTATGCGCCGTAGGTGTGAATGGCCGTCGCGATCTCGCGCACCGTCTCGTTGCCTTCCACAACCGCCGGCACCGAAAACAGGCCGAACAGGTCCAGCGGATTTCCATCGGCAGTCGTAATCAGATAGCCGGCAATCGGCAACACAATCACCGCCAGGTACAGCAGCTTGTGCGCGGCCACCGCCGCCGCCCGCTCCCGCCAGGGCATGGGGAGGCTATCAGGCGGTCGGTTCACCAGATTGCCGAGCGCAAACGCCAGCCCCACAACCCAGGTCACGACGCCCAATTCCTCATGCAGGCTGCTCGCGTCATGATACCAGGGATCGTAGTAGCTCAATCCTACCATCCACCAGCCGAGCCCGATCAGCCCAAGGACCAGCACCGCCATCGACCAGTGCAACAGGCGGGCGCCGATACCGTAGCGCTGCCGCGTATTGCCAAGCAGCCGGGACCCTTCCCGCATCGCTACTGCCGTATGCCTTCCACATGCAGTTCCAGGCGCACGATCCATGATGCCGGGCCAACATTACGGTCCATGCCGAAGTCGCGCCGGTCAAACTGGGTCGTTCCCTTGAAGCCAGCCCGGTAGCCACCCCACGGGTCCTCGCCCTCGCCAACTTTCGTCACGTCAAGCACCACTTCTCTGGTGACACCCATGAAGGTCAGATCGCCGGTTAGCTTGCCGCCGTTCTCATCGCCTTCGAACTTGGTGCTCTCGAACGTGGCGGTGGGATACTCGTCCGTGTTCAGGAAATCGGCGGAGCGCAGATGCTTGTCCCGCTTCGCATGATTGGAGTCGATAGAGGCTGTATCGATCACCACCGATACTTCCTGCGCCGCGGGGCCGGCGGCCGGATCATACTCGAACGTACCCTCGAACTGATTGAACCGGCCGAGCATCCAGGAATAGCCGAGATGCTGCGTTTTCCACTGGATTGCCGAGTGGCTTGGGTCGATCTCATAGCTTGCCGCGTTCGCTGCAGACCAGGCCAAGGCAGCCGACGCGACCATCGCCAACGTTGTTTTCCGCATATTCCCCTCCGGAAGAGTTGCAAACTTGTTTTGTATTTCACTGCGTCTTACGCCAGATCGCGCATGAACGGCCACCACGTTGGCGGACCGCTCTCGGAAACTTGACCGAGCGACCGGGGCTGGTGGCGCCTGGGAGCACGGCGCCAGCGGCGTTTGCGGTGCCCTGCCCTTCCTTGCTACCATCGTTGCAATATGCAGCTTCGTTATGCTGGGAAGGATCACGCATGAAATTCGGCATTTTCTATGAGCATCAAATCCCCCGCCCCTGGACGGAGGATAGCGAGTACCGCCTCATGCAGGATTCCCTGGCTCAGATCGAATTGGCAGACAAGCTGGGCTACGATTACGCATGGGAGGTGGAGCACCACTTCTTGGAGGAATATTCCCACTCCGCCAGCCCGGAAGTTTTCCTTGGCGCTGCCAGCCAGCGCACCCAGAACATTCGCCTGGGCTACGGCATCATTCAGCTTACGACCAATCAGCCGCACCGGGTTGCGGAGAAGGTCGCGACGCTGGATCTCGTCTCGGGCGGCCGGGTCGAATTCGGCATGGGCGAAGGCGCCGGTCCGGCGGAGTTGCATCCATTCGGCATTCAGGTCCGGTCCAAGCGCGAGCGTTGGGAAGAGGCGGTGAAGTGCACGATCCCGATGTTCACGGAAACATCGTGGGCTTGGGAGGGCGAATACTACCAGTTCCCGGCGCGCAATGTCGTGCCGAAACCGAAGCAGAAGCCACATCCGCCGTTGTGGGTGGCATGCTCCAATATCCAGACCATCGGCCAGGCGGGCGCCTGGGGGATGGGCGCTCTCGGCTTCACCTTCGTCTCGCCGGATGCGGCGCAGGCCTGGGTGCACAAGTACTACAACAACCTGCTCCACAACCAGCAGCGGCTTGCCGATTATCCGGCCAATCCGAACATCGCCATGGTCTCCGGTTTCATGTGCGCGGAGACGGATGAGGAGGCCTACAAGAAGGCCAGCGGCTGGACGTTCTTCATCTTCGCCCTGTCCCACTATGGCCGGGAGGGCATCGGTGCGCCTGGACAAGTCGATTTGTGGGAGAAGTTCCAGGAGTGGCGGCACACGGAAAAGGCAAAGAAGGCCTTCGAAGGAGCGTTGATCGGCTCGCCGGAAACCATCCGCCGCAAGCTGCGCCTGTTCCAGGACGCGCACGTGGACCAGGTCATCCTGCTGAACCAGGCGGGCAAGACGACGCACGAGGACATCTGCGGCAGCCTGGAATTGTTCGCGAAGGAAGTGATGCCCGAATTCCGCGCGGAAGAGGCCCAGCACGCCCAATGGAAGGAAGACGTGCTGAACGGGCGGATCGTGCTGGAAGACCTGGATACCCAGCCCTACGACCTCTACAGCCACCAGAACGAAGATATCGTCCGTCTGACGCCGGAACAGCTCAAGGCCCAGATGGCGGCCAAGGAAGCCGCGAAGAAGACAGAGGCTGCGGGCGACGACTAGTTCGGCCGTGCCTGGCCCCGCCGCGCGCCGGGGCCGGTTGTTTGTCAGCTACCCCGCCGTCGGCAGCCTGTAGTCCTTGAACCGTTCGCGCAGTTGCAGCTTGGAGAGCTTGCCGGTGGCCGTGTGCGGCAATTCATCGACGAACACGACGTCGTCCGGCGTCCACCACTTCGCGATCTTGCCATCGAACCAGGCGACCATCTCCTCCTTGGTCATCTCCTCGCCCGGCCGGGTGACGACGACGAGGAGCGGCCGCTCGTCCCAGCGGGGGTGATAGAGCCCGATCACGGCAGCCTCTGCCACCTTCGGATGGCCGACGGCGATATTCTCCAGGTCGATGGAGCTGATCCATTCACCGCCGGACTTGATCACATCCTTGATGCGGTCGGTGATCCAGATATAGCCGTCCGGGTCGATTGCCACGACGTCGCCCGTGCCGAACCAGCCGTCCAGGCGGTGCGCCGATGTCTTCTCCGTCTGGAAGTACTGGTCGATGATCCAGGGACCACGCACCATCAATTCGCCCACGGTCTCGCCGTCCCAAGGCAACTCCCGGTCGTTTTCGTCCACAATCTTCATGTCGACGCCGTAAAGCGGCCGCCCCGCGGACTGCTGCAGGTTCACCTTCTGCTCGCCGGTCAGCTCCTTGTATTTGAACTTCGGCGTGTTGACGGTACCGAGTGGTGACATCTCCGTCATGCCCCAGGCGTGGAGCACTTCCACCCCGTACTCGTCCTGGAACGCTTCCATCATCGCCCGCGGGCAGGCGCTGCCGCCGATGACGACGCGCTGCAAGTGCTCCAGCGTCGCCCCGGTCGCGCGCAGATGATTGAGCAGGCCCAGCCAGACGGCCGGCACGGCGGCGGTCAGCGTCACCTTCTCCCCGTGCAGCAGCTCGTGCAGGCTCTTGCCGTCCAGGTCGCGGCCCGGCATCACCATCTTGGCGCCCATCATCGCGCAGGAATAAGGTAACCCCCACGCATTGACGTGGAACATCGGCACCACCGGCATCACCGATTCGCGGGAAGAAATGCCGAGCCCATCCGGCGAGACCGAGGCGAAGGTGTGCAATACCGTGGAGCGGTGGCCATAAAGCGCGCCCTTCGGATTGCCCGTCGTACCGCTGGTGTAGCAAAGCGCCGCGGCGCTGCGCTCGTCAAAGGTAGGCCATGTGTACTCGTCGTTCTGCCCGTCGATGAGGTCCTCGAAACAGATCGGGTTCGGGATATCCACGCTGGGCATGTTTGCCCGGTCACAGAGGAATACGACCCCCTTTACCGTTTTCAGCTTCGGCATCTGCTCGGCGACCAGATCGGCGAAAGAGGTGTCGCAGATAAGGTACTGATCCTGCGCGTGGTTGATGATGTAGTCGATCTGCTCCGGAAACAGCCGCGGGTTCACCGTATGGGTGATCGCCCCCATGCCGGCGATGGCGTAATACGCCTCCAGGTGCCGGTGCGTATTCCAGGCCATGGTGCCGACCCGTTGGCCGGGCTCCACGCCCAGAGCCAACAGCGCCTTCGCCAACCGCTTCGACCGGCTCTCCGCTTCCTGCCAGGTGTACCGGTGAATCCCCTCGTCCAACGTGCGGCTCACGATCTCCGTATCCCCATGGTAGCGCGCGGCATGGGCGATCAGGCTGGAGATCAGCAGGGGCTGGTCCATCATGTTGGCGAGCATGGGGCAGAGTCCTCAGGGTGTGCGTGTGGCAATGATCTTAGCGGATAAATGCCGCGGCCGGCGGTTCGCCGCAAGACTCTCGGCACGGTCCGTCTTGCGCGGCTCTCCTGAACAAGGCTACTCAAGGAAGACTAAGAACCAAGGCATAAAACGCCGGGAGCCGCGGGTGTTTTCCTATCTCGTAAAGCGAATTTTCCAGTCGATCCTGGTGATGCTTGCCGTGTCGCTGATCTCGTTTCTGCTGTTCGCCTTCGTGGGCGACCCGATCAGCAACCTCGTCGGGCAGGACACCACGATCGAAGAACGGGAGGCCATGCGCGAGGCACTTGGGCTGAACGACCCCTTCTATGTTCAGTTCCTGCATTTCGTCGGCGGCGCCGTCCAGGGCGATTTCGGCCAGAGCTGGTTTTGGAAAAAGCCCGTCGCCGGATTGATCGCCAGCCGCCTCCCCGTAACACTGGAACTGGTGTTCGTCTCGGCCGTGCTGGCAATGGCACTGGGCATGTTGCTTGGCGTCATCACCGCCATTCATCGCCGCCATTGGGCGGCCAAGCTGCTACTGACGGTCTCGCTGGTTGGCGTGTCGCTCCCGACCTTCCTGATCGGCATCGGGCTGATCTATCTGTTCAGCGTGATACTGGGCTGGCTGCCGTCATTCGGGCGGGGTGAGACGGCGGATCTGGGCTTCGTGAGCACCAGCCTGCTGACAGTGGACGGTTGGGCGCACTTGATCATGCCGGCGGTTACTCTTTCGCTGTTCCAGATGACCCTGGTGCTCCGCCTGGTCCGGACGGAGATGCTGGAGACGCTGCAAACCGACTTCATCAAGTTCGCGCGGGCGCGCGGCCTCGGCCGGCGCTCGGTCTATTACCGCCATGCGCTGCGCAATACGCTGGTTCCGGTCATCACAATCGCCGGCCTCAACATCGGCATCCTCGTGGCCTTCTCGATCATCACGGAGACGGTGTTTCAGTACCCAGGGGTCGGGCTGATGTTTCTGAAGGCGGTGTCACTGGTCGATATCCCGGTGATGTCCGCCTACCTCATGCTGGTTGCGTTGATCTTCGTCACGATCAATTTCATTGTCGACGTCCTCTACTTCGTCGTCGACCCTCGGCTCCGCACTCAAACCGGCTAGGAATGCGTCTCGTGGCAGTCAAAGAGCAATCGCGGATTCGAGTCTTTCTGGACAGCGATCTGGTCCACAACTTCAAGCAATCGCCGGTGGCCATTCTCGCCACGCTGATGACGCTGGCATGCTTCATCGTGGCCGCCTTTGCGCCGGTGCTGGCTCCCCACTGCGTCGAGCCCGTCTGTCTGGATCTGATGGATGGACTGACGCCGCCGGCATGGGCCGACTATGGCACGCCCCAATATCCACTTGGCACGGATGAACAGGGCCGCGATATCCTCTCCTCGATCTTCTATGCGGCGCGCGTCTCCCTCATTGTCGGCTTTGCTGCCGTCGCCTTCGCGATGGTGCTGGGCGTCGGTCTGGGCGTTATCGCCGGGTATTTCGGGGGATTGGTCGATGCTGTGATCATGCGGCTCGCCGACATGCAGCTCACCTTTCCCAGCATCCTGGTGGCACTGCTGATCGCGGGCGTCGTCCGCTCGATTTTGACCGACCTGACCGACCGGGGAGTGTTGAGCGGCATTGCGTTCGAGGATGTGGCCGTATTCGTGCTGATCGTCGCCATCGGTCTCTCCGACTGGCCGCGCTTCGCCCGTGTCGCCCGCGGCGCGACGATGGTGGAACTGAACAAGGGCTATGTCGCGGCGGCGCGCGTGCTGGGCCTGCCGGCAAGGCGCATTATGCTGCGCCACGTTCTGCCGAACCTGATGGGCCCGGTGCTGGTGATCGCCACTCTCGGCCTCGCGCTGGCGATCATCGCGGAGGCCACATTGTCGTTCCTCGGCGTCGGCGTGCCGCCTACCAACCCCTCGCTCGGCACGCTGATCAATATCGGCAACCAGTACCTGTTCTCGGGCGAATGGTGGATCACCTTCTTCCCCGCGCTTGCCCTGGTGGTCCTGGTGTTGTCGGTCAACGTGATCGGCGACTGGCTGCGCGACGCGCTCAATCCGAGACTGCAGCGCTAGCGGCGGCTAACACCGGTGCCAGCAGGCCCCTGCCGGGCAGGAAGGGCGGTCATCCGCAAGCCGGGGCTGCCGGCCGGGGTCAGGGGGGCCCCGTGAAAGGGCCCCAACCCCGGAAGATCAGCCGCCGGGCATCCGGCCTTCCTCGGCCAACCGGGCCACGGCCTCGGCAAGCGGCAGGACTTCCTGCTGCTTGCCACCGAGCCTGCGCAGAGCGACTGTGCCTTCTTCCGCCTCGCGCCTGCCCACCACGATAATGGCCGGAACCTTGGTCACAGAGTGCTCGCGGACCTTGTAGTTGATCTTCTCGTTCCTCAGGTCCGCTTCCACCCGCAGGCCGGCCTTCCGGCAGGCTTCCGTCACTTCCTCGGCATAGGCGTCCGCGTCGCTGGTGATGGTCGCAACCACCGTTTGCACCGGTGCCAGCCAGAGGGGAAAGTGCCCCGCGTAGTTCTCGATCAGGATACCGATGAAGCGCTCGAACGAACCGAGAATCGCACGGTGCAGCATCACGGGCCGGTGCTTCTCGCCGTCCTCGCCGATATAGTTCGCGTCCAGGCGCTCCGGCAGGACAAAGTCCACCTGGAAGGTGCCGCACTGCCAGTCGCGGCCGATCGCATCCTTCAGCACGAATTCCAGTTTGGGCCCATAGAAGGCGCCCTCGCCCGGGTTCATGGTGTAGGGCAGGCCAACGGCCTCGATCGCTTCGCGCAGCGCGCCCTCCGCCTTGTCCCAGATTTCGTCGGAGCCCGCCCGGATTTCAGGCCGGTCTGAGAACTTCACCACAACGTCCTCGAACCCGAAATCCTTGTAGACCGACAGCAGCAGTTCGCAGAAAATCCGCGTCTCCTCGGTAATCTGGTCCTCCGTCGAAAAGATGTGGGCGTCGTCCTGGGTAAAGGCCCGCACCCGCATGATCCCGTGCATGGAACCCGACGACTCGTTGCGGTGGCACGAGCCGAATTCCGCCATGCGGAGCGGCAGACCGCGGTAGCTTTTCAGCCCCTGGCGGAAAATCTGGACATGACCGGGGCAGTTCATCGGCTTGACGGCAAGGGTCCGGCCTTCGTCGGTCGGGATGACAAACATATGGTCGTGGAACTTCTCCCAATGGCCCGACTGTTCCCACAGGACCCGGTCGATCAACTGCGGAGTCTTCACCTCCTGGTAGCCGCCCGCTTCCAGCCGCTTCCGCATGTATTCTTCGCAGAGACGGTAGATCGTCCAGCCCTTCGCATGCCAGAAGACGCTGCCGACAGCCTCCTCCTGCACGTGGAATAGATCCATCTCCCGGCCGAGGCGGCGATGGTCCCGCTTCTCCGCCTCCTCCAGCATGGTGAGGTAGGCCTTCAGCTCCTTTTCGTTCCGCC
>Ga0102940_1001659_pt1 | contig 14081 bp, 10 predicted proteins | sample SalPonR2_C_D1_MG_FD_78215 | JGI IMG/M metagenome (GOLD analysis project Ga0102940, IMG submission 78215) | Salt pond soil microbial communities from South San Francisco under conditions of wetland restoration - Salt Pond MetaG R2_C_D1_MG | ecosystem: Environmental > Aquatic > Marine > Intertidal...
AGTGTTTTTCAGTCTTTGATAAGAAAGCGTCAAATACAAGGCTTTCGAAGTTTTTGAAGCTAAGGAGTTTACTGTTCGTAAATGACTGCTTCAAAAACGAGAATAACGCAGTAGTTGGCGTTTTCTTGCAAAGACTATTTAATATCTTTATAGTATGGAGTCTGGTAACACCTTCAACACCGACTGGAGAAAAGTTGCGACAGCAATTTACAAAAAGCCTTCAGATGCGAAAATATTCGGTTCGGCAGAACTGGATGTCACCGATCTGGAAGCGTACATTTTCAAAAAGCGCAAAGAGGGTATTAAGGTCACCATGACACACCTCTTTGCAATGATAATTTCCAGGGGATTGGCAGAGGAGGTCCCTGAGCTGAATTGTTTTATCCGACGCGGCAACATTGTAAAGCGAAAAACAGTAGACGCCATGGTAAGCATTCTCCTGCCGGATGGCTCCCTGAGCTCTGTAAGGCTTGAAAATGCTGATCAGATGAATCTGGAAGAGTGTACATCAAGTCTGGCTAATGCGATAAAGGATACCCGATCGGGTGATGAAAACCAAACCATGCAGATGAAAAAAATCATCGGCCGCATCCCCTGGCCTTTTCGGACCTGGCTGTTCAACCTGATCAAGTTCGTGACCATCAAATGGGGTGTTCCTGTTCCCGCAGCAGGACTGAGCGATAATAATTTCGGCTCGTTTGTACTGACAAATATTGGCAGTGTGGGACTCGATACCGGTTACCCGGCCATGTTCCCGATTTCCAATGTGGCATTTGTGTTTGTTCTTGGGAAAGTGGAGAAAAAACCGGTGGTGATAAACAATGAAATTGTAATCAGGAAAATGATGATCATCTCCAGCGCGATGGACCACCGAATAGCCGATGCCATGCATGGCGGAAAAATGTTCCGTTACATAAAAAAATTCACAAAACAGCCAGAATTGCTGGAAAAAACACCTGACTGAACCGTCATACTCTCTCCCACTCTCCATTCTCCCATTGTCCCACTCTCACACTCTCCTACACTCCCACTCCCATTCTCCCACTCTCCATTCTCCCACTCTCACACCCTCCCCTCCCTACTCACTCCTTATCGCATCAATAATCTGCTTTCTCCGCAATCCGGTTTGGGCGATAATCCATATCCAGGCCACACCATTCACAATCAATCCTGCAACAATGAGCAGCACAAAACTAATTTCGATATCACTATTCTCACTCAATAAAGCCGGCAGCGTGGCCACAATGGCCGAGACAGCGCCGATCAGTGTTCCCGCGATAAGCAATAGAACGTACTCACCAAAGAGCATGTTACGAAGCTGTTGAATGCGGAATCCAAGTGCACGCATCACCGCCAGCTCTTCGCGACGCTCTATCACACTGCGAAACAGCACCACCGCCAGTCCCATGGTACCCAGCAACAGTCCAAGTGCACCCATAACCAAAAATATACTCAGATAGGTATTGGTAATCGAATTAAACTCCGCCAACCGTGCCGGGGCATACTGCATCTGCCATCCCAGGTCGCGCATCCCACGACTCAGCTCATTCGCGATGGTTGCTGTATCATCTGCCGGTCCGTCGACCAGGAACACCTCAGTGCCCGAGCTTGCTGGATAATTGCGTACAAAATGCGCCTCCGATATCAATACATTCCCCTGAAAAACCGAAGGTGCAAGTCCGCCGATAAGCAACAGTTTCAACACACGGTCGTCTGCATCATGATAAACCAGCGTATCCCCCACACTCATGCCCAATCCCCACTTAATTACCGTCTCATCCGCTATGGCCGGGATCACTTCCCCCACGCCTGAAGCATCGGTTAGTGTCTGCCCGAGCGACAGCCATGGGTCATCCTCATCGAGGTACCTTGTCCGCGTCACAAAGCTGAACCTGCCACGCAGCGCTTCGGGCTCAACACCCAGAATACGCGGGTTGGTAATCCTGTTAAGGTTCAGACAAGAAGCATCGTCACCATCTGCCACACGCAACTGTGTAAACTCATATCCATCACTCAGACCGTAATCAAACCGTACATCCTCCTTAGAAAGGTCTTTCAGCACCGGTACCGTCGATTCGGCATAATACAGAAACCCACCGGTACCGCCCGATTTCTCTGTCGCGTTCTTAAACAAATCCTTGCGGTTACTTCCCGTAGAGATAACCAGAAATGTACCAATGGCAAAAAGCACGATGATGGTAAGCGAGCGCGTTGTATTCCGGAGCGTGTTTTTAACGCCGAGGCCCGACAGGCTTTTAATAAAGAAACTGCGGTTTTTCACTGCCAGGAGGAAGTAAAACGAGAACACCATCCCCGCAACAAGCAGCAACCCGCCTGCCACAAAAAAGATACCTTCATTAACAACCGCTCCAGCGGTAAATTGCAGTACGATAAGCACCAGCGCTACAGCAAGCGCCACCAGAGCAAGCGCCAGTAACCAACCTGGCCGGGTACGACGCAACAGCACACGCCCCTTCTTCTTTTCTATATTAACGCGGGATCGCAGGTAGTTCCGCAGGGGAAAGTAAATGGCCGGCAGTGCAATCAGCATCGAAGCTAACAGTCCGTAAACAAGTGTAACAGCACGCACATGAGGAACAAGCATATCTGTCCGGACAATATCCTGCCATATCCCATTCAATGCACTGAAAACCAAATTATTATAAAGCACGGCCAATAACAGTCCGGGCAATGCGCCCGCCAGTGCAACCAGCATCCCTTCGCGAAGCAATATCTGCTGTACCGCCTTTCGTGATATTCCCAGGGCAGACAGTGTTTCGACCTGACTGCCACGCTCTTCAAGGTTGAGTTTGAACAGCAGCACCGAAAGCAATACCGCACCGGCAAGCAGGAAAAAAGACAGTCCGGCAAAAAGCTCACTGAAATCTACCCCGTTCGAGGCGGCAAATTTCGACTCTTCACGCACTGCGCTGACATTAAAACCCAATGCTGCAGGATCCAGTGCCGACAGAATCTCCTGCTTCACTGCCGACACATCATCGGGTCCGGCTGTAACCCTGAATGATGTATATTTTCCAAACCTGTTTTCCCACATCGCCGCAGCAACACTCTCCGCGATAAACGCCTTGGGTGTGCCGCTATAATCGTCCCAATACTCCTCATCCTTATCACGAATGCGGTCGAGACTTACCGGCACTCCTGTGTCCCAATCGCGACAGTTCCCCGCATCAGACAACCCCGGAATATCGGGCATCAGCCCTTCATCGCCATAAATCCCTGTCATCGGCACCACCCTGAGTACCTCAAAATTCCTTTCACGCGTTTCCAACTCCCGCAGTAATCCCACGGAATAATAACGCACACCTACCTGGTCGCCCGGTTTTACATCAATATCCCCGGCCAGCCAGTCGTTTACAATGATTTTTCCCGGGGGAACGACAGAATCCGGAAGGGTGGAGACAAATGAGTATGGTGTACTTTTTTCATCGTGGGAGAGTGCATTCACGAAATACGTTAGCACCGGTTTTACCCGCCGGCTCAAGGCATTGACAGCATGTGCCGTAACTGAGTCGATAAACACCCGCTCACTTTTTATCTCCAAAAGTTTGTTGCCGGTGTCATACTGAAAAGTAAGACCTGCATCTGTATTGCTCCAATTGTCTTTTACCGAAGAGAGAATCTCCCCTGCCAAATGCGATGCCTGGTCGAAAAAGAGGTAATTCGCCCGTGCCTCCAGTTCCATAATTTCATTGAGTCGTGACAGGGATATAAACAGGTTCAGCGGGGCGGTCTGACTGTTTTTCAGGTTAAATGCACCAAGCTCGGAAATACTGGCCACGTGTGTAACAGTTACGCGCACCGAAACTGACTGGTCGGCATCGGAAACAAAAGGCGCATTGAGCGGCACCAGGCTGAGGCGTGTCATGCGCAGCAGAAACTCATCGCCCGCAGTTACATTCAGACGATCAGCCAGGTTCTCACTAATCACCACCTCATCATTATCCAGCGATGCATATAACGAATCTGTTCCGGCCATGCGATCGAACCGGCCATTCACTCCAATCACCTGTACGCCTGGCAGTCGCCGTTGCCCTCCCCCGGAAACAGCGATACCATCGAGCATGAGTGCAGGAACGGTATTCCCTTCCAGTGTTTCATCGAGCTTTTGAGCCAGGGGAAGTGTGATGTACCGATCGCCGGTATTGAGGGCATGTGTGATATTACCCAGCCGGTGATCAACAATCCGTTGCAGACTGTGACTTACAGAATCGCCCACGATGAGTGAACCGGTCAGTACAGCCGTACTTATGGCAATGCCTAGTGAAAGCAGTGCATTACGCTTCACATAGAAGCGCATGCTACGAAGTACCAGTGTCCATTTTTTCATTGTTGATGCAATTTTCCCTCTTTCAACTCAAAAATACGGTCCATCGTGGATGCAAGCTCGCGGGAGTGGGTAACCATTACGACCGTTACCTGGTCTTCCTTGTTCAGTTGCTGCATCAAAGAAGCAATTATCTCGACATTGCTGCCGTCCAGTGCCCCTGTTGGTTCGTCGGCCAGAATTAAAGAAGGCCGGTTGATCATAGACCGCACAACAGCAGCCCTTTGACATTCGCCGCCGGAGAGCTGTCCGGGTAATTTCCCGCGGTGCTCCCAGAGTCCAATCCGCTGAAGTAACTCCTCAGCATAGGCGCGCACTTCCTTGCTCCCGGCATTGTTTGCCAGGGTCGGAATCAGTACATTTTCCAGGAGACTGCACTGCGGAAGTAAGTGGTGAAACTGGAAGATAAACCCAACCTCACTGTTCCTGAACCGGTCGAGCTCTCTCTCACTGTAGCCGGTAATATCACGCTCCCCGAAAAAATAGGAACCGCTGTCGGGATGATCGAGCGATCCCACGATATTTAACAATGTACTCTTACCAGATCCTGAAGGACCGAGGATGGCAACGGTATCGTTTTTCTCAACGGTGAAGTCGAGCCCCTGCAATACCGGCTGGAAGGAAGCATTATCGCGACTTCCATACGATTTGTGAATGTCTTTTAATTGAATAAGCATACCCCAATATAATGAAATGTCTAAAATGTTAAAAACAGAATGGCAAATAGATGTTATCTTTAATACAACAATATTACAGGTAAAATGTTATAGACCATATACAATACGACATGTCGTACCACATTCTGTTTAGTTTCGGATTGATTTTATTACTTGGCTATGCTGCTCAATGGCTGGCTTGGCGCATCAAAGTGCCGTCCATTCTGTTTCTGCTGCTCTTCGGAATACTGGCCGGACCGGTTTTTGGTTTTCTGCATCCTGATGAGCTGTTCGGCGATTTATTGATGCCGTTTGTATCGGTTTCGGTGGCCATTATCCTGTTTGAAGGTGGCTTAACGCTGAAGATTAGTGAATTCAGGAAGATCGGTCGTGTGGTGAGTCTGCTTATTTCCGTGGGAGTGATTATCACGTGGCTGATTACTGCAGCAGCGGCACATTTCGTTCTCGGTATCAATATACAAATTGCGCTGTTGATCGGAGCGGTGTTAACAGTAACCGGACCAACGGTAATTAGTCCGCTGTTAAGGAATATCAGGCCAAGAAAGAGTGTATCGAATATTCTGAAATGGGAAAGCATTTTGATTGATCCCATCGGGGCGATCCTGGCTATTCTTGTGTTTGAAGCCATTCTGATCAGAGAGCTGCAGCCTGCCGCCATGGAAGTGGTGCTAAGCCTGCTTAAGATTCTTGGTATAGGTGTTTTAGTGGGAGGATCTTTCGCGATGTTACTAACCTTTTTGATAAGGAAATACTGGATCCCCGATTTTCTGCATGAGGCAGCAACTTTGTCTGCCGTGGTAACGGCTTTCCTGATATCAGACTATTTCCAGCAGGAGTCAGGACTGCTTGCTGCAACAATCATGGGAATTGTATTGGCAAACCAGCGGGTTATTCCTGTGAAAAATATCAAAGATTTTAAAGAGAACCTCGCGGTGCTCATTATTCCCATCCTGTTTATTTTACTATCTGCCCGCCTGTCACCAGCCGATATGGAAATGGCGACCCTCTCAGGCCTGGTTTTCCTGGGCCTGATCATCCTCGTGAGCCGGCCATTGTCTGTTTTTATCTCCACATGGGGTTCGGGACTACCGCTCAAAGAAAAGGTTTTTCTCGCCGCTGTGGCACCACGCGGCATCGTTGCCGCAGCCATTTCAGCGGTCTTTGCCCTTAAGCTGGAATCGATTGAAATGACAGATATAGAATACCTTGTACCCATCACATTCCTTGTGATCATTGGCACGGTAACCATCTATGGTTTATCGGCTCCATTTACCGCCAGGAGTTTAAAAATCTCACAATCAAATCCGCAAGGGGTGCTCATTGCAGGGGCGCAGGAGTGGGCCATCAAAGTGGCGCGCGAGCTTAAAAACCACAATGTTAAAGTAATTCTGATCGATACCAACGAACGAAATGTACAGCGGGCAAAGCAATCCGGACTGGAGGCTTACCAGGACAGCATCATTGCTGAGGATATCATCGACCGGATTGAGCTTGAGGGCATCGGGAAATTTATCGCGCTCACTTCAAACGACGAAGTAAACTCCCTCGCTGTACTTCACTTTTCAGAGATTTTCGACGTAGAAAACATGTACCAGCTGGCACCCACAACCGGGGAGGTTGACAAATACTCTCCCAGGCATCTGCGTGGCCGGTTCCTTTTTGGCAAAGGGTTCAACTATCCTGTTATTCAGAATAAGTATTCCGGGGGAGGGAGAGTGACATCAACCCAACTCACCAGCAAAGAGGTATTTGACGACCCGGTGTTGGAGGATAAAGATTTAGATGAGATTCCATTGTTCCTGATTGATCCCTCAGGAAAGCTCACTCCGCTTACTACAGGAGAGCGTTTTACAGGGGAGAAAAAAACCATGCTCATTTCACTTACGCTCCATCAATGAACCGTGGTTTGCACTTATTGCAAACTAAGTAAAAACCCCTGATCTATCTTACCGCCATTATTTAAGCTTGATTTAAATTTGAAAACCTTCTGTTTTGTCATAAATTGTGTTTCAAGAAATCATAATTGCAACTATGGTGGGGAGGTTATATGAACTTTACGAAGAAAAATATCAATAAGCGTCTAGCTGAAACCGAAAAGCTCACCAAAGAACTTGAACAGCTTAACGACGAGAGCAGCTCTATGCTGCAAAGTATTTTCAGGGTGGCCCCTACAGGCATTGGCGTAGTGGTTAACAGGGTTGTTACCTTGGTTAATAAACGTATTCTTGAAATCACAGGATATACAAAAGAAGAATTGATCGGTCAGAATGCCCTGATGCTATATCCCACCCGGGAAGACTACGAATATGTCGGAAAAGAAAAGTATGACCAGATAAAGCAAAAGGGGACTGGTGAGGTTGAAACCAGATGGCAAAAAAAAGACGGTACAATCTTACACGTTCTGCTTTCCTCAACACCCATTCACCCGGAAGATCACAGCAAAGGGGTTGTTTTTACCGCACTTGATATATCTGAGCGACATAATACTCAAGAAAAGTTACAGGAAAAAATGAATGACCTGAAAAAATTCAACAAGCTTATGGTGGGAAGAGAAAACAGGATGCTTGAATTAAAGCAGGAGGTAAATGAGTTGCTCCAGGCTGTTGGAAAACCGGCGAAATATAATGCACCAGAGAAAAAAATGGATCTTAAGCGGAATTAAATGAAATAAGCATGAATAAAGCTTGTGACTTATTTGAGTTAATGTTAAAACTATCGGAGGCCAGAGATAGTTCTGCGATTATTGATGCATTTATAAACAGGATGAGCAGCATTTTCCAATTAAATGATTTTAAATACCATAAATCAAAACCGGAAGTAATAGACGAGCATATAATAGAAGTGGCCGAAGGAGACCGTCATTTTGGATTCATCACATTTAACCGGGAAGCATTAAATAATCCAGAAGATGAGCGGATAATCAAAAACGCAGTGAAATTATTTACCTCATTCCTGGGAAAGCTTCAGATATTGGAAACAGCGAAAAAAGAAAAAGAATCGTACAAAAATCTTGCAGAAGAGCATGTCAGGGAACTCAATCAAACCATAGCAGAAGTGGAATCTTCGAGGAGCGCGGCTATTAACCTGGTAGAAGATGTGCAAATTGAAATGGAGAAACGGGCTGAGTCTGAACAGCAATTAAGGGAGCTGAAAGAGGACCTTGAAAACCAGGTGAAACAAAAAACAGAAGAGCTTCAAAAAAGAATTGCTGAATTAGAGCGCTTCCACCAGGCAACGATCGACAGGGAGTTCAGAATCAAAGAGCTTAGAGATGAATTAGAAACATTAAAAAATCAGGCGCAGAAAAACGTGTAATGATGCCCCACTGGTTTTCTATAAAATATGACTTGCGAAAGGGCTTATTGCTGTATGCAATACTTATGCTTAGCATCACCGTATTCGCCAAAACCCAAACAGATGCAAATATTTGGGGGATCGACACCATCACGATATCATCTGAGCCCGATTACTATCCATTTTGCTATGTGAATGAAGCAGGTGAAGCCGATGGGTTTTCTGTGGAATTATTCAAGGCAGCATGTGATGCATCCAAAATAAATTATCGGATAAGAATTGGTATATGGCAACACATCAAGAAGGATTTATCCCGCGGAGATATTGATGCTCTGCCTTTTGTGGCCAGGAGTCCTGAAAGAGAAGAATTATTTGACTTTTCTATTCCCTATATGACATTGCATGGGGCAGTTTTCATAAATAAGAATGACAGAGGTACGTATAAAAGCATGCACGATCTGAAAAATAAAAGCATTGTGGTAATGAAAGATGATCATGCTGAGGAGTACCTTCGCAGAATAGATCTTACAACACAAATCTCAACCACACCCACCTTTCAAGAAGCTTTCAAACTGCTGAACCAGGGGCAATACGATGCAATTATTATGCAGCGAATTACAGGCATTTACATGGTTGAAACGCTTGAACTGAAAAATGTTGTAGCACTGGATATGCGGGTGCCTGATTTTGAACAATCATTCTCTTTTGCCGTAAAAAAGGGGAACGACACACTACTTCATGCACTTAATGAAGGATTATCAGTTGTAATCGCAAATAAGACCATATATAAGTTAAGACAAAAATGGCTGGGGCCTCAGCAGGATGCTGCTTTAACCAGGCAGGAAATAATCAATATCTTTTTGAAAATCCTCATCCCGACAATCGCAGTGCTATTCGCGATTTGGGTTATTATTTTAGGGTTAGTTGTGAAACACAGGACAAGGAAATTAAAAAATGAAATAAAAGCACATAAAGAAACGGCCTTAGCGCTCGAAAAGCATAAAAATAAGTTGCAGTTGAAGGCAAAAGAGGTGGAGATGCTTTTAAATTCCACGGCAGAAGGAATTTTTGGTCTGGATAAAGAGGGGAAATTCACTTTCGCAAATCTTTCTGCACAGGAATTGCTGGAGATTGACGACCCAAAGGAGGTTATCGGAAAAAATTTTCACAAAATAATCAATCACACCCAGCGAAATGGAGATGAAATTGACCAGGAACATTGTCAGATCCATTCAACCTTCACCAGGGGAATCAAGGTATATTCAGATAGCGAAGCTTTTCACAGCCTTACCGGTAAGACAATCCCTGTTGAGTACTATTCATACCCCATTATCGACAACCAGGAGATTGTTGGTTCTGTAACCACTTTTACCGACATTACAGAGCGACTGAGAAAGGATGCTGACCTTAAGGAATTGAATGAGCGACTGGAAGAAAAAGTTGAAGAGCAAACCACGCAGCTCACTGAAAAAGTTGAGAAACTGGATAAGAGTCAGCAAGCCATGCTTTTTATGGTGGAAGACCTAAATGAAATCACAGAAGAATTAAAGGAGGAAAGATCCAAACTGGCAATCTCTAACAAAGAGCTGGAAGCCTTCACTTATTCAGTTTCACACGATTTACGCGCTCCATTGAGGGCGATTAACGGGTTTACCAAATTTTTAAAGGAAGACCATTCTGGCAACCTTGATGACGAAGGCAGAAGATTTGTTGACACAATTATCGAAAATGCTGAAAAAATGGACAGGTTGATTACTGATCTGCTCAATCTTTCACGTGTCGGGCGCGGAGACTTAAAACTAACAGAAGTGGACATGAAGGCCACCGCCGATTCAATGTATCGCGAAGTAATCATGAACAGCAATATAGATGGTTTTGAAATAAATATCGATGATATCCCCTCCATACAGGCCGACTCCGGTTTGATAAAACAGGTTTGGCAAAACCTTATTCATAATGCAGTAAAATATAGCAGCAAATCAACCCGTAAAAAAATCGATATCGGGTTTAAAAAGAATAAAAATGAGTATATTTATTTCATCAGGGATACTGGTACCGGTTTCAATGAGAAATATGCTCATAAACTATTCGGCCCGTTTCAGCGGCTACACAGAAACGATGAGTTTGAAGGTACAGGGGTTGGACTTGCGCTTGTTTATAGAATTATAAAAAAACACGGCGGGAGAATCTGGGCAGAAAGTCCGGATAAAGAAGGAGCTACATTTTACTTTACAATTCCAGAAAATCAATCTGTTAAAACAATTGTAACAACTCAGAATGGCTAGAAAAGATCAACATATCAGAATTCTATTTGCAGAAGACCTTCCTACTGATGTGGAGCTGGCCAAAAGGGTAATTTCAAAGGAGGGAATCCAATTTGATTATACCGTTGTAGAGACTGAAGAAGCATTTCGACAGGAACTGGATCATTTTCATCCTGATATTGTTGTATCCGACTATTCCATGCCCACTTTTGACGGCATGAGCGCTCTGAAAATAACCAGGGCACATGAAGGTTACTTCCCATTTATTATACTCACAGGCTCCATGAACGAAGAAACTGCTGTAAAATGTATGAAAGCAGGTGCTAATGATTATGTGATTAAGGAGCAAATTAAGCGACTGCCATATGCCATTCTTGAAGCCATCGAAAATAATAAGGCAAAGGTTGATAAAGCGCGGATTGAAGACCAGCTTGTTTTGAGCGAAAAAAGGTTCCGCATTCTGTTTGATATTGTACCTAACATTGCTATTGCAGGACATGATATAAATGGTCGGATCAGCTATTGGAATCAGGCCGCTGTAAAACTCTTTGGTTACTCAAAAAAAGATGTCAGGAACAAATCAATTTTTGAACTGATCGTGCCTGATGATCTAAAAGATGATCTTACAAATAACCTTCAGAATATATATGAAAGTGAGCTTCGCCAACCTGCTGAAGAACTAAACCTCTTAAAAAAAGACGGATCGCTATGTTCGGTGCAGATAAATTTTGTGGTGATTAAAATTTTTGGAAAGATCAAGGAAATTTATACCATCATGATCGATCTTACAGAAAGAAACCGCATGATACAAGACCTGGTGAATGCCAAAAACCAAGCTGAAGAAAGCGATCGCTTAAAATCGGCCTTCCTGATGAACATGTCGCACGAAATCAGGACCCCGATGAATGGCATTATGGGTTTCACCGATCTGCTAACCAGGCCTCAACTAACGGGAGAACAAAAGGAGCAATACATCTCGATTATTCAAAGCAGTGGACAACGGATGTTAAGCACTGTTAATGATATTATTGAAATTTCAAGAATAGAAAGTGGTGAAGTCTCTGTATGCTTTGATCAATTGTCTGTTAGCAAAACAATACATGAGATGTGCACCTTCTTTTCCAGAGAGGCTGAGGACAAGGGGTTAACACTGAAATGCCAGGATGTTAATGAAGATTATATAATTTACTCAGATAAATCAAAACTGCAGTCGATCCTGTCAAACCTGATAAAAAATGCCATCAAGTATACCAAAACGGGTGAAATTAAAGTTTTATGTAAAAAGAGAAAGGAGAAAAAAGATTATATCTTCTCTGTTTCAGACAGTGGTATCGGGATTCCAAAAAACCGTCAGCATGCCATCTTTAATCGTTTCGAGCAGGCAGATATTGCCGACACCCATGCATACCAGGGATCGGGTCTGGGTTTGTCTATCGCCAAGTCATACGTGGAAATGCTAAATGGCAGCATATGGGTTGAGGCAGAAGCCGGTGAAGGAAGTACATTCTTTTTCAATTTGCCTGAAGGAAGCAAAGATACAATTACTGAAGCATCCTAAAAATACACGATATGTCAATCAATAAAAAACTAAAAATATTAATTGCAGAGGATGAGGAGGCCGCTATATTTTTTCTGAAAATTGTGCTTGAGCCAATTACAAGAGAACTTGTTATTGCTAAGAATGGAACGGAAGTAGTGGCACTGGCAAAACAAAACAGCGACATTGACCTGATACTGATGGATATTAAAATGCCGGAAATGAATGGCTATGAAGCCACAAGAAAAATAAGGGAGTTTAATAAAGAAATCATCATCATTGCCCAGACAGCTTATGCCATTATTGGCGACCGGGAAAAAGCGCTCGAAGCAGGCTGTAATGACCACATTACAAAGCCAATTAAAGATGACCACCTCATTGAAATGATTAACCTGCATCTATCAAGCTAGTATTCTGCTTTTTACACTTTAATTCAATATCATATCACAACTTCTGCGCTTATGAGCCAATATTTTAAATAATAAGGCCTATTTTTGCAAATTCTAAAGCAAAAATACTTATTATGCTTACAGTTCATAAAATAGGTGGCACATCAATGTCACGATTTGGAGAGATTATCGATAACGTGATTATCGGTCAGGCGAAAAAAGAAAATTTCTACAACAGGATCTTTGTTGTTTCGGCATACGGAAATGTAACCAACTGGCTTTTGGAGCATAAGAAGACCGGCGACCCGGGGGTATATGATCTGTTTGTAAGGGACGAAGATTACAAACAGGCACTGGGAGAATTACTTGAGAAGCTGATTGGATTAAACCGTACATTCAAAGATTCAGGGCTTGACCAGGAAGTGGCAGACGCTTTTATAACACAACGGATATCCCAGGCACAAAATTATCTCGACAGTCTGGCAGACGTGCTCGGATCGGGTTACCTGGGTAAATCAAACATATTACTTGCTGCCAGGGAAATTCTGGCCTCAATTGGGGAAGCCCATTCGGCATTTAATGCAGTAAACATGCTTGAAAGTCGTGGTATAAACGCACATTTTACCGACCTGTGTGGTTTCAATGACCCGGCCTTTCTGACCATTGATGAGCGTATTCGCAAGGTATTTAATACCATTGATACCTCCAAAACCCTTCCTATTGCAACGGGTTACACAAAGGGCGCAGAAGGGATTATGAGGGAGTTTGACAGAGGGTATTCAGAAGTAACCTTTAGTAAAATTGCCGTGGAAACAGGTGCTGCAGAAGCCGTTATTCATAAGGAGTATCACCTTTCCAGTGCCGACCCCCTGATTGTTGGCATAGAACGTTCGCGTCCTGTGGGCAGAACAAATTACAATGTGGCCGATCAGCTGGCCGATATCGGCATGGAAGCCATCCATCCGAAGGCTGCAAAGCCACTGGAACTCGCAGGGATTAATATCCGTATTAAAAACGCATTCCAGCCTGAACATCCGGGAACCATTATTACGAGAAATTACCGGGGAAAGGAGTCTGAAGTAGAAATCATATCCGGTACAGATAAGGTTGTTGCCCTGGAGGTTACTGATCCGATGATGGTAGGACAAGTTGGCTTTGACCTGAATCTGATGAAGATTATTGCAGATTTCAAAATCAGTTATATCCAGAAAGCTACGAATGCCAACTGCATCACAACGGTTATTTGGGAATCAGACATGAATGACGACCTTCTATCGATTTTAGAAGAGCGTTATAACGAAGTAACAGTAAAACATGTATCGCTTGTCTGCGCACTAGGCACTAATATAGCAAAGCCCGGCACGTTAGCTGCCGCCACCAGGGCGCTGCATGAACAGGGCATCAATATTGAAGCAGTGTCGCAATCCATAAAGCAGATTAACATGCAGTTTGTAATCAACCGGGAGGATTATAAAAAAGCAATTATTGCTTTAAACAATGCACTTTGCCAATAGCACTAACCAGAGTCTGCCAATAGAGTCGGCGTGGCTGGATCATGAAGTTCGAGAACAAGGC
>Ga0102940_1001661_pt1 | contig 14075 bp, 11 predicted proteins | sample SalPonR2_C_D1_MG_FD_78215 | JGI IMG/M metagenome (GOLD analysis project Ga0102940, IMG submission 78215) | Salt pond soil microbial communities from South San Francisco under conditions of wetland restoration - Salt Pond MetaG R2_C_D1_MG | ecosystem: Environmental > Aquatic > Marine > Intertidal...
AAAAATTCCATCACCGGCAAGGTCTCGGGGCGCATCAAACATACCTATAGTATCTATCATAAGATGCAGCGTCAGGGGCTCAGCCTGGAGCAGATTTTCGATCTCATCGCCTTTCGGGTCATCGTGGGCTCTCTTAAGGAGTGCTATACCGTCCTGGGTCTTGTCCATTCCCTGTGGAAGCCGGTTCCCGGCAAGTTCAAGGACTATATTTCCATGCCCAAGGCCAATATGTATCAGAGCCTGCACACCACGGTCATCGGCCCGGACGGGGAGCGGATCGAGATTCAGATCCGGACCGATGAAATGCATCAGATGGCCGAGTACGGGGTGGCCTCCCACTGGGCCTACAAGGAAGGGGGGATGACCAGAGGCAGGGACGCCGAACGGTTTACCTGGCTGCGCCAGATACTGGACTGGCAGCGGGAGATGAAGGACCCCAGAGAGTTTATGTCTTCGCTTCGGTACGATCTTTTTCAGGACGAGGTGTACGTCTTCACCCCCAAAGGACAGGTCAAGGAACTGCCCGAAGGGGCCACTCCGGTTGATTTTGCCTATGCCATCCATACCGAAGTGGGCCACAAGTGCGCCGGGGCCAAGGTCAACGGGCGGATTCTCCCTCTTGATTCCCCCTTGAAAAACGGGGACACCGTTGAGATCCTGACCGCTTCGGGCAGGCATCCGAGCCGGGACTGGCTGCAGTTCGTAAAGACGGCCCGGGCCAGAACCAGGATCAAGCACTGGATAAGTACCGAGGAACGTGCCCAGAGCATCGGGCTGGCCAGGGAGATGCTGGAAAAAGAGGGGAGAAAGCTCGGGGTCAATTTTCACGCCGCGCTCAAGAAAGGGGAGCTGGTCCCGGTGGCCAGGGATTTTTCCCTGAAGACCGTGGACGATCTGCTTTCTGCCGTGGGGTATGCCCGGATCACTCCCCGGCAGGTTCTTGGACGACTGATCCCCAAACAGGAGTCCAAACCGAAGGCGGAGGTCGAGGAGGCGAAACGACAGGCTTCGGAGAGCGCCAAAAGCAAGGCGGATTCTCAGGCCCGGGAGTCTCAGGGGGTCAGCCTCAAGGGAGTGGACGACGTCCTGATCCGTTTTGCCCAGTGCTGTAATCCTCTGCCGGGTGATCCCATCGTGGGGTATATCAGCCGCGGGAGAGGGGTGACTGTTCATACCCTGGACTGTCCCAATGTGCAGAACATGGAGCCCGAGCGGATGCTGGACGTCTCCTGGGATGACGGCACCGATCACCCGATGCCGGCCAAGATCAAGATGGTCTGCCGCAACGAGAAGGGGGTGCTGGCCGCGGTGAGCAATCTCCTGGCGGCCGAGGATGTGAATATCGATTCGGGGAAATTTCAGTCCGATGTGGAGGGCAATTCCGAACTGCTGCTGCAGGTGGAGGTCAGGGATTCCTCGCAGCTGTACAGGACCATCGAGAAGCTGAGCCGGCTTGCTCCGGTTCTGGAGGTGACCCGGCTGACGAGCGGGTAGACGGGAGGCGGGAGAAGGGAGACGGGAAACGGGAGGCGGGAGACCGCCTCCCGTTTGTTTTTTATTCGGGGTTGACGGCCATCAGTTCGAGATCAAAGGTCAGGTCCTGGCCGGCCAGGGGGTGATTGGCGTCCAGGGAAACCTGTCCGTCGGTCACTTCCATGATCAGGGCGGGGACTTCCTGCCCTTCGGGGGTGCGCAGAACCACGTGTTCGCCCGCTTCCTGGGGGATTTCCGGGGGGAAGTTGTCGCTGGGGATCTGTACGACCATGTCCGGATTGTACGCGCCGTAGGCTTCGTCCGAGGGGATGGTCACGGTTTTGTTTTCTCCCACGGCCATGCTCTGGACGGCCTGTTCGAAGCCGGGGATGACCATGCCCTGCCCTACGGTGATCTGAAGGGGTTCACGTTCCCGGGAAGAATCGAATTCTGTTCCGTCGTTCAATTTTCCGGTGTAGTGGATTTCCAGCACGGTTCCGTCTGCATGTTGGCTCATGAGCGCTCCTGGGGTCCGGAAGAGTGTTCCGGGTGTGTCACCACGGTTATGCTCGGTAACCGGGACATTCCCGGGGCCGAGGGGCGGTGAGCGAATTGTCGGACCGGGTTCCCCGGGCCGGATTGTCCGGGCGGGGGGGCTGTCCGAAAGAAAAACACAAAAAGGGTCGCAGGTTTTTTCCTGCAACCCTTTGCCTGTATGTTTGGTCGGGATGAGAGGATTCGAACCTCCGGTCTCCGCGTCCCGAACGCGGCGCTCTACCAAACTGAGCCACATCCCGATGGAAGACGGTGTCTATAGAAGGTTTTCGGGAATTGCAAGGGTTAATTTGATTTTTTTTTCCATGTTGTCATTGTGTCTGGATTTAAGTAATGAACGAACATATATTCGACAAGCTTAGAAAATTTTGCAGCCGAGCCGGGAATAACCATGAAGCAGCACACCATACTCGTCGTCGATGATGAAGAAAGCCTGCGGGACATCTGTCGGGAGGTTCTCGAGAGGGCCGGATATCGGGTGCTGCCGGCTGAAAACGGTCGTCAGGCCCTTGCCATACTGACCGATCAGGATGTCGATCTGGTGCTGACCGATCTGCGCATGCCCGGAATGGGAGGACTTGAGCTTCTGCAGTCTGCCAAGGAGCGGAATATCGATGTCGAGTTTCTGGTCATGACCGGATTCGGGACCATCGAAACCGCCATAGAGACCATGAAGCGGGGGGCTGTGGATTATCTGCCCAAACCGTTCAATATCAAGCACCTGCTCATCAAGGTCGAGAAGTGTCTCCGGGACCGGGAGGCCCGCAGCGAACGCAGGGAGCTGACGACCCTGGTCCGCATGCTCAATCTGAGCAACGCCCTGAATCTGCAGCTCGATCTGGGGTCGCTGGTGCGCGAATTTCTTGTGCAGGTTGAAGAAAACTTCGCCCCTGATTCCGTGCTCCTGTTTTTGCCCGAAATTCTTGCGGACCGTCAGGTTCCGTATGCGGTCCGGGGAGGGTTGATCCGGACCCGGCGGAGGCTGCTGCCCTGGATCGAGATGCTGTGCAGGGAGGTCGTGCGCAAGGGAACCTCCAAAATCGTGGATAAATACGTTCTCGGGGACGATCCTTCCATTGCGGTCTCGCCCAATGAGGAACGAAAATATTCGGTTGTGATCGCTCCACTGGTGCTTCCTTTCCGGACCATCGGGGCCATTGCCCTGATCCGGGAAACCGAGGAGGATCTGTATCAGGTCTCGGAGCTTCAACTTTTGAGCGTGTTCGCCTCCCACGTGGCCTCGTCCATTCAGAACGCCCATATGTACGGGAAAATGCGGGACCTGAATATGGATGTCATCCGGTCCTATTCCAGGGCCGTGGAGGCCAAGGATATTTATACTCGAGGTCATTCGGAACTCGTGGCCCGGTACGCCCGAAAGCTGGGCCGGCGTCTCGGACTGAATGGGCAGGAGCTCGACAATCTGTATATGGCCGGAATTCTACATGATATAGGTAAGATCGGTATCCCGGACAATATTTTAAACAAGCCTTCCCTGCTCACCGGAGAGGAATACGAGGTCATGAAGACCCACCCCGCCGTTGGCCATGCCATCCTGTCCAAGATCGGGACCCTCAAGCCCATTCTTCCCATCGTATATCACCACCATGAGCGGTTCGACGGGAAAGGGTATCCGATGGGGCTTTCCGGAGAAGCCATCCCAAGGGATGCCAGGATCGTGGCCGTGGTGGACAGCTATGAGGCCATGACCTCGGACCGGGCTTATCGGGAGGCACTGCCGCTGCAGACCGTGCGGGAGATTTTTCAACAGGGAGCCGGCAAACAGTGGGATGGGGACATGGTCGCCTCCTGGCTGGAGTTGCTGATTGAAGAGGAGAAGAAAGGGGCGGCCAGTCAGGTGGCCCCTTTTAATCCGCATCCTCTGGAGGATTCCGGCCTGGACAAGGGGACGAGTCCGTGAGCGGGCAACAGTGCCGCAGGGGAAGAATTCCTGCCGACGCTCATGATCAGCGCCTGGATAAGGCGCTTTCTTTTTTGTATCCCGAACGTTCTCTCAGGCAGCGCAGGAAGCTGTTCACGTTCGCCAGGGTGACCCTGGATGGTTGCCCGGCAGCACCCGGGACCAGGGTCAGTTCGGGCATGGAGGTTCTGGTTCGGGCCCCGGAACATGGAGTTGAGCAGGAGGAGAAAAAGGAGTTGCGGTGTCCGGCGGTGCAGGTAGTGGCCTGTGCAGGGGGGCTGGCCGGCGTGTCCAAGCCGGCAGGCATGCACTCCGCCCGGGGGCGAAGCCGGGACAGCGTGCAGGAGTGCCTTCCTGTTCTTTTTCCCGGCCTGGAGCCGGTTCTTCTGAACCGTCTCGATGTGCTGACCTCCGGGCTGGTCATGGCGGCTCTTTCCAGGGAGGGCGGTGAGCGGTACCTGGCGGCCCAGGAGCAGGGGGCGATCCGCAAACTGTATCTGGCCGTGGTCAGAGGGGTGCTCGGGGATCGGATGGAGATCCGAAACCGTATCGACAGTGCCAAGCGGCGCAAGGTTCGGGTTCTGCCGGGAGAAAATCCGGACCCGCGACGGCATACCCTGGTCACACCGGTCCGCAGTATCGGCGCAAACACCCTGGTACGGGCAGAAATCATCAAGGGGCAGCGCCATCAGATCCGGTCCCATCTGGCCTGGCTCGGATTCCCCATTGTCGGCGACCCGCTTTACGGAGACGGAAAGGGGAGCACCATGTTTCTGCATCACGCCCGGATCGAACTGGCCGGATTTTCCGCTGAATGCCCACCCGTCTGGGCCGAAGCAGGTCTGGAATCAGTTTTTTCGGATTTTGAGGAATGAAGCAAAGCGCGGCTTTCCGCTGCCGGTAAGGCCGCAGTGCCTGAAGATTACCGTGGAGCCGAGGGGAGGAGGGGTTGCCCGTTCCTCCGTGGTGAATCCCGTGCCCAGCCTGAACGTTACCCCGTTTGAGAGTCTGACCGTCAGGCTGCCCATCATGTCTTCAAATCGCCCCTGTCCGGGGGTGAACCCGACGACCGTTCCTGAGGATCTGGAGTAATTCTTCATTTTCAGCACGCGCTGGTGGCTGCCGTCCCGGTACACCCGGTGCGGATCCTTGAGGATTACCCCTTCCCCGCCGAGATCGCCGACTTTTTTCAGAAAGCGAAGCAGATGGTCCCGCCCCCGGCAGTTCTGCTGGACGATGATTCGGACATGATCGCTCGGATTTCGGTCAAACCATTCCCGGGCCCTGTCCAGTCGCCGGCGAAAATCTCCCGGGGCATGGGGCACCTCGAAAATATTGTAGGAGACATCCTTCCATTGGGGAGAGGGGGAATCGTCCAGAACCGTGGAAAGAATGAATTCGAATTCTCCCCGCCCGGACCAGAGCTCCCCGTCCAGCTCAAAGGGGGGCAATCCCGATGTGAACCAGGCCGGAGTGTGGATGGGGTTGCCGTTTCGGGTCCACATCTGTTGTCCGTCCCAGTACCCTCGGATACCGTCCAGCTTTTCACTCATGCACCATCCCCGGATGTCCTGCTCCTCCTGATAGGTTTCGGTCGTCTGCAGCTCCGGCGTGGCGGCAAAAGAGAGGCAGTGAACGAAAAGCAGGGTGAAGAGGAAAAGGATATGCCGTAAAATATTCTTGTTCCGGGCCGTAGCGGTGGTTGCTGTTGTCATTGTTTCCCCATGGCTGTTTTGGCTTGGTATATCGATCATTTTGTAAACATGAAATGGAAAACCAAAGCAATGTCAATGGGGAGAGCGGTTGGTCCAAACGGTCTGCCTTTTTCTCCTTTATCACTCAAGATTATATCGATGTGTTGCCGGAAAGCGGACCACGGTGTAGGAATGCGCCATTCATACACGAAATTTTCAAAGGAATGGAGCGAGCGATGATATTGGAAACGATTCAGGTGGTGCAGTTTTCCCCGACCGGAACGACCAGGGCCACCCTGGAAGGGATTGTGCAGGCAATGGGGGGGAGCGAGGTCGTGGTTTCGGACATGACCTTTCTGCAGAGCGCGTCGGCTCCGGAATCTCTGGATCACGGCGTGGCCGTGATCGGGGTGCCGGTCTATGCCGGGCGGGTTCCGGCCCCGGTGGTTGACTGGCTGCGGGCCAACGTGACCGGTAACGGGCGGCCCGCGGTGCTGGTGACGGTGTACGGGAACCGGGCTTTCGAGGATGCCCTGCTGGAGCTGCGCAACCTGGCCGTGGAGCTGGGGTTTCGGCCCGTGGCCGGGGCTGCCTTTATCGGCGAGCACTCCTTTTCTTCTGCGGAGTTGCCGGTGGCCCCTGGCAGACCGGACGATCAGGATCTTATAAAGGCCGGAGAGTTCGGCCGGCTGGTGCGGGAAAAGCTGGCTGCCATCAAAGATACGGACGACCTGCCCGAACTGCAGGTGCCCGGGAATATTCCTCACCGCAAGGGCGTGCAGCCCGGCCCGGTGGCACCGCAGACCGAGCAGGATCTGTGTATCCTGTGCGGGCTGTGTGCCGAGGTCTGTCCCGCCGGGGTGATCACCGTCGGGGAGACGGTAACGACCGACAAGCCGGGATGTCTGCGCTGTTGCGCCTGCATCAGAGCCTGTCCGACCGGAGCCAGGGTATTTGACAATCCCGCCATCCGGAAGGTGGCCGAGATGCTGCATACCGAGCATGGTGCACGCAAAGAGCCGGAGTATTTTTTCTAGTTCTTCGAGAGTGACGGCCCCGAACGAGGAGGCCCGTTCAAAAGGAGTTTTCTTCTGACCGGGCCTTCTGTTTTTTGTGTCTCGACCGAACAAGTCGAAGGCCAAAAAAAAAGCCCGCCTAATGGCGGGCTTTTTTTGAGCTTTTAGGGCCTCGCTTTAGTAGCGGGGACGGCTCGTACGGGGCTGTGCCTCGTTGACCTTCAGATTGCGGCCATGCGAGTCGGCACCGTTCAGAGCCTGGATGGCCTGCTGGGCACCTTCGTCGTCCATTTCCACGAAGCCGAAGCCACGGGAACGACCGGTTTCACGATCTTCAATAACGCGAGCGGAAGTCACTTCGCCGAACTGTTCGAACATGGAACGAAGTTCATCATCGGAAACGGCCCAAGCAAGATTACCAACATAGATGTTCTTAGACAAGACAATAACTCCAAAAGAAAAAAAGGTATAAAAAGTATCCGGATGCAGCTGTATATGAAGCGTGCATACGGACATGAACAAACTCCGGGATGCGTAGACGCAATGTGTCCAAAGTTGTTCCGTAAACGAGGCTTTGAATATATACAAAATTTTTTATTCGTCAAGCTTTTTTTTGTCAGGTTTATTGTTTCTTTGGACGAAGGGAGTGTTTTTTCAGCAGAGCGTATATCCTGGCCCGGGACAGGCCGGAGATAAGGCAGGCCTTGTCGACATTTCCCCGGGAGACCCGGAGCAGTTCGGTAAGATAGTGGAGTTCCAGTTCGTCCAGGGCCCGGGCCTTGTACTCTCTGAAAGAGGGGAGCTCGTCCGGTTCCGGCTGATGGTGTCCTGTCGCGGCCCTGTTATGGTCCCGGCTCACTTCCTGGCGGGCCAGGCGGACCCGGATACGGACCGGGAGGTGGGCCGGGTGCAGGATCGGAGAGTTTCCGGCCCTGGTCAGGGCGCTTTCCAGAACGTTGATCAGTTCCCGCACATTACCGGGCCAGGTGTGGTCGGTCAGCGCCTGGATGAATTCCGGGGAACACGTCTTGGCGGGCAGGCCGAGGGGGGCGCTCAGAGCCTTGATCAGGTGTTCGCTCAGTTCGGTCAGATCATCACCCCGATCCCGGAGTGGCGGCACGTCGATGGTGATGGTCCGGATACGAAAAAGCAGATCCTGTCGGAACTTCCAGGCCGCGACCATGGATTCCAGATCCCGGTGGGTGGCGGCCACCAGTCTGAAGTTGCTGGAGGTCTCGGCGTGGCCGCCTACGGCACGGAAGCGGTGCTCCTGGAGAACCCGCAGGAAGGATTTCTGTACGGAGATGGGCATTTCTCCCACCTCGTCCAGAAACAGGGTTCCGCCGTCGGCCTGGGCGATGAGGCCGGTGCTTTTGCGCTCAGCACCGGTAAAGGCCCCTTTTTCGTGTCCGAAGAGGGTGGACTCCACCAGACTTTCGGCCAGGGCGGCGCAGTCCACGACAATGAACGGGGAGTCGGCCCTGCGGCTGTTGGCGTGGATGGCCCGGGCCACGAGCTCTTTGCCGGTTCCGGTCTCGCCGCTGATCAGGACGTTGGCATCATTGCCCGCTGCCCGGGCCACTGCCTCGAGGCAGGAGGTCATGGCCCGGCTCCCGCCCACGATCCCCTGACGGTCCAGACAGGCAGGTTGCGGTCTGGTCTGTTTTTCCCGGTGGTATTCCAGGGCCCGTTCCACCGGGAGTTTGATCCGGCTCAGGGTCGGGGGTTTGGGAATATAGCTCCAGGCCCCGCTGCGGATGGCCAGTTCCGCTCCGTCCGGGTCCGTGTACCCGGAGAGGATGATCACTTCAGGGCGCCCCGGGCATTCCCGGATGCGGGGCAGGGCGTCCAGGCCGTTGCCGTCGGGAAGGCGGATGTCCAGGATGACCACGTCATAGTCGTACCGGCCGGCCATTTCCATTCCCTGGCTCAGAAAATGGGCCGTGTCCGCCGAGTGCCCCATCCGGGTGATGGCCAGGCTCAGCGCCTTGCAGAGTTGAACCTCGTCATCGATGATCAGGATTCTGGCCATGAGGCTGCCTCGTGTGCTGTTTTTTTTCAGGGTCGATCACCTGCCGGATCACGTCCATGATTTCCTCGTAATGAAATGGTTTGCGCAGGAATGCCCGTACTCCCAGGGAGCAGCCGGTCTGCACGGGCAGGATCTCGGTATGGTCCGTACACAGGATGACGGGCAGGTCCGGGCGGGTGAACCGAAACTCTCCGGCCAGATCCGGGCCGGTCATATCCGGCATCAGATATTCGGCCAGGACCAGGTCGTAGCTGTCCGGGTCCTGGCGAAATTTGGCCAGGGCTTCGTAGGGGGAGGCGCAGAATGTAGTGCAGTATCCGGTCTGGAGCAGGATGTTTCGGACCAGTTTGTCTTCGGGGGTGCTGCCGCAACAGACCGAGAGGATGCGCAGGCAGTTGTCCGGGGCCGCGGCGAAATCGCCGGTCTCAAGGACGTCTGTGACCGGGATGAGCACATGGACCGAGGTTCCGAGATTTTCGATGCTCCGGATGGCGAGTGTGCCATGGAGTCCCTCGACGATGTTCTGGACCACGGTCAGTCCCAGACCGGTTCCCTTATCTTCGTGTTTCGTGGTGAAAAACGGATCGAACACCTTGTCCAGACAGGCGCTCGAAATGCCCGGACCGTTGTCCCGCACCGTAAGCCAGACATACCTGTCCCGGGGGAGAGATGGAAAAAGCTCATGTCGCCCCCCTCTGGTCTCCAGGTTGGACAGGATGATTTCAAGAATGCCTTCCCTTTCTCCTATGGCGTGGGCGGAGTTGGTGCACAGGTTCATGATCAGCTGATGAATGCGGGTCGGGTCGGCCAGGATCAGATCGTTTACGGAGCGGTTGTCGAATACGATGTCCACCCCGGCGTGGAGTGAGGGCCGCAGGAGCTTGAGGCACTCTTTGATGATGAATCGCAGTCTGAAGGATACGGGTTTGTCCTGCTCTCTCCCCCGACTCAGGTTCAGAATCTGGTCTACAAGCTGCCTGGCCCGCCCGGCCGCTTCCAGGATTTCCCGGATGGATTCTTCGCAGGGATGGCTGTGTCCGAGGGTTTCCATGACCACCTCGGCATGAATCAGGATCGGTCCGAGAATGTTGTTGAAGTCGTGGGCGATGCCTCCGGCCAGGGTTCCGATGGCCTCCATCTTCTGGGCCCGGCGGAGCTGTTTTTCCAGTTCTTCCTGCTCGCTCAGGTCCCGCAGGATGCTCACAAACCCCATGGGTGCGAACCGTTTGCCCCGGATTCTGGCCACGGTCTTGGCAAACTGCACGACTTGGCCGTTTTTGTGCCTGCATTCAGCCCGGCCCATCCAGGAGTCCTCTTTTTCCAGGCTCTCGAGGATTGCCTCAAGGGCCTTCTGTTGTCTGCCCCCGTACAGCAGGGCCATGCTTTTGCCCTTGACCTCCTGCTGGGCATAGCCGGTCAGGATTTCAAAAGACTGGTTGACGTACTGGATGGACAATTCGTTGTCCGTGAGAATGACCGCCTCCCTGGCCTGTTCGATGGCCGTGGCCAACCGATACCGTTCGTCTTCCAGGTCTTTCGGGAGGCGTTTTTCCGTGACCCTGACCACGATGTGTCGCACCTCTCCGGTGCTGTTTCGAATCGGCCTGAGCAGGGCTTCGAAGGGGTTGCCGGAATGAGTGGTGCCCTGAAAACGTTCCGGCTCCCCCGAGTGAACCGCCCGGCGCAGCACCTCCCGGCCGAGGAGGGCAAGGTGGGGGAGAAGGGTGAAGATGTTTTGGCCCTGCACCTCCTGGGAGGTGACGTTGAGCCTGGCGCACAGCGACTCCCCGGCACCGTGAATGGTGCCGTCCGGGGACAGGATCACGATTCTGTCCGTGGAAAGCTGGAGCACCGCCTGTGTAAGGTCGTCCATGGGGGTCCATTGTTTGTTTTTCGGATACCATATCCATAGCACGGTTTCAGAAAGCAGATCAATGCCGAGCCGAGCGCAATTCAGATCAGGGCCATGATTTTTTTCTTCAGCATGGTCTTGTGAAACAAGAATTTTGAAGATCTGTCTTGGCGCTGCAATATCCCGAAGTAATGAATTATTTTTCAGTTATCGAATTTTTGTCTTCTCTGTCGAGACTGTTTCTCTGTTCTTTTTGCTTCCAGGATGCTTTCCTGCTGGTTCCCTCCGCCTTTCCCGATTTTTCGTTGATGTAATACTCCATAATAAAAGCATCTCTCCTGTTCGGCATGCCTCTTGATTAATCATGGGCAGGAGTCGATCCAGTCCCGTTCGCACCGCAAAAGGTGCCGGGAGCAGCCGGAAAGGAGGACAGGTCAATGGGTGCACGAATCGGGGTTTATATCTGCCACTGCGGAACCAATATCCATCCCAAGGTTAATTCGCCCGAGGTGGCGGAGTATGCGGGCGGTCTGCACAACGTGGCCGTGGCCCGGGATTACAAGTTCATGTGTTCGGACCCGGGACAGGAGATGATCATCAAGGATATCAGGGACTACAACCTGAACCGGGTCGTGGTCGCCTCCTGTTCCCCCCGTCTGCATGAAAAGACCTTTCAAAACGCCTGCCTGCGGGCCGGGCTGAATCCCTTTCTGTTTCAGATGACCTGTATCCGGGAACACTGCTCCTGGGTCACCGAGGACTCTCTGGAGGCCACGGCCAAGGCAAAACAGCTGGTGGCCGCGGCAGTGACCCGGGTCAACCATCATGACGAACTCTATTCCCGGGTGGAGGAGGTCCATCCCGACGTGCTGGTGGTGGGCGGAGGCATTGCCGGCATCCAGGCCGCCCTGGATGTGGCCAAATCCGGGCACCGAGTCCATCTCGTGGAACGGGAGCCCTCCATCGGCGGGCATATGGCCAAATTCGACAAGACCTTTCCCACCCTGGACTGCGCCGCCTGTATCTCCACCCCCAAGATGGTGGCCGTGTCCCAGGACCCGAACATCAACCTGCTCAGCTACAGCGAAGTGGCCTCGGTGGAAGGGTTTGTGGGCAACTACCGGGCCGTGATCCGCCTCAAGCCCCGCTATGTGGATATGAACAAATGCACCGGGTGCGGGCTGTGTCTGGAAAAGTGTCCCACCAAAGTGGACAGCACCTTTGAGCAGGGGTTGGCCAAGCGTCGGGCCATTTATCGCAACTCTCCCCAGAGCGTGCCCAACAAGCCGGTCATCGACGCGGACTACTGCCGGGTTCTGAACGGCAAAAAGTGCGGGGCATGCGCCAAGTTCTGTCCTTCCGGGGCCATCGACTTCACCCGGACCGAGCAGCTGCTGGAAGTGGAGGTCGGGAGCATCATCATGGCCACCGGATTCGACATCCTCGAGCCCACACCTCTCAAGCAGTACGGATTCGGCCGGTATGACGACGTGTACACCGGGCTGCAGTTCGAACGGCTGAACAACGCCGTGGGGCCCACCCAGGGGAAGATCGTCAAAAAGGACGGCACCCCCCCAAAGAGCGTGGCCATCGTGCACTGCGTGGGCAGCCGGGACGTCAATTACCACCAGTACTGCTCCAGGGTGTGCTGCATGTACGCCCTTAAATACGACCACCTGCTCAAGGACAAGCTGGGGCATGATCTCAAGGTCTACAATTTCTACATCGATATGCGGTGTTACGGCAAAGGGTACGAGGAATTCTTCAGGCGGGTCCAGGAGGAAGGGGTGACCTTTATCCGGGGCAGACCCGCCGAGATCACGGACCGGGCCGAGACCGAAGAGGAACAGGGCAGACTCATCGTCATCGGCGAGGACACTCTGCTTGGGAAAACCCTGCGCGTGCCTGTGGATATGGTCATCCTGTGCACGGCCATGCAGGCCCGGGAGGATGCGGCAGAAGTGGCCCGTGTCTTCGGCATCAGCCAGGGCCAGGACGGGTTCTTTCTGGAAGAGCATCCCAAACTCGGGCCGGTATCCACGGCCACGGATGGTATCTTTCTGGCCGGAGCCTGTCAGGGACCCAAGGATATCCCCGATGCCGTGTCCCACGCCGCCGGAGCAGCGGCTCAGGCCCTGGCCCTGGCTTCCAAAGGCGAGGTGACCATTTCTCCCACGGTGTCCTGGATCAATCCGGACATCTGTATCGGGTGCAAAACCTGCATCGGACTGTGTGCCTACTCGGCCATCGAGTTCGACGAACGGCGTCAGATTTCCGTGATCAACGAGGCCATGTGCAAGGGATGCGGCAGCTGTGCCGGGCACTGTCCCAGCGGCGCGGCCCAGATCCGCCATTTTACGGAAAACCAGATCTTCGCGGAACTGGATGGGATGTTGAATGTCTATGAAAGTGTTAAGTTTTAGGTGTTAGGTTTTAGGCAAGAGAGGTCGTGGATATGTCACGATGCCGTGCAGTAAGAGCAAGGTTTCTTTTCTTCCCCTAAAACCAAACACCTAAAACCTAAAACCCTCCCAAAAGGAGCAAAAAAAATGAATGAACCGCAAACCAATATTGAAGCAAAGCCAGAAGTTATCCCGAATAAAGCCTTTGAACCGACCATTGTGGCCTTTGTGTGCAACTGGTGCACGTATACGGCGGCGGATCTGGCCGGGACGTCGCGCATGATCCAGCATCCCAACCTGAAGATGATCCGGATGATGTGTACCGGTATGGTCGATCCCAAATACGTGATCAAGGCGTTGCTGGCCGGGGCGGACGCGGTGCTTATCAGCGGCTGCCATCCCGGGGACTGCCACTATATCAACGGCAACTACAAGGCCAGGAGGCGGGTCAAGCTGCTGCAGGAGATCCTGCCGAAGTTCGGGTTTGAAAAGGAACGGGTCAAATTGACCTGGATCGGAGCCAGCGAAGGGAACGAGTTCGCGGAGACCGTAAACAAGCTGGTGGAGGATGTCCGGGATCTGGGGCCGAGTCAGGCCAGGACGGTACACGCAGTATAATTTTTCAGGAGGGCGATCATGGCAACCTATTCCAAGCTTCAGGTCCCGGACGGCAACCCGGTGGCTGCTGTTCAGGGTTTTCTGGCCTCACTGCTGACCGAATCCATAGTGGAGGCCGTGTTCACCCCGTGCGAGCAGGGCGGCACCATCATGCCCGCACTGGTGCGCGATCCGGAAAAACTGGCTGCGGCCAACCCCCTTTCTCCGGCATTTCCTCTGAACTCAGCCCGTCAGCTCTCCCGGCTGACCCATGGCGAGGGTTCAGGAAAAGTGGCCGCAATCCTGCGACCCTGTGAGATTCGGGCCTTTGTGGAACTGGTCAAGCTGAATCAGGGCTCCCTGGACAACCTGCTGGTTATCGGCACCGACTGTCTCGGGGCCTACGACAACCGGACCTGTTCGACCCTGTTTTCCAATCAGTCGCCAACCGAGGCCACTCTTGAGTTTCTGCAGCAGCATCAGCCCGGAAACAGTGGCCCACAGCCTGCAGCGGAGATCGCCAAAGCCTGCAG
>Ga0102940_1001662_pt1 | contig 14072 bp, 14 predicted proteins | sample SalPonR2_C_D1_MG_FD_78215 | JGI IMG/M metagenome (GOLD analysis project Ga0102940, IMG submission 78215) | Salt pond soil microbial communities from South San Francisco under conditions of wetland restoration - Salt Pond MetaG R2_C_D1_MG | ecosystem: Environmental > Aquatic > Marine > Intertidal...
CACAATGTCTTTTCTAAAGGTAGTAGAATCTGTTGTTTCATAATTTACAAATCCTGTAATCAGGATTAAATCGTCAGAAGGGTCAAAAATGGTTTCGAAACCTTCAACCAGGCTTCTTGTTCGCTCTCCATGTCGTATTAGCTGAGTTTCGTCAGCAAATGTCAACACCAGGTCGCTTACATTCGAGAAAATATGTTCAGTGCTGTCTGTTCCGGTAAATGTTCTGGTTGCCTGACCGGCTATGTTAACTGAATCAATATAAAAATTGGTGTAGGTTATCACGCGGGTAGCTCCATTTGTAAGGGGAGGGGCTGAAACTTCAATCGTAATAATTCCACTTATTATACGTCCGTTATTCAATTCCACTCCATCGCCATAATCTATGGTGATTGTTTTTGGAAACACATCACCAAGCGGATCTACGGTAACTGTTGGTCCTTCGCCACCCATATAACGCATACCCCAGTTATTAATGCTTTTAAGGTTGCTGCCCTCGAGGTTGGAAAGCGATTGCGCAGTGCCTGTAAAATAATCTACTTCATATTCGAGTGCTTCTGTAGCATCATCGGCTGCTGCATCATCTGTTATCATAGCCTTTTCTTCATCAGACAGCAATGTGTCACTGGAAACCAGATCTTCTTCTTTTTCGCAACTTAAGTAGGTCAGGGTTGTAAGACTGATGATTAAAAAAATAATTCGTTTCATAGTTATAAATTTTTGGTTAAACAATCTTTTATAACTGTACCGCATAAAAACCCAATTACCCTACCTGTGTTTTGTTTTTTTATACAAAAAACCCGGTTCGCCTGCCGATGAACCGGGTTTTAATATCTGCGGTAGTCAATTTGCTGTGGATTGCGTTACATTATCTTTTTCCGTACTGGTTTTAAGTCTTTGACCCATTGGTTTACAACATATTCGTTATGTTTAATCCATTTTTTGACTCCCTGAATTGGGTCTTCTGCTACACGGATTTCATAGACCAGGGTGTTGAGTTGCTTTTCGGAAAGTTGCATACGTTCAAAAAACCGCACAGCCACAGGGTGTTTTGATGCCAGATCTTTGCGACTGATGGCATAAATTTTCTCTTTTTCACCAAACAAATTGTCAGGATCTTCCAAAAATCTGACTTCGTACCGGGCAAATATCCAATGAGGCTCCCAACCGGTTACCACAATTTCTTTTCGACGTTTCAAGGCATCTTCAAGCTTCGATACCATTGCTTTCTCTGAAAGACTTTCCAATGGTGTTTGAAGATTATATGATTCTAAAGCCAAACGGGCTTTGTGCATAACTCCCGCTCCTGAGTCAATTCCGACAATAGGTTGGGTGTGAGATCGCAGGTCCTTGATAGTCTTCAATGGGCTGTAATCAGGCACAACAAATCCCGTGCGTGCTTCCGGGTAGATGATGCTCACTTTCTCAAGATTTTCAGCATATCGGGTGTAATATTTTTCCTGTGTTTTTGGTAACCAGGCGTCTGTAAAAACATCGGCTTTTCTCTCTGCCAACTCAGCATAGGCTGATTCAACATTGGTAAGCTTTGTGATTACATTATACCCAAGTTTTTCTTCCAGAAGATAAGTTGAGAGGTGGTTCAACGCCACACTTTCTGACCAATCGGTATAAACCAGTTTGATACTTCTTTCTTTTTCCTCATCAACGGTTTCAAAATCGCATGAGCTCATCAGAAAGAGGCTCATGGAAATTGCCAGTAAATATGTGAATGCTTGTTTTATCATAATGAATAAATTTAATCAAACAATGCTTCTAAAAAACCAAGGGTTTGCTTGCGGTCTTTGACTACAAATACCGGAATATTTTTCTCCGGACCGGCCAGTTTTTCTGAAGTCGTATCAAGAATTACATCGGCCATCTCAGATTTAATTTTCGAACCAATTAAAATCATATCTGCCTGAATGCTCAAAGCCTGATTATACAGAATATGGGCTTCTTCATTTTCTACATCAAGCGTCCATGTGCATGGGATAGCTTTAGTGTCTATTTTTAGGCGTTTTGCAAATTTCTCGTACTCTTTTTTACTGTGTTTTTCTACATGCATTTGTAGCTTTTCATCATCCTCAGGTCGGTTTTGAGGGAAATATTTCAGTGGTAACTTGTACACATGGTGGCATGATATTTTGGCTCCAGTTAATTCATGAAGTTGCTCAGCCATTTTCATGGTTATTCCTGCAATTTTGGTAAAATCCATGCGCACCATCACATGCTCAATTTTGTGTTGCGTGGTTTCACTTATGAGCAGTACTGAAGATGGTGTAATGCTCAGTACCTTTCGTACTACTCCACCGCGTCCTTTGTAACCAATTTTCTTGCCCATAAGGGTAAGTGTAATGTTATGTTTTTGGCTGTACTGTACAATGGTTTCGGTCGTATAACCTTCCTTTACGGTTACAATGGTTTCAATGTCGTTTTTATGCATAAAATGTTCATCAACTTTTTCCTGCACCTCTTCTTTCACAATCTCTGTGAGTGGTGCATCCATTTCTGAAAAAGTTGACAAAATTTCTTTTGGGATATCGTAAGACCGCACCACGTGCATGAACGTAATGCTTTTGGGCTTAAATTTATCCACCATGAAGTTGCTGTAACGAACAAGGAAATCATCCATGTCCGTAAGGTCGAGACAAACTAATATATGATCAAGTTGATACATAGTGTTAAATTATTGAGTTTACGATTTTTATTTTTGTTCATCACTTTTGCCGGATGATTTTGCTTTTTCGCGTTTGCGTATCAAATTGGCAATTGTATCCTGGTATTCTTTGCGTTCCTCTTCTCTTTTCACTTCCATCATGTTGCTATATTCCATCCGTAAGCCTTTGAGTAAACTGAATGCTAAGATAATGAGTAAAATAGCAAACGGCAGACCAGTGGATATGGCTGCTGTTTGGAGTGCGCCCAAACCACCGCCAATCAACAATACGGCAGCAACAGCTCCCTCGGTAAGTGCCCAGAAAATGCGTTGAGGGACCGGTGCATCAAGTTTCCCTCCTGCAGTTAAACTATCTACCACCAATGAGCCAGAGTCGGAAGAAGTTACAAAAAAACTGGTAACCAGTATTACTCCAACGCTGGATGTGATTAGCGACAATGGAAACTGTTCAAGGAGCACATACAATGAGGTTGCCACATTTTCAGAAACAGCTCCTGCAATATCGGCCATGGCATTTATTTCCAAATACATTGCGCTTCCGCCAAAAGTTGATAACCAAAAGAAGGTTAGTAAGGTAGGCACGATGAGTACGCCAAGGACAAATTCTTTCAAAGTACGGCCACGTGAAATGCGGGCTATAAACATACCTACAAACGGGGACCAGCTAATCCACCATGCCCAGTAAAAGACGGTCCACCCATTTTGCCAGTCAGACTGCTGGTAAGTTTCGGTCCATGAAGAAAGCTCAAAGAAATTTTGCACATAGGTTCCCAGGTTTTGCACGAATGAGTCGAAAATAAATAATGAAGGCCCTACCAGAAGCATGAACAATAAAAACAAGGCTCCCAGGTACATGTTAAGCTGACTCAAACGCTTCACACCGCCACTTAAACCTGCTATAACCGAACCGGTTGCAGCAAAAGTAATCAGGGTGATTAGAATTACCTGGGAAGTAACTGTATCAGGTAGGTCGAACAAATGAGCCAGGCCGGCGCTAACCTGTTGCACACCCATACCAAGCGAAGTGGCTAATCCAAATAGCGTCGCTACTACGGCTAGTACATTAATGACTTTTCCCCAGGGACCATGAACTTTTTCTCCCAGCAAGGGGTAGAATACCGAACTGATGGTCAGTGGTAGTTTTTTGTTAAAAGTGAAGAATGCCAGCGCCATACCGACAAGGGCATATATACCCCATGCGTGCAAGCCCCAGTGAAGAAAGGTGGTTTCCATGGAGAGTCTCGCAGCCTCTACCGTCCCGGCTTCTCCCTGGGGAGGGTTCATAAAGTGATTCATGGGCTCGCCAACGCTCCAGAACAGAATACCGATGCCCATTCCGGCACTGAATAGCATCGAAAACCAGGCGCCAAGTGAGAACTCAGGTTTTGCCCGATCACCCCCGAGCCTGATCTTTCCAAGTTTACTAAAGGCAATGAAGAATACGAAAAAAAGGAAAAAGTTTACCGAGAGCACAAAAAACCAACCACCATAATCAGAAATATTATCCTGTACAGATGAAAAAACCTTCTCCATCGGTTTACCGATGATCAGGGTAACAGCAATAAATAAAACAATTAAAACGGCTGCCGGCCAAAAAACTGGCCCATCTACATCGAAATAACGCTTGTTACTTTTTAGATGGGCCTCACTGTCATGTGGTTTCTTTTTAGATTCTTTCATATATAAAGTTTAAAAATATGCATGAAAAAAGTCGTTTTAAAGAAATAAAGTCTAAAGTATGCTTTTTCTAAAAAAAATCAAAAGAAGATTTCGTCATTGATTTAAATGACGGTAAATGTGGAATAATGTGTGCTTTCTGAATTTGGAAAGTTGTTTTGTCCTTAGGATTTACGAGAATGGCAGTAATTTATATTTAATCAGGAATTTCAATAAAATGAAAAGGCACCTCTACCAGTTCGCTGTAGTATCTTCCTGATTCGAACATGTCTTCATCGTCACTCATGTATTCCCAGCGTATCTCGGCCTTTTGGCCATTTTTCCAGGCCTGGTTGTACTTTTTAATAATTTCAAAAAGCTTTTTCGATGTGGCAGTATTATAATATTTTAATGAAATGTGTAGTATCATTTTGGGTGTTTGCCCAAAATCAAATTCGCTTAGCCAGTCCAGAACTGGATAATAAACTTTTTCTGCGTTTTCAGGATAAGAACTACCTGTAACGGAGAGGGTTCCGGTTTCTTTGTCGAATTTGATGCTCGGTTTATGATGGTCTCCTTCGTTAAAAATCATATTCAAAAATTATGAAGTTTAAAGATATAATTTTTAGTTAAAGAAAACAATCACTACAAAATATTAAAAATGACTGAATACATCTGATTGCTCATGCATTTGAAGTTGAAGGTATTCAATTTTATATTTGCCTTCCCGGGAAAGCCTTTCATATTCGGTTTTAGCTATGACCTCATTGTAGATTCGGGAAAGTTCGCCTGGGGGCGTTAAGCTTAATTCATGAAAATTTTGCATAGCTTTTATTTTTGGAATTCTAAAGACATCAAATTAAAAAGTGTTGGACTTTTAAGTCGACTTGCTTTAAGAAAATGATTTAAGGCAGGAACTAAAAATGATATCTATGATAAGCTGGTTTTCACAGATTACACAATACTAAACCAAATTACTGGAACTCTTTTTAACCGCTTAATCCGTGTTCCTTTTTTTTGTAATTTTAAGCCAGGCAAGTTTTCCTAAGATCAATCGGTGGAGCTCCTATCTTTACCCGACAAAATAGGACGCGGATTATACCGATTGATTAATCTGTGGCTTATGTTTTCTTGAAAATCTATTTCTACACAAAAATTCCGCTAGCTAACCCAAAAACTATATCGTCGATAGACGGATTATCACTGACAAAACTTCTAACGGTATCCGCTTTAATCAGCTTATCTATGATATTTCTATCGCCAGGGCAAAGCGCTGAATACGCTGCTATTATTTTACTACACCTATTTTTTACTGAATTTAACAGCTTAATCCGTGTTCCTTTTTTTTGTGATTTAAAGCGAGGTAAGTTTGCCGAAAATCAATCGATGGAGCTCCTAACTTTACCCGACAAAAATAGGACGCGGATTATACCGATAGATTAATTGATGCCTCATGTTTTCTTTCCAACATTTTGCTAATGCGAGTTTTAATCAAAATCCTAAAGCCGATATCGTTGATAGACGGATTATCGCGAATACAAGCAATAACGGTATCTGTCTTAATCCGTTTATCTATGATATTTCTGGCACCAGCGCGTAGCGCTACATACGCTAAAAACATTCTACTTCGTATATTTTTTACTGAATTTAACCGCTTTATCCGTGTTCCAATTTACTGGAGTTCATGCAGCCAACCTTAGCGAAGTTATATCGGCACCACCATGATGCAATTCTTAAACCCGGAGGGTTTACATATTTGTAGAATTTATGTGAAAAAGGTATTCAAGGACTCCGGAGGAGTCCAATATTATTGAAAATCCTACATCTCACCGATTGATAAGCCTGTTCACTAATCACCTACCCGTTGCGGTGCTGTTTATAGCTCGATTAAAAGCTATAAATATGTGATTTCTCCGGAATCAGGAAAATCGCTTCTGGCTGGAAGAAATAAAACGCGAATAAAACCTAAAACGGTATCCGTTTTAATCAGCTTATCTATGATATTTTTATGATGGTGCAAATATCTAAAATCCAGGTGGTTGGATTTATGAGAGTTTTTTCTGAATTCTAATAGCTCAATCCGTGTTCTGTTTTTTGATAAGCTTTCAAGGCCATTTTTCGCAGTTCAACTATACTCCCCAACTTTATGAAGTGATCCTTCTAAAGCTAAAATAGGGTAGTGATGTTAACTGATTTTGAAGAGAAGCTTATTAAAATTAAAAAAGCGAAGGATAATAATCCCTCGCTTTTTTGGGTGGAAGATGGGACTTGAACCCACGACCCCTGGAACCACAATCCAGTGCTCTAACCAGGCTGAGCTACTCCCACCAAATTGATTTCGGTGTGCAAAGATAATAATTTTTCAAAACCCAAATAATTTTCAGCCTAATTTTTCTAAAATTTTTAAAAACTATGAACTGCTTAAATCAGGGTTTCTTTTCAATATGGTGATAAATTCACTGAGAATCATAGCTGAAGCACCCCATATGCGCAATCCGTTTACAAAGTAACAAGGAGCTTCAACCTGGTAATGGGCACCAGAAAAAACCGATTGTGTAATGGCCTCATTTCCTAGAAGTTGGTCTAAAGAAACAGATAAAACTTGCTGCACTTCTTTGTCTTGTTTTACAAAAACGGGTTGGCTATTATAGAAACCTACCCATGGGTGTACGCACATGTTGCTAACTGGAATAAATAAGGGAGATAGTTTACCGATGATGCGAATGTCGTTCCTCCGCAAGCCAATTTCTTCGAAGGTTTCACGTAGGGCTGTATCGAGGAGATCATTGTCTCCGGGTTCTTTTTTACCACCGGGAAACGCAATCTGACCACTATGTACACCGTCGTATTCTGCACGCTTGATCATCACGATCTGAGTGCTTTCGTTTTTAGGATATAGCAATATCATTATCGCGCTTTGCCGGGGTTTTTGGTCCTTGTCTGGTTTTAAAACGCGATGCTTTGGAGACATAAGGCGATGTGCCTCACGTCCCGGTAACTCTTTTATTTCATGTTCAATTAAATTTATAAGTTCTTTGCTATCTATCGACATTGCAATACAAAATATTTCTTTTTGCCTTTTTGTACAAGGATGTATTTGTTGTTTAACAAATATGAAGTATCAAGTGTTAGCTCCACATCCTGAATTTTTTCCTTGTTTATGCTTAAGCCTCCGCCCTTTAACAGTCGGCGCATTTCTCCCTTGGAGGCAAAAACCTGTGTTTTTTCTGCCAATAAATCTACAACATTCACGCCATCATTTAACCAGTTTTTATCGATTTCGAATGTTGGTACGCCCTCAAATACAGATAAAAACGTGCGCTCGTCGATTGCCTTTAGGTTTTCTTTGGTCGATTTGCCAAATAATATCTGTGAAGCCTCCTGAGCCATTTTCAGGGCATCTTCTCCGTGCACCATTATAGTCATTTCTTCAGCCAGACGCTTTTGAAGTTTCCTTTGATGGGGTGCTTCCTGATGTTCCTGCTCAATTGCTTTTATTTCTTCTTTACCCAGTAATGTAAATATCTTGATGAATTTTCCGGCATCTTCGTCTGATGTGTTCAACCAAAATTGATAGAATTCGTAAGGTGAAGTGCGATTTTCATCCAACCAGATGTTGCCTTTTTCTGTTTTGCCAAATTTACCTCCGTCGGCTTTTGTAATTAATGGGCAAGTCATGGCAAATGCTTCTCCTGACAGTTTACGTCTTATAAGTTCAGTGCCGGTAGTAATGTTGCCCCATTGGTCAGAGCCACCCATTTGCAATTTACAATTTTTATGTTCATAAAGCCACATGAAGTCATATCCCTGCACAAGTTGATAAGTGAATTCGGTAAAAGACATCCCCTCTGATGATTCTGCACCCAGTCGTTTTTTAACCGAATCCTTGCTCATCATATAGTTTACAGTGAGGTGCTTACCTATGTCGCGAATGAATTCAAGAAACGAAAAATCTTTCATCCAGTCGTAATTGTTGACCAATTCTGCTTTGTTTTCAGAGGGTGTTTCAAAGTCCAGAAATTTTGCCAATTGGGCTTTTAGGGCTTCTTCATTATGGCGCAGGGTGGGTTCATCGAGCAAATTGCGTTCCTGCGATTTTCCCGAGGGGTCGCCAATCATACCTGTAGCCCCACCTACCAGCGCTATTGGTTTATGCCCGGCTCTTTGTAAATGTTTTAACATCATTACGCCAACAAGATGGCCTATGTGAAGTGAATCAGCAGTAGGGTCGATCCCAACATATGCTGAAGTCATTTCTTTTGCTAGTTGCTCTTCTGTGCCCGGCATAATATCATGAATCATACCTCGCCATTTCAGTTCTTCTACAAAATTCGTCATAGCACTCAATTTTGGTTAGTCAAAAATCAACCCCAAAATTAATCAAAGTTGCTCAATTACCGAATGCACCTCCCAACTTTTGCAGGAAATAGGTTTTTGAATGATTTGTTATTTATATTGATTTTAAGTTGCGGGTTTGTGGTCTGATAGACAGTTTTTTGTGTTGGATTGCTTGGTTGAACTACGTAGATCTACGTAGTGGAATATAGGTAGTTCCCTCCAAATTGATGCAGTATATTTGTCGAAGAGGAATCAAAAACAAATTATCCTCTGAATGACCCCAAATTTAGGTCAGGGAGAACAGTATTAAAAAAACAGGTTGGTAACCCCCCCCGAAGGCTGACATCAATTGCAAATGCGATGTTAGCCTTTCTCTTTTGGGATTGGGTTGTCTTTGTTAATATCAGGCACGCGGTTTTGTACTTCAGATTTTAAGCGTTCAAGGTCAATATATGGGATTATGGTTGGTGCAAATTTTGACACCGGCTCGTAAAGCAGCGATGCTTCTTTTTTATCATTTGGCATAAATTGCACCTGCCGGTCAATATAGTTGAGAATAATTAAAATAACACTAACAATGAAACCATATTTAGCCAATCCAAAAAGTGCACCAGCAATGCGGTTAAAGCCACCAAGTGCAACAGCAGAGAGTAATTTATCAATGATACGCGCCAGAAAATGAATGGCGATTATAATACCAATAAAAGTTACTGCAAATGAAATTAAGGGTAAATAGGTAGTTCCGATGTTGAGGTTTTTAGCCAGAAATACACTTGTAATGCCACTAAACTTAATAGCGCCAATAATTCCAAGAACCAGCGCTGCTAATGTAGCCAGTGAGTTAATAAACCCTTTGGAAAATCCTTTATAAACTCCCCAAATCAGTGGTATTGCAATGGCCAGATCGAAATAGTTCATTTGTATGTTTTTTTAGTTATGCTCAAAACAATCTTGAATAATCATTCGTTTTATTTGCAAAACCTGAATGTGCGCAATTGCGCAATTGTTTGATTAACAAAGACATAGAATTCGCGATTTCGCTTATTAAATAAAGGGCCGTAAAAGATTGTTTTTTGTGTTGAAATCAAAAAGGTAAATTTTATTTTTACAATTTATAAAACTAAACAGATTTTTCAATTATGCCAATTCTTAACTCCATAGTTTCGTGGCTGAATCTTAAACGGATGTCGCAAATTAATTTAATGCGTCAATACCCATCTGACGTACAATATGAAACTTTTTTGCGCTTAATAAATCAGGCTGCTCCTACCGAATGGGGTAAAAAATATCATTATCGTGATATTAAGGGTTATGACCACTTTAAAGAACGTGTGCCTTTGCAAACTTATGACGACATAAAGCCATGGATCGATCGCATGCGTCAAGGTGAATCGGAATTGTTGTGGCCCGGAGAAATAAAGTGGTTTGCCAAGTCATCAGGTACTACAGCTGATAAAAGTAAATTTATTCCAGTCACGGAAGAGTCACTCGAAGAGTGTCACTTTAGAGGAGGGAAGGATGTAATGGCTATTTATAACGATAATTACCCAGAGAATAATTATTTGTCAGGTAAAGCTTTAACGCTAGGAGGTAGTCATCAAATTAATGAATCGAGAGAATCTTATTATGGCGATTTATCTGCTATTCTTATACAGAATATGCCATTTTGGACTCATTTTATCCGTACGCCCAATAAAGAGACCATTCTGATTGACGAGTTTGAGAATAAAATTCAAAAAATAATGAGCGCCACTCTGGAAGAGAATGTTACCAGCCTGGCTGGAGTTCCTTCATGGATGTTGGTGCTGATAAAAGCTATACTTGAGAAAACCGGGAAGCAAAATTTACTTGAAGTGTGGCCCAATCTGGAACTTTTTATACATGGAGGCGTCAATTTTACACCTTACCGGCAAATGTACAAAGAGCTTATTCCATCAGATCAGATGCGTTACATGGAAACTTATAACGCCTCCGAAGGTTTCTTTGCTATACAAGATGAACCCAGTCGCGATGATATGCTTTTGATGCTTGATCTGGGCGTGTTTTATGAGTTTATTCCCATGGATCAACTTGATGAAGATCATCCTAAAACAGTAACTATTGAGGAGGTCGAAATCGGGAAAAACTATGCCATGGTCATTAGCACCAATAGTGGTTTGTGGCGCTACATGATTGGTGATACCGTGATTTTTACTTCTACGTTTCCACACAAACTTAAAATTTCAGGCCGTACAAAGCACTTTATTAATGCATTTGGTGAAGAACTGATTGTAGATAATGCGATAAAAGCAATTGATGTTGCGTGTAAAAATTCCAATGCTAAGGTCTCGCAGTTTACAGCTGCCCCTATTTATATGAAAAATAAGGATTCAGGTGGGCACGAATGGATTATTGAATTTGAACGTGAACCTGATAGTATGGATCATTTTACTGTATCGCTGGACAATGCCCTTCAAACCGTAAACAGTGATTACGAAGCAAAAAGATACAAAGACAGCGTGCTGTCAATGCCCGTAATTCATAAAGCACCTGACGGGTTGTTTTACAAATGGATGAAAAAACGCGGCAAGCTCGGTGGCCAAAATAAAGTTCCACAACTTGCCAATAACCGCAAGTATATTGATGAACTTATTCAAATGATGCCATAATTATTCAGTTATGAAGAAACCATTATTGTCAGTTTGCTTTCTGTTGCTTTTGCATTTTTTCGTAAGAGCTCAGGCTATGCCACAGGGTAACTGGCAATTGGTGGATGCAGATGTGCTTGGGTTTGTGTATCTGAGTGATGGTGTTCAGCTTATTAAAACAGATTTAAAAGGCAATCAGGTTGCAAATTATCAGGACAGCTACCTTGGCGATATTCAGCAAATAGATTGTTTTAAAGGATTGAAAAATCTGGTTTTTCATAAAGATGCAAATGCTATAGTTTTACTAGACAACGAGCTGGCTCCTTTGGGCGATCCGCTCGATCTCTCTACAAAAGGATTTTACGATGTTTCTGCTACTTGCCTTGGTCCTGATGACCAGATTTGGATAGCTGACGGACAAACCGGACAGCTGCTTCTGATAAGCAAAAACCTTGAGGTGCTGCAAAAAGGGGCTGTATACTTTAATTATGCCAATGCAGTAGAAATTGAAAAAATGGTATGGCGTAATAATATGTTACTTGTATTGACCCGTTCAGATGAATTGTTGCTTTTTGATCAATTTGGTACCTTCAGCCATAAGTTTTCTTTTAATAGGATTGAAAAACCTTATGTGAATTATAAGCATGTGTATTATGTTGATAAGCAGCGTGTATTAAAATTTAATTATACGATAAATAAAACAGATACATTGTTTAAAGGCAATAAACCAATAGATGCTGTATGGCAAAGTAAAAATCAACTATATTTGTTAGAGGAAAATCAAATTGAACCATTAAATTACTAATTTATGCATTTGGCCATAGCCGGAAATATCGGATCGGGGAAAACCACACTAACAGGCAAGCTTGCCAAACATTTTGGATGGGAAACACACTACGAAGATGTGGATGATAATCCCTACCTCAATGATTTTTACAATGACATGCAGCGGTGGTCTTTTAATTTGCAAATTTACTTTTTAAACAGCCGCTTTAGTCAGATTGTTGAGATTCAGAAATCGGGACTTCAGGTTATTCAGGATCGTACTATTTACGAGGATGCCTATATTTTTGCGCCCAACCTGCATGATATGGGTTTAATGTCAAAGCGGGATTTTGACAATTATTTCCGGCTTTTTAACTTGATGAATTCCCTCATAAAGCCTCCCGATTTATTGATTTATTTACGTGCCTCTGTAGGAACGTTGGTGAACCAGATCGAGAAGCGTGGCCGTGAATATGAAAAAACCATACGTATTGATTATCTCAAGCGCCTGAACGAGCGTTATGAAGCCTGGATAAGTGGCTACACTGCAGGTAATTTACTGGTAATTGATGTAGATAAATACAACTTTGCCAATAATCCGGAACATATGAGTTACGTAGTCGATCAGGTAAGTGCTGATCTGCATGGGTTGTTTTAAATTTTAATTTTTGTTATATTTGATTCTCTACACTAAAAATACTGCCATGAGAATCAAATTGTTATTGCCAGCCTTATTGTTTGCGTGTTCGCTAAATGCGCAGACCATGATTGCTACTACCAGGCATCCTAATGCATTAGACAATCCCAATCAACGTAAAATTGTTAGAAATTTTGGAAGTGAAAAGTATGTGGTTATAGTGATAGCTCTGAAAATGGGCTAGTCATAAAAGGTGTCAGATATAACGGAACCTGGAGTGAGCCTGTAACCATAACTGAGGGCAAGAATCCCTTTTTGCTACCTGGTTTTTATTTAGTTTATGAATCCTGTGACTCAGTTTCTGCCATATATGGTAGAAAAACTGATTCGCAAAGAAATTGGGGAGAAGCTCATTTGTTGAGTGATACCAATTACAACTGTCGAAGACCGATTTTAAGCCATCTGAATATCTTATTTTATATCAGAGAAAATCATGATTTAACTGATTCATTGATTCAGGTAGAATATGGTAATGATTTTGCGCTCACTGAGCCGGTTGGTGTTTTTAGCAGCGATAGTATTATGGATATTGGTATTGCTGATGATTTAGCATATTATATCTCATCTTTTCCAGATGATAAATTTTATTATATGGTAAGCCATTCTTTGGATTCAATATCAGTTTACAGTAAGGGTTATTCGACTCCAGCAGAATTAGTATGGTCTACTACAGGCAAAAAGCCAACTATAACCTATAATAAGTATGGATACATGGAACTTCTTTTTTTAAACGATGATGATCAAATTGTTATTGGTGATCAGGAGGTTTTTACCAGTGAATATCCTGTAGATATTATTTGTGTCGATGATTTATTACCACCTATTGGCTTTAGTTTTTTGTTTAAAAGAAGAGATACACTTTTTCATGCCTTTTATGATTTTTTTAACCTGGAAATTAGAGATACAATTCCGGGTAACCCATTAAATCCTTCAATTGCATATCTTACCTTTAGTGAAGATTATGTAGACTATATTTGGATGGAAGACAAGGACACTATTTATGAAATCTATTATAAACGGGATGCTAAACATACTGATATGAGTGGCATAGATCCTGATCCGAAAGATGGCATTTCAATGACCGGGTATCCAAACCCATTTAAAAATCATATTACTATTCAAATTAAAAGTTCCAACTGGAATGGGGAACCTGATGTTAGTATTTATAATATAAAATCTCAGAAAGTTAAAACACTCGCCCCAAATGCAATTGGTGATGGCACTTTTACTTATCAATGGAATGGTAAGTCAGATACTGGTGTAAAGCTTGACCCGGGTATTTATTTTTTAGTCTGCACTGATGGTAAACAAAAAG